>Ga0208987_1000171_pt1 | contig 12236 bp, 13 predicted proteins | sample MedBloCARef_O2_FD_187845 | JGI IMG/M metagenome (GOLD analysis project Ga0208987, IMG submission 187845) | Forest soil microbial communities from El Dorado National Forest, California, USA - Mediterranean Blodgett CA Ref_O2 (SPAdes) (version 2) | ecosystem: Environmental > Terrestrial > Soil >... | reverse complement strand
TTATGGCTATGCAAGTCAGTTACCTGGTCGACTTGGCCAAGTACACGTTTGAAGAAGGCAAGCCGACCTGGGTACAGGCTTTGCCCGTAGGTACCTGGCACCACCCGGTTCATGGTGAAATTGCGATTACACCTGAACGAGTGAAGCAGTTTGCTGACAATGTTAATGGTGGCGTTCGTGGTCAGGATCTGAACATCGACTACGACCACCAGACGGGTGAAGCTGCCGGTTGGGTGAAGGCAGCTGAGAACCGTGGCACTGATGGCCTTTGGCTCAGTGTTGACTGGACACCTACCGCACGTCAGCAGTTGGCTGAGAAGAAGTACCGGTACTTCAGTCCTGAGTTCCAGGATGAGTGGGAGCACCCAGTAAGTAAGGCAAAGCTGACCGACGTTCTCTTCGGCGGCGCTCTCACTAACCGCCCCTTCCTCAAGGGAATCATGCCCATCAACCTCTCGGAGGCTTTCGCAGAGGCAAGTGCAGGAGGTACAAAGCTTATGGCACAGCCGCAAGGTGCACCGCAGGGTGGCGCTCAGCCTCCTGTAGGTAGCGCTCCTGCACACGGAACGCCAGTACATATTACTGGTGTTGGTCCGATTGGTATGCCTCAGGCGAACGGTTATACTGATCCTGCTACTGGCAAGGCTCTGACCGAGACCGACCTGTTGCAGTTTCCAGCCATCAAGGCTCTTCTGGATTCCAACAAGCTGTTGACCGAGCGCATTGTTGGCCTCGAGGCCACTACTCGCGAAGCACAGGTTGCTCAGCGACTGAGTGAGCTCAGTACTCCCAATGCTAAGGGTCAGATCCTTGCGCCTTCTGTTATTGAAGAGGCACGCAAGGCGCTTAGTGATCCGGCCAAGGCTGCTGACGCTATGGTTGCACTCTTGGAACAGTTCCGTGGTGGTAACGCCTTTGTGCAGCTTGGTGAAGTTGGTACAGCTCGTACCAAGATGACTGAACAGTCTGCCAAGGAAACTGCGAAGTCGTTCACTGATGCAGTTGCAGCACGTGCCAAGGCTGACTCAATCAGCTACTCGCAGGCTGCATCTCTCGTCGCAATGGAACAGCCTCAGCTGGCTGAAACGTACAGCAACGCTGTTATGGCAATCGAAGCCTGAGGGGAGGAATAGAACATGGGACCCAATCACGTACTGGATAAGGGCTTCTATATCGACCCTGCCTCGGGCACAGTGAACTTTGGTGTTGCTGCGGCTATTTCAGGTGTTTCGCAGGGTAACGTTGGTGTTCTTGGTGACACTGCTAAGGTGATGACTACTGCAGGGCCTGTTGCTGGTGCAGTAAACTCGCCTTTCATTGGTGTGTTCCAGGAAACCTTGGATGCAGCCAAGACTGCTACTGGTAAGGCTACTGCCTCTGTTCGTGTTATGGGCATTTCCAGGGCACAGTCAGATGGTTCGGCTGTCATTGCTGTCGGCGATCGCGTTGCAGTTAGTGCACTGAGTACACTTGGTCAGTTCAAGACAATTGCAGCTGTTGCAGGCACACCCTTCGTAGGGATTGCTCTTAGTCCTGCTGCTGCAACTGTTGGTGCAGTTTTCGATATGCTGATCATCCCTGGCGGAAGCGGCCAGATTTAACCAGATCCTGGCATATGGTTGCCAGTGCGTACGAAAGTTGGTGAATAAGGCCCGTGGCAGTTTACAGCCCGTCAGGATCTGGTTCAGTACATATTGATATTCTACTGACGAATATCAGTATTCAGTTTCCGCTCAACTCGGACTATGTCGGTCAGTACCTGTTTCCTCAGGTTCGTGTTGCGAAGCAGTCCAACAAGTATGGTATCTTCGACCGTGAGAACTTCAAGCTGGAAGCACATGACGTTCGTGCGCCTGGCGACCTGGCTAACGAAATTCCTGGCCTGCGTTGGTCCACGGATACGTACTACTGCAACGAGCACGCTCTGCAGATCGCCATCACTGACGAAGAGCGTGAGAATGCAGATGCACCGCTTCAGCCTGACATCGATGGCACCAACTTGGTGACTGACCGTATCTTGCTTGGCCGTGAGAAGCGTATGCACGACTTGGCTACGGCTACTGCGAACTACGCTACCAGCCCAAGTAATATGTTCCAGACGAACTCGGGCACTACGCAGTGGAACGACTACGTGAACAGCAACCCGATCCAGGACTTCCGTACTGGTATTCGTGCTGTCAACGCCGTCATGTTCCGTTCGCCGAACCTTGCTATCATTCCGTGGCAGGTTATGTCGATGCTGGAAGACCACCCGGACTTCATCGAGCGCATCAAGTACTCCGAACGTGGTATCATCACTGAGGAGATCATCGCAGCTGTCATTGGTATCCCGAACATCAAGGTTCCCAGTGTTGGTTTCTCCAGCGCTGGCACAGGTGTTCCCGTCACCTCGGCAACTGTCGGTTACCTTTGGGGTAAGGACGTCATCCTGGCGTGGACTCCTCCTGCTCCTGGTCTGCGTACCATCAGCTTCGGCTATGAGTTCGTGTGGCCTCTCGGTGGCAACGAGATGCTGACTGACCGCTGGCGCGAAGAGCCTCGTGTATCCGATGTGGTTCGTGTTAGGCGTCGCTACGACCTGAAGATGGTCGGTGGCGAGTCTTCGAACCAGGAACTCTGCGGCTACCTGATCAAGTCTGCAATCCTGTAAGGAGACGTGATGGCTTTCACTGCAAAGACTCGTGTCGAAGTAGCGGATGCAGGAGACGGTCAAGCGAAGCTTACCTTCACTGCAAACTACACCGATCCTGACACAGGTGAGCGAGTCAATCAGGAATGGGCGAAGTATACTCCTGGTTTCAGTCTTTCGATGTGGGTACTCAACGAGGTCGTTGAAGCAAACAAGATCGAGTCCGGACAACCGTACACTCTGACGTTAGCAGCCGACGAAGACTACACTCCGAAGGGTGCGTGATGGTTACTAAGAAACCAAACCCGAAAAAGGGTATGGGCTTCAAGGCTGCAGCAGCTGCTACTGGCAAGCCTGCTGCTCAGGCCAATGCGATTATTGCTGCAGCCACTCGAGGTGCATCTCCCAAGGCTAAGGCAGCTAATCCCAACCTGAAGAAGGTTACGATGCCCAAGGCTAGCAGGGTAGGCAAGGGTGCACGGGGCAAGGGCGCAGGCAAGAAGGGTTAGTCATGGCTAACGCGTACAGAATTAGTGCAGGCAAGAATGTGCAGTATCTGTCAGCTGCAGGGAAGCTGTTTTTGGCTAAGATAACCAGTGTGACAGATCAAACACATGCAGTTCTTGCCGTTGTAACTAGTACTGGTACGCGTACAGCCTTGAATGGTGGGGTAGCTGTTGCTAAATGGACAGCACATGGACAGACTAACGTCTGGAGGCAGTACTGATGGGTTACTTGAATAGGGAACTGGGCTACGTATCGAAGGAGTACATTCACCACGGTACTCCTGAAGGTGATATTGTCGACTACATTCCTGGCGACGAGCTCACCGATGAACACTTCACTGACAATGATCTGCTGCAGCTTCTGGATACAGGCTCCATTGCACAGAGGTCAGAGAGGCGTGTTCCGGTCGTGCAGACGCCCGAAGGTAAGAAGTTTGCAGATCCTGAAGGTGAAAACAAGAATCCTGAGGGTGGCGACTAGCAATGACAGATGGGATCAGGATCACTCTAGCTGACGTTCAAGCTTGGTTAGAACCAACCAAGCTTACTTTGCCGACGATTGATCCTGCTCTCGATCTGCAAGTCGAAACGCAGCTCCTGGCACAGCTTGAAGCTGGCTTCGACGTTACTGCTTGGACTAACTCTACTACTACGCCTGAAATCATTCGTACGATCATGGCGATGGAATATGCATCGCTAGTGTACGACAAGCAGTATTCCGAAGACTCTGATCAGACTAACCCTTATGCAGCTCGCCTTGATATGATGGCGAACGATCTGCTGCAGGGTACTTTGACTGGAAGCGTTACGGTAGACGGGTATATAGCAGCCTCAGATCACTCTGGACCTGACTTTTACCCTACTGATACTTCGTCAGCACCTGATCCAAACTACTTCCTTAACAGGCAGTATGGTGAAGGTGCTAACTTGCTGTTTGGTGGCGGGGACGCTTCTATTGGTGGACCGAAGTTCTCTATGAATTCGAGGTTCTAATGGCAGACGTAGGCTTTGGTATGTCAGGAGACTATGTCTTCTTGCCTTCGCCTGTCATTATTGCTGCCGACATAGACAAAATGGCTTTGGATATCAGGTCCTTCCGCGTTCCTTTGACGCGTGCAGTACAGCAGGTTATGATTCCGTCGATCCAGGAGAACTTTGCTTCTGGAGGTCGACCTGCATGGCAATCTGTAGCTGATGCCACACGTCAGATTAAGGCAAATCTGGGTGCTCCGCCAACTCCTTTGTCTCGTACTGGTGCACTGAAGCGTAACATGGGCTACGTATCGATGTGGGATATAACTACTAGCCAGGCAACTATTTCAGCATTGCCTGACAGAATCTCGTATGGAAGTGTTCACCAGTCAGGAAGTCAATCAGGCTCTGGTAGAGGTTCGAATATTCCAGCTCGCCCCTTTGCAATCTTTCAAGATGCCGACGAGGAAAAGATTGGCCAGGTTTTCGATCAGTGGCTAGCTGAACGAGCGAGGGCCGCTGGATGGTAAATGCATGGAGCGGTGCAGATCCTACTGAAGCCTCTGACTCTAATTCATACGAGCTAGGTGCAGAACTTCTTACTAATCAAAATGCAACGATCTCAGGTATTCGTGTTTGGGCTGGTGCCTCCCCTGGCGTGTTTGTAACCCGCAAGGGTCATATCTGGAAGAACGACGGCACACTACTAGCCACGGCTAACATGACTGACACGCTAAGTGCTGGTTGGACAACGTTCAATCTTAATTCGCCGTTACCTGTAACTCCTGGTCTCAAGTTCGTTGTCACCTTTGAAACTGGTGGCAACTACGGTGTTGAGAACCACGCCTTCGACAACAGTGTTAACTCGACAGATGGTGTTTTCACTTTCCTATCTGCAGCCACTGGCGAACACGGTAACGGTGCTTTCACACAAACTCCTGGAACACTACCTGACCATGCTTCGCCTCAGAATACGTTCTACGGCGTCGACATTGTTTACACAACTTCGGGGAATACTCCACCAGTAATCGATTCGGTAGGACTGTCTTCGGCAGGCGCAACTGTGACTGTTACAGTTAATGCACACGATGCTGAAACACTGATAGGCGCTTCCTACCAATTCGACTTTGGTGATGAAACAATAGTTTCCCAGGCAGGCAATGTACTATCCCACACGTATACTGTTTCTGGGATCTATGCAATTCAGGTTGCTGTAACTGATAGCGGCGGACTGAGCGACTTTGAGTCGGTTCCCATCGTTGTTCGTGCCGGCACACTTTCTGATAGCCTAGTCAAGTTCACTCAGTTCCTTCACGATCTTGTTCAGACCAATATGGTTACGCTAGGTGTCCAGGCAGTGTTTTTCGGTGATCAGACGAAGATAGCAGTCACACCAACTGTCTGTGTAGAGAGTGATCATAAGACACGTACCATCAATGGTCAACCACGACGTACTGATAACCAACTATCTGCTTTTATACTGGTATATCACAGTAAGGTTCAGGATACACAGATTACACGTAAAGAAGCTGACGTCCTTGCGGAAGCCATTGAAACACTTGTCCACCAAGATGCGCGCATGGGCGGTCTAGTTATTCACTCCTTGGTTACTGAAATACAGTCAGGCCTTTCTGACAGAGCACAACAGATGTTCCGTTCATCAAGGTTAACAGTGCAAGGCCTTTCTCAGTCCCAGCTCCCATTGGCACAGTGAGGTTAGAATGACAGAATTTAAAATTGAGGTGAATCTAGCCCACGTGCCAGAGGGCACGCCGGTTGAGCTGTACGGCCTTGGTACGTATGCTAATGGTGGAACGTACGATGTGTCTGACGAACTCGTGCAGCTCTTCAGGATTAATCATCCTGTGTACGACGTTCGTGAAGATGACGAGAAGATCAATGCTGACGTCATGGACACATTGAATCCACAGGAAGGCATCAAGATCTTCCGGACGGAAACTGAAGAGTCGGCTCCTGAGGCAAAGTCTGACGAGGCTCTTAAGCCAGAAGTTCCCGAAGTGGAAAGCAATCAAACGGGCCCTGTGGTTCCCTTAGACGACGCCGGTTCCGAAAATGTGCCTACTGACGTGGAGGAGGAAAACAAGTGACAACGCCTGGTATTGAAGGTGCAGGCTTTATCGGCTTTGCCTTCGAGCAGCTTCTTCCTCCTGTTCAGAGCGCTCCCGCAACTTCTACTTCTGGTGGCACTCTTCCTACCGCTTCGGTTTACAAGTACGTCATTACAGCTATCAATGCTAATGGTGAAACAGGCATTAGCAACGAGCAGACTGTTACTACTGGTGCTGGTGGTACGAACAGTAACACTGTTAACTGGGTTACAGTTACGGGTGCTACAGGGTTCAAGATTTATCGCACAGCTGCAGGTGGTGCTACAGGTACAGAGCTCCTTCTCACTTCTGTCGGTCTCGTTGTTACATTCGTCGACACAGGCGCATTGACTCCTGCAGGTGCTCTTCCTGTTTCGAATACAGCATCTACTCCGAATACGTATCAGCCTCCGGTTAAGTACTTCCCTGTACTGTCGGAAACGCTCAAGCACATGCAGACTACTCAGTGGCGTAAGCCTATTCGGCAGCTTGTTGACGTTCTTGGTGCTGTGCAAGGTGATGTTCATACTGAGGGCGACATCGTCGTCGAGGCGCTCCCAGATGTTGTACCATACTTTCATTGCATCGCTCGCGCTACAACTGTGAAGACTGGTGCAACGTCTCCCTTCACGTATACGTCAACGCCTAACATCAATGCTGTTGCTACTGACACTGCATCGATTACGATTATTCGTAATGGTGTAGTGTTTGGTTACACAGGTTGTGTTGTAAGTCAGTTCAAGTATGCTATCAACAATGGAATCTTGCAGGCTACCTTCAGTCTCATTGGTTCTGATGAAGCTGTGCAGTCCTCGCCTACCTCTAGCTATGCGAATGGTGTTCCGTTTGGTGAAGGGCAGTACGAACTGCAGCTGCCTACACCTACAGTAATTCTCGATGCTGACGGCTTCGACTTTACTGTTAATGACAATGCTACGCCGAACTTCCGTATGCGTAATACTGGTCGAGGTGCGACGTTTGTTTCATTTGGCGAGCGTGCAGTAACGGCTGACCTTACGCGTGACTTCTTGACTCGTGCTGACTATGATGCATACAAGACTCTCGCATCGCAGGGTTTCCAGTTTAAAGCGATGCAGGATTCGAACAACATCATCTTGATTACTGCACCTGCCACGATCAAGAACACTCACGAAACAAACCTGAGTGGCCAAGGTAACGTAGTACGTTCTAAGATTGCATATGTTCCGATCTTGGACTCTGTTACCGGACGAGCTTACCAGGTGGCTATCACGACGACGGAGAACTTCCAGTTCTAGTCTACGTGAGTCTAACTAAAAAAGATCTTGCGGAGCAGTTACCTACGAGCTTTGTAGTTCCAATAAGTCTATTAAGATTCTAGACAGGTCTATAAAAGTCTACGAGCTAGTTGCTCAGCGAGCTAAGGTAGTAAATGGGGTAACCCGCGAAACCCTATAGTAGGAGTAGAAGATGCCCGTTGCAACAGTTCAGATTGAACAAGTCGAACATAAAGAACTGAAAACTCTACCTGAGAAGAATGGCGAAGCAGCTGGCTGGGTTGAACTTCGACGTATGACCTACGGACAGAAGTTGACTCGTTCCCAGAGTACGTCCAAGATGAGCCTTCTTATGCAGAAGGGTAAGAAGGACGTTCAGGGCCAGATGGAGATGCTGCAGGTTAAGGCAGCAATGTACGACTTCAGCACATGTGTGATTGCACACAATCTCACAGATCCACAGGGCCAACCGCTCAACTTCCAGAATCCTCAGCACGTATCAACTTTGGATCCACGTGTTGGTGAAGAGATTGCAACTTACATCGACCAGCTGAATAACTTCGAAGAGGATGATGAGCTGGGAAACTCGGAGAATGCATCCGACGTTGCATAATCATCAGGGACCCTAACCCGCCTGATATAGTTGCAATGGCATTAGAGATTACACATACATGTCAAGCAACTTATTCATTACCTGCAGCGGGCGGCCTTTTTGATCAGGATGCATTCATCGTTTATCTTATGCAAAATGTTCTCGCAGGTGAAGGTGAGAGATCCGAGATAGAACGTAAGCAGAAGGAGGCCGAAGGTGGGCATTAGTACACGTGAAATGCTTCTCATTCTGCGAACACAGGATGAAGGCTCACGTGTACTACGTGGCTTCGGTAACAATCTTGGCACTCTCACCGGTCAAGCAAAGCAGGCAGCATCACAGCAAATGGCTTTGGGCGGTGCCATCAGTACTGTAGGCCTAGGCATGGCTGCAGTCGGTGGCATCGCCCTTGGTTGGTTAGCTGGAGCTATTAACGAAGCGAAGACGTTTGACAACGCAGTTGCTTTGGTTAAGACACAGGTTGATAATGTAAAGGTATCACAGCAGCAATTGGCTAGTGTAACAGAAAACGTTGCGAAGAATATTGCTGCGCCGATTGACCAGTTGAATAACAGTCTATATGATATCTTTTCCTCGATGGATGTATCGGTAGCACAGTCGCAGGATATCTTGACAGGATTCGCCAAGTCAGCAGTTGCTGGCCAAGTGGATGTACAGACTGCAGGTCGTGCGACGATTGCTGTTTTGAATGCTTGGCATCTACCTGCAAGCGATGTTAACAACGTTCTCGATGTGCAGTTTGAACTGGTTAAAAAGGGTGTTGGTACTTACCAAGAGTTTGCATCTACAATCGGTCAGGCTATTCCTTCGGCGCAACGTGCCGGACAGAGTTTCCAGACACTTGCAGGTATGGTTGCATATCTGACTCGTAATGGTTTGTCTGCTGCTATGGCATCGGCTTCAGCGCAGAGAGCCTTGGATGCTTTTGCTAACCCGAAGGTTGTACAGCGTCTTCAGGATATGGGCATCAAGGTTACCGACTCGTCAGGTAACTTCCGCGACTTCACTTTGGTTGTAACTGACCTGCAGAAGAAGATGGAGAATCTGACAGCGCCTCAAAAGGCAGCTGCTCTCCAGGCTTTGTTTACAGGTGCAGGTGGTACGATTCAAGCAAGGCGCTTCTACGATACCATTGTACAGAGTAGTACTGCCGTTCAGCAGTATACTGGTCTTGTTAACGACATGAAGAATTCGTCTGGCGCACTTGATGCAGCCTACGGAACTATGTCAGGTACAGTTGCCAGTAAAACACAGCTGCTTTCTAATCAGTATTCACTGCTGAAGATTTCTGTTGGTAACGCTCTGATACCCGTTTTTTCAGCCTTGATACCTATTGCCCAGAAGCTTATCAACTGGTGGAACGGTTTAAGTGATAGTACACAGAAGCTCATCACCTGGATTATAGCAGGCACCGCTGTATTGTTTTTGGTTGGCGGAGCAATCCTGTTTGTTGTTGGCACATTTATTATGCTTGCAGGCGCAGCTGCTTTAGCAGATATTGCTTTAGCGCCGATCATTCTTATTGTATTAGCAGTTGTAGCAGGCATTGCGCTTCTCGCAGTAGGTGCAATTCTTCTGTACAAGAACTGGGATACTGTTAGTCGTGCCATCAGTAGCGTCTGGACTCCTGTAATACGTGCATTAGGTGCTGCTTGGAACTGGCTTTGGAACACTATTTTAAAGCCAGTTATTGCTTGGATTTGGGCTCAGATTGGTGATAGGCTTACAGGTCTTTGGCGTAAGATGGGTACTGATGTAAGTAGCATCTTACATACTATGGGTAATGACGTACACAATGTATTCACTGCAATTAGTGGATTTATTGGTGAAGTACTTCACAACACAGATGTTTGGTTCCATGATCACTTTGGTGCTATCAAGGATACTGTAAAGACGTTTAGTGACTGGTTTGCAGCAATCTGGCCTTACCTTCGTGGCATATTTGCTAATGCTTTGAACTTGATGGTTTCAATTTGGCAAAACACATGGGGTATGATTGTAGGTGTTTTCAAAGCCGTTTGGGGAACTATCGTAGGTGTGTTCCACGGTGTTTGGGATATTATCTCAGGCGTTGTGCGTGGCATTATTGATGTAATCGAAGGCATCATTGGTTTTGTAGTGGATATCTTTTCAGGTAAATGGGACAAGGCTTGGAAAGATATTGAACAGATTTTCAAGGGCTTCTGGGAAATTATTCAAGGTATTGTCAAGGGCGCTTGGGAAATCATTGCTGCAATCTTTACGGGAGCTTGGAAGATTGTAGCTGCTGTAGTTACAGCACTTTGGAAAGATGTTGCTGCAACCTTTGGAGCAGGGGTTAGAGATGTCCGCCTTGTTTGGGATGGGTTTGTTGCAGGACTAGAGGCAATCTGGCAGTCGGTTTGGCATGGTATTACCAGTTTCTTTGACACTATCATTTCTCACATCAAGAGTTCGTTTAAGACGGCTGTTCAAGAAATTGGATCTCTCTGGGGATTGGTTAAAGGTCAGGTTGCGGCACCAATTAACTTCATAATTCAGTATGTTTACAACGATGGAATTCGCTGGTTGTGGAACAAGATTGCTGACTTTGTCGGTCTAGGCGAACTTCCTGCAGCGCAACCAATTAGCTTTGCTACAGGTGGTTATACAGGGTCTGGTGGTAAGCATGATCCTGCAGGTATTGTACACGCAGGAGAATTTGTCTTTACGAAGGAACAGGTTGAAAAGATTGGTGTTAACAACCTGTATACACTAGCCGGTGCGTTAGCAAGTTATGCAAGTGGAGGTGTTGTACATTCAATTGGTGGGATTGGTCCAGGGTTCCATCCTCCAACGGGTAGTAGTTCAAGTGGTGGAGGACTTCTAGGTCAGCTAATCTCTTGGGCAGGTGGTGCTGCTGCTAATGTTGTATCCTGGCTAACAGATCCTATCAAGGCCGTTGAAGGTGCAATTGGTAAGTCATCTAACTGGGTTCAGATGGCAGGCAAGATACCTGCAAAAGCTATGTCTGCTTTATTGCAGAAGCTATGGAGCGAAGTTTCAAGTATTGCAAAAACTGCAATTAGTGGTACACCTACTTCGAATGTACTAACGTCCTACCCGCAAGAGGTAGGCTATGCAATGTCGCTATTCCCAGGATTCGGTTGGGGACAGAATCAACTTAGTTCACTAATCAGTCTTTGGAATCAAGAGTCTGGTTGGAACCCTAACGCAGTCAACAAGTCGTCTGGTGCGTATGGTATTCCACAAGCTCTAGGTCACGGACATCCATATAACCTAGGCGACTTTGTTGCACAGATTCAGTGGGGCTTGAACTATATCAAGGGCCGTTATGGTAGTCCCATTGCTGCATGGGCTCATGAGGTTGCTAACAACTGGTATGACATTGGTGGAATGGTTCCACAGGGTACTAGTGTTGTACACAACGGAACCGGTTCGAATGAGCATCTTGGTATCTTGACAACTACGCAGTGGAATGTACTACAGAACATTGCAAACACTGGTACGAATCGTCTAGGCACTACTAGTGGCAATGTGTACTACATTACCGTGCAAGGCATTAACATCTACACCAACGAAATTGATCCGCGTCAGCATTCAATTGAACTTGGTCAGTACCTGACTAGTGTAGGAGGGGTACATTGACCACTCCAGTTCTTATTGACTATTCATACCAGTTTGGTGCAACTGGTTATATAATTGGTGGAGCTGCATTCGCTGACGGTACAATCATTGATGTTACAAATGTGACTGGACTTGATCAAGCACCCATTCGCACTTCAGAAGCAGCGTACGAAGGCCGTGACGGTGGCATTTTGAACGCTGTACATGAAGACATGCGCAAGATTATCATCACAGGTACAATCTATGGTGGTACTAGTCCTATTCAAACGTTGCTTGAAGGTCTTAAGGCCAACTACGCGCCGACTGTAATTGCTCAACCATTTTATATTCAACCAGGCGGTATTACTCAACGACAAGTGTATGCGAAGTCGTTAGGGTTCAACTATCCTTGGTCCACAGACTTACGTACCAACAAGGTCACATTCACGATCACTTTGCAAGCTGAAGACCCTACGATCTATGGTACTATACTATATGACGCACCTGGTGCGCTACAAGGTGCAGCGCCAGGTCATGCTTATAACTACAGCTACAATTACAACTACG
>Ga0208987_1000170_pt1 | contig 12267 bp, 10 predicted proteins | sample MedBloCARef_O2_FD_187845 | JGI IMG/M metagenome (GOLD analysis project Ga0208987, IMG submission 187845) | Forest soil microbial communities from El Dorado National Forest, California, USA - Mediterranean Blodgett CA Ref_O2 (SPAdes) (version 2) | ecosystem: Environmental > Terrestrial > Soil >... | reverse complement strand
CGGTCGCCTTCCTCGCCGGGCCGGACGCCGCCTACGTCACCGGCGCGGTCATCCCGGTCGACGGCGGCCTCGGCATGGGTCACTAAGGAGATAACAATGGGCATTCTCGACGGCAAGCGGATCCTGGTGACCGGCGTGCTCACCGACGCCTCGATCGCCTTCCACACGGCGCGCGTGGCGCAAGAGCAGGGCGCGACCGTGGTACTCACCGCGTTCCCGCGGCCGACGCTGGTGGAGCGGATCGCCAAGCGGCTGCCGCGGCCCGCGCCGGTGATCGAACTCGACGTCACGAGCACCGAGCAGCTCGACGCGCTCAAGGACCGGGTCAAGGAGCACGTCGACGGCCTGGACGGCGTGGTCCACTCGATCGCGAACGCCCCGCAGGCCGCCCTCGGCGGCAACTTCCTCACCACTGAGTGGGATGACGTGGCGAAGGCAGTGCACGTGTCGGCGTTCTCGCTGAAGTCGCTCGCGATGGCGGCGCTGCCGCTGATGGCCGATGGCGGCAGCGTGGTCGGGCTTGACTTCGACGCGTCCGTCGCCTGGCCGGGCTACGACTGGATGGGCGTGGCCAAGGCGGGGCTTGAGTCCTGCGCCCGCTACCTCGCCCGCGACCTCGGCCCGCACAAGGTGCGGGTCAACCTCGTGGCGGCGGGCCCGCTCAAGACGATGGCGGCCAAGTCCATACCCGGCTTCGAGAAGTTCGAGGACGTGTGGGCGCAGCGCGCGCCGCTCGGCTGGGACATCGCCAACCCGGAGGCGGCGGCGCGCGCCTGCGTCGCGCTGCTTTCCGACTGGTTCCCGGCCACCACCGGGGAGATCGTGCACGTGGACGGCGGGGTGCACGCGGTCGGCGTCTGATAGCCACCCGCGGTTCTCGTTGTTCTTCTTGCGTACAGGCCAGTTGGTCCCGATACTGCATTCCATGGGAGGTTCTGCGGCCGAGATTCCTACCTCGCCGGATGAACAGCAGCCGGTCCCCGATCTCCGCGCCTCTGACGCTGAGCGAGATCAGGTGGTAGCCAAGCTCAGGGACGAATACGTCAAGGGCCGCCTCTCGCACGACACGTTCCTGCACCGGGTCAACGTGGTGCTCGAATCGCGGCGGCAGGCGGAACTGCCGCCGCTGGTGGCGGACCTCCCGGCCGAGTCGCCTGGCGGCCTCGCTGGCTGGCTCCGCGGTACCTGGTCCCGCGTGGCCGGCGCCGCGGCGCACGCCGCGCAGGCGCGTGCGGCCGGCCAGCCGCGCGGCACCGGCCCTGGAACCATGACGCCCGCCCGCAGGGCCGTCAGGTCCATGACCACGAGCATGGCGGCGGCACCCGACCGCAGGCAGCCGTACCTGCTGCAGTTCCCGCGCGGCGGCGGCGACCAGTTCAGCATCGGCCGGGACGCCGGCTGCGACCTGGCGATCGCCGACATGACGGTCTCCCGTCTGCACGCCCAGCTCGAGCGGACGCCAGAGGGCTGGCTGCTCTCCGACCTGGAGTCCACGAACGGCACCCGGGTGAACGGATGGCGGGTCCGCGGCAAGGTCCCGGTCCGCGCCGGCGACCTGGTGAGCTTCGGCAGCCTCGACGTGGTTTTCAGTGCTGGCAGCGGCTGAGGTTAGGGCTCTGCGGTTGCTGTCCGCAGGCGCCGGACGGACCCCGAGCGCCTGCGCTTCTGCGCTGTCGTTGCCTGGCGACTTCCTCGCATGATCTAGAGTTCTTAAACGTGACAACGGTTCTCCTCGTACGGCACGGCCTGACCGCGACGACGGGGCAGCTGCTGACCGGCTGGACGCCAGGCGTCGGCCTTGACGAGCGTGGCCGGGCCCAGGCGAAGGCGCTGGGGGAGCGGCTCGCCCCGGTGCCGCTGAACGCGATCGTGACCAGCCCGCTCGACCGCTGCCGGCAGACGATCGAGGAGATCGTCGCGGCGCGAGCGGGGCGCACCGGGCAGGCGGGCCACGTGGGACAGCCGGCCGACGCGGTCATCGACGACCGGGTGGGCGAGTGCAAGTACGGTGACTGGACGGGCAAGCCGCTGAAGGAGCTTGAGAAGGATCCGCTCTGGCCAGTGGTCCAGGCGCACCCGAGTGCCGTCACCTTCCCCGGCGCGCAGGGCGAGTCCATGCTCGACATGCAGCACAGGGCCGTCTCCGCCATCAGGGAGTGGAACGCCAGGCTCGGCAAGGACGCGACCTACCTGGTCTGCTCGCACGGTGACGTGATCAAGGCGATCGTCGCCGACAGCCTCGGACTCCATCTCGATCAGTGCCAGCGCATCGTCGCCGACCCCTGCTCGCTGACCGTGATCCGCTACACCCCGCTGCGCCCCTTCCTGCTCAGGCTGAACGACACGGGAGGCGGGGTCGATGACCTGCTCCCGCGCCAGAAGGCCGCGGACGGCGCCCAGAGCGCGGACAGCGATGCCGTGATCGGCGGCGGCGCGGGCGCGGTTACCCCCCAAGGGGACGCCCCTCCCTACCCCCCGGAGCCAGGCAACGCCCCAGGCGCGGAAGGATAGGACTCATGCCGGTCTTTTACTACGATCCGCCGGACAGGTTCATCGCCGGCTCTGTCGGGCAGCCGGGGGATCGCACGTTCTACCTGCAGGCGACCTCGGCCGGCCGGGTGACAAGCGTTGTCCTGGAGAAGTTCCAGGTGAGCCTGCTTGCCGAGCGCATCGACGAACTGCTCGACGAGGTGTTGCGCCGGACCGACGCCGCGGAGATCCCGGAGACCGCCCCGGCGGCGCTGCGCGATGACGGCCCGCTCGACCTGCCGCTCACCGAGGACTTCCGGGTCGGCGCGATCGCGCTCGCCTGGGACAGTGACGGTGACCGGGTGGTCATCGAGGCGCAGGAGGAAAGCGACGCCCCCGTCGAGCCGCTGTCCGATGACATCCCGGTCGACGGCCCCGGGGTCCTGCGGGTCAGGATCAGCCCGAGCGCTGCCCGCTCGTTCGCGCAGCGCGCGCTGAACCTCGTCGCGGCCGGCCGCCCGCCGTGCCCGCTGTGCGGGCTGCCGCTCGACGCGAACGGCCACGTCTGCCCGCGGCAGAACGGCCACCGGGTCGCCCGTGGCTGACAACACGGTGCCTGACATCTCTGGAGCCTGGGATCCCGACCTGCCCGAAGGGGAACGCGAAGCCCTGGAACTGCTCGAACGCGGCACGCTGACCGTGGAGGGCCGCCTGGTGGACGCCTCGAACGCGACGTTGTTCTGCACGGTCAAGTCGCACGGCACCCAGGCGCACTGCGTTTACAAGCCGGTCGCGGGTGAGCGGCCGCTCTGGGACTTCCCGAACGGCACCCTGGCCGGCCGTGAGGTCGCCGCCTACGTCGTCTCCCGGGCGGCCGGGTGGAACTTCGTTCCTCCCACGGTCATGCGCGACGGCCCGTTCGGTCCCGGCATGTGCCAGCTCTGGATCGACCTCGACGAGACCGTTGACCTGATCGCGCTCGCCCGCCGGACGAACTACCGGCCGCTGCGGGAACTGGCGGTATTCGACGCGGTCATCAACAACGCCGACAGGAAGATCGGCCACCTCCTCCCCGTCGTCGACGGCCACCTGTACGGCTGTGACCACGGCGTCTGCTTCGCCGAGGACTACAAGCTGCGCACCGTGCTCTGGCAGTGGCGCGGCGAGCCGCTGCCCGCGCTTGCGGTCGAGACGCTGCGCCGCCTGTCCACGGGCCTGGCCGACGGCTGGCTCGCCGAGGAACTCGCGCAGCACCTGACCCGGGCCGAGATCGCCGCCACCGCCGCCAGGATCGACCTGCTGCTAGCCAGCCGCGTGCACCCCTACCCACCGGAAGACTGGCCCGCCGTCCCCTGGCCCCCCGTTTAAAACCATCATCCCGAACGACAGCGGCCTACTGCGGACGCGCCTAGAACTCGCCGTCGCTGTTGTCGCCGCGGCGGCGCAGATAGCGCTCGAACTCGCGGGCGATCGCGTCACCCGACGCCTCGGGCAGGTCAGTGGCGTCCTTGGCCTCTTCGAGCGTCCGCACGTACTCGGCCACGTCGGAGTCCTGCTGCGCCAGCTCGTCCACGCCGCGCTCCCAGGCACGGGCTTCCTCGGGAAGGTCCGCCTGCGGCAGCGACACGTCGAGCACGTCCTCCACGGCCCGCAGCAGCGCCAGCGTCACCTTCGGCGAGGGGGACTGCGCGACGTAGTGCGGGACAGAAGCCCACAGCGAGACCACGGGGATGTCGGCGGCGGCGGACATGTACTGCAGCACGCCGACGATCCCCGAGGAGCCCTTGTAGTCGGTCGGCTCGGAGCCCACGCCGTGCAGCAGCTTGGACTCGGAACCGCTGACCTGGACGGGGACGGGCCTGGTGTGCGGTGAGTCGGCGAGCAGCGCGCCGATGAGGATCATCATCTCGACGCCGAGCTCGGTGAGCCCGCCGATGAGCTCGTCGGTGAACCCGCGCCAGCGCATGTTCGGTTCAACGCCGTGCACGAGGACGATGTCACGCGCCAGCCCGGTGTCAGAGGTCCGGGCGAGGGACAGCCGCGTGGTCGGCCAGACGAGCCGTTCGGTCTTCCCCGCGACCACCTCGATCACTGGCCGGTTGACCTGGAAGTCGTAAAAGTCATCGGGGTCGATCGCGGCGATCGGCGTGGACTCCCACGCGATGCCCAGGTGGTTGACGACACCGCTCGCGGCTTCCGCCGCGTCGTTCCACCCTTCGAACGCGGCGATCGCCACCGGGTTGACGAGCGGGCCATCGACGTCGCTGAACTTGATGACTTCACCTCCGCTATAGCCGCGGGCTGGCGCCCATGACTACAGCCTACGTCTCCACGCGGCCTGGGCGTGTGACCTGTGGCAGGCACAGTTTCGCGTCGGCACTTTTGTTTTCGCACCACTAAGCCCTACACTCGGTAATCCTATGACCGGGCTCGTGATTCAAGAAGCTACTGAGCGTTCCGTCGCCCTGAGGGGCGCCCTTGCCGAACGTGTGGTGCCCGGTTCGATCGGCCTGGACACCAAGCTGCCGGTGTTTGGCCACCCTCGACCAGGAAGATGGCACGGATGCGGGAACTAGCTGAACTCCTCGACCAGCGGGTCGCGGTGCTTGATGGCGCCTGGGGCACGATGCTACAGGGGAAGAAGCTGTCCGCGGCCGACTACCACGTCGACGGCCACCAGCAGGACACCGCGGGCGACCCGGACCTGCTGAACCTGACTCGCCCCGACGTCATACTCGACATTCACCGCCAGTACCTGGCGGCCGGGGCTGACATCACCACTACCAATACCTTCACTGCCACGAGCTTCGGCCAGTCCGACTACGGACTTGAGCACCGGGTGCACGAGATGAACGTGCGCGGCGCCCAACTCGCCCGCCAGGCCGCTGACGAGGCGGACGGGACGAGGTATGTCGCCGGCTCGGTCGGCCCGCTCAACGTCACCCTCTCGCTGTCACCGAAGGTCGAGGACGCCGCCTACCGGGCGGTGACCTTCGACCAGGTCAAGGCCGGCTACGCCGAGCAGATCGCGGCGCTGCGCGAGGGCGGCGTGGACCTGCTGATGATCGAGACGATCTTCGACACGCTCAACGCCAAGGCCGCGATCGCGGCGGCCCAGGAGGTGGCACCGGAACTGCCGCTCTGGCTGTCGGGGACCATTACCGACCTCAGCGGGCGCACCCTGTCCGGGCAGACGATGGAGGCGTTCTGGAACTCCATCCGGCACGCGAATCCCCTGGTCGTTGGCGTCAACTGCTCGCTCGGGGGCAAGGAGATCAGGCCGCACATCGCGGACCTGGCGCGGGTCGCCAACACCTTCACCGCCTGTCACCCGAACGCGGGCCTGCCCAACGCGTTCGGCGGTTACGACGAGGAACCGCGGGACACCGCCCATCACCTGCGCGAGTTCGCGGCCGAGGGCCTGGTCAACATCGTCGGCGGCTGCTGCGGCACCACCCCCGCGCACATCGCCGCGATCGCTGAGGCAGTCCGCGGCGGCCACCGGCCTGTTCCCAGGGCCGCCAGCGGCATCACCCGGCTGTCCGGGCTCGAGGTGTTCGAAATCACCGCGGACACCGGCTTCGTGATGATTGGCGAACGGACCAATGTCACCGGCTCGGCCAAGTTCCGGCGGCTCATCGAGGCCGACGACTACCAGGCGGCGGTGACCGTCGCCCTCGACCAGGTGCGCGGCGGCGCGAACGTGCTCGACGTGAACATGGACGCCGACCTGCTCGAGAGCGAGCAGGCGATGACCACGTTCCTCAACCTGATCGCGACCGAGCCCGAGGCCGCCCGCATCCCGGTGATGGTCGACAGCTCCAAGTGGACCGTGCTCGAAGCCGGCCTCAAGTGCCTCCAGGGCAAGGGCGTCGTCAACTCGATCAGCCTCAAGGAGGGCGAGGAGGTCTTCCTCGACCACGCCTCGAAGATCAGGAGCTACGGCGCCGGCGCGGTGGTGATGGCGTTCGACGAGCAAGGCCAAGCCGATACGACCGAACGAAAGGTGGCCATTTGCGGCCGCGCCTACGACTTGCTCACGCAGCAGGCCGGCTGGGCGCCTGAAGACATCATCTTCGACCCGAACGTGCTGGCCGTGGCGACCGGGATCGCCGAGCACAACGGGTACGCGAAGTCCTTCATCGAGGCGCTGCCGCTGATCAAGCAGCGCTGCCCCCGTGTCCGGACCAGCGGCGGCATCTCCAACCTGTCGTTCGCCTTCCGCGGCAACGAGACCGTCCGCCGGGCCATGCACGCCGCATTCCTTTACCACGCGATCGCGGCCGGGCTCGACATGGGCATCGTCAACGCCGGCCAGCTCGACGTCTACCAGGACATACCGGCGGATCTTCTGGAACTGGTCGAAGACGTCCTGTTCGACCGGCGCGAGGACTCCACCGACCGGCTGGTCGCCTACGCCGAGCAGGTGAAGTCGACCGGCGCCAAGAAGTCGGAGGCCGACCTGTCCTGGCGTGAGGTGCCGGTCGGCAAGCGCCTCGAGTACGCGCTGGTACGCGGCATCGCCGACTACGTCGAAGACGACACGGAGGAGGCCCGCCAGCAGGTCGCCCGGCCGCTCGAGGTCATCGAGGGGCCGCTGATGGACGGGATGAAGATCGTCGGCGACCTGTTCGGCGCCGGCAAGATGTTCCTGCCCCAGGTAGTGAAGTCCGCCCGGGTCATGAAGCGCGCGGTCAAGTACCTCGAGCCCTTCATGGAGGCCGAGAAGGCCAAGAGCGAGGAGCGCGGCGAGGTCAGGCGGGGCAACGGCAAGGTCGTGCTCGCCACCGTCAAGGGCGACGTGCACGACATCGGCAAGAATATCGTCGGGGTCGTCCTCGGCTGCAACAACTACGAGGTCATCGACCTCGGCGTGATGGTTCCGGCCGCCAAGATCCTGGACACCGCGCTGGCCGAGGAGGCCGACATCATCGGCCTGTCCGGGCTGATCACCCCGTCGCTGGACGAGATGGTGAACGTCGCGGCCGAGATGGAGCGGCGCGGTATCAGCAAGCCGCTGCTGATCGGCGGCGCCACCACCTCCAAGCAGCACACGGCGGTGCGCATCGCCCCCGCCTACAGCCGTTCGACGGCGCACGTGCTCGACGCCTCGCGGGTGGTCGGGGTCGTGCAGCAGCTGCTCGACCCGGAGCGGATCGCCGGGTTCGACGAAGCCAACCGCGTCGAGCAGCAGCGCCTCAGGGAGCAGCACGAGAACCGGCGCAGCCAGCCGATCCTCTCCATCGAGGCCGCCCGCCGCAACCGCGAGCAGGTCGCCTTCGACGAGCTCCCCGAGCCGGCCTTCTGCGGGATCAAGGCGGTCTCTCCGTCGCTGGCCGAGCTCCGCCCGATGATCGACTGGACGTTCTTCTTCCTCGCCTGGGAGCTCAAGGGCAAGTACCCGGCGATCCTCGCCGACCCGGCCGCCCGCGACCTCTTCAACGACGCGAACGCGCTCCTCGACGAGATCATCGCGGAGGGGCTGCTGACGGCGCGCGGCGGCTACGGGTTCTGGCCCGCGCACGCCGACGGCGACGACATCCTCGTCGAGGCGGGCGGGGGAACACCGCTGCGGCTGCCGATGCTCAGGCAGCAGACCGCCAAGCCCGAGGGGCGCCCCAACCGCTGCCTGGCGGACTACGTCGCCCCCCATGCCGGCAACACTGCCGGTGATCACCTCGGCGGGTTCGCGGTCGCCATCCACGGCGCCGACGAACTGGCGAAGAAGCACGAGGCCGCGGGCGACGACTACCAGGCCATCATGGTCAAGGCCCTGGCCGACCGGCTGGCCGAGGCGTTCGCCGAGCACACTCACCTGCGCGCGCGCCGCGACTGGTACGAGTCCGATGGCGAGGTCGTGATCGAGGAACTGCGCGCCGAGCGCTTCCGCGGCATCCGTCCGGCCTTCGGGTACCCCGCGTCACCCGACCACAGCCTGAAGCACGAGCTGTTCGTCCTGCTCGGCGCAGGTGACTTCGACATGGGCCTGACCGAGTCATTTGCGATGACCCCTGCCTCAAGTGTCAGCGGCCTGCTGTTCGCAAACCCGGCGTCCCGTTACTTCACCGTCGGCCGCATCTCCAGGGACCAGGTAGCCGACTACGCGCGCCGACGGAACATGGAGCTCCAGGCAGCGGAGCGCTGGCTCCGCCCCAACCTCGCCTACGACCCGGAGTAGCCCGGGCCCGTCAGCCTGCGGTCTAGCCGTCCGGATAGCCTGGCTGGCGTGCCTAATGAGCTAGAAGCGGTGCTGTTCGACATGGACGGGCTGCTCGTCGACACCGAGCCACTGTGGTTTGAGACCGAGGCCGACGTCATGGCCCGCCTAGGCGCCCCCTGGACCAAGCAGGACCAGGAACAGCTCCTGGGCGGCTCCATGGACAACACCGTCGGCTACCTCCTGGCCAGGGCGACCAGGCCCGTGCCGCCGGCGGACGTCGCCCGCTGGATGACGGAAGGCATGCTCAGGCGCGCGGCCGAGGGCCGGGTCGTCGTCCGTCCTGGCGCCCGCGAGCTCCTCAATGAGGTAGCGGCCACGGGAATCCCGTACGCGCTGGTGACGGGGTCACAGCGCCCCTTCACCGACGCGGTACTCGCCAGCACCGGCTTCCGCTTCCCGGTGACGGTCACCGGCGACGACGTGGCACGGACCAAGCCAGAGCCCGAGCCCTACCTGCTGGCCGCCAAGCTCCTTGACGCCGATCCAGAGCAGTGCGTGGCGCTTGAGGATTCCCCCAACGGCGTAGCGTCGGCCACGAGCGCCGGCTGCCTTGTGGTCGCCGTTCCGACCTTGCTCCCCATCCCGCCCGCCCCCAGGCGCCTGGTAGTGCCGTCTCTTAGCGGGATCACGCTAGCGACCCTGCGCGCGCTGGCAGCCTGACACGAGCCCCTGGGTCCTGACTTCGATCTTGACTTGAGGTTTTGACTTCTGTTCACCCGCGGACCGGGCTCAGCGTTCCGAACACCAGTCGAGATATGTCACGATGGAAGGAGCATAGGGAGGCGAGAAGGAATGAGCTACAGCAGCATCGCCTGGCTCCCGCTAGCGCTGGGACTCACGATCCTCGGCCTAGTGCTGAGCTACCTCACCTACCGGCGCCGCGGCCTGCGCCCGGCCATGATGGGCACAGCCTTCTCGCTGCTGCCGATCGCCGCCTACCTGACCGGGGCGATCGAGATGCTCTGGAAGATCGGCGCCGCGATCGGGCAGTTCGGCTCGGGGTTCGTGTTCTCGCCGATGAAGTGGGCGGGCATCGGCGTGACCGCCCTCGCGATCGCGCTCTTCCTTGCCGCCGGCGGCCGGACGCGGCGCAGGGCTGCGCGCGAGGCGCGCAAGGCCGCCCGCGGCGACCGCAAGGGCGAGGCCGAGGGGTCGTCCGCCCCGCCCGCGCTCGGTAAGGCCAAGACCACCCCTGGGACGCAGATCCTGCCGACGGAGCGCCAGCGGGTTCCCGCGGACCGCGCGACCGCCGCCGCGTCGGCGAAGGGCTCGCGCAAGAACGCGCTTCCGGACGATGACGACATGAAGGACATTGAGGACATTCTGCGCAAGCGCGGCATCTAGCTGCGCGCTCCGTCATCGGAGCCAGAGCCGCGGCTAATGATTAAGATGACGTTAAATCTCGCCCCCCAAGCTCACCAGCACGGGAAATCTTCCGTTGGCCGCCCGGTGGTCGCAAGATTACCTTCGTGTCACGATTACCTTGGGTTAGGCCGGCTTTGTTCCCAAATCACTCCAGCTCGCCTTACGCTGACATCGGCTTACTGCGCGCACCCATCACCCCAGCCCAACGGCAGGGCGTGACAGGTGCGCACGGCAGTCAGCTCCGCGAGGCAGGCGCCTCCGGTATCCCATTCGGCGGACGACCTTCGCCGGTAGATTTTGGAGGAGGAGCAGGGTGGTGAGGCACTTCCGATTGCGCGCCATGGGCGCTGCGACCGCTGTGGTAGCCCTAACCGTGCTGGCTGCCGCGTGCAGCAGTTCGACGTCAAGCGGCGGCTCGGCCGGACCGTCAACGTCGGCGTCGTCGTCCTCGTCTCTGACGAGCGGCAACCAGGCACTCAACCCCGGGACGCCGAAGTCAGGCGGAACGCTTAACGAGGTGGGGGTGAGCGATGTCGAGTTCATGGACTACGACGTCGCTTACTACAGCACTGACGACCAGGTGCTGCGGCTGACGGTTCGTCAGCTCTACAGCTGGGGGAACACCCAGGCCACGTCCACGACGCCCGAGCCTGACCTCGCTACAGGCGCGCCCGTGGTCACCAATGGCGGCAAGACCGTGGCGGTGACCATCCGCAGCGGGGTGATGTGGGACACCACACCGGCCCGCGCGGTGACCGCCGCGGACGTGGTCCGCGGCATCAAGCGTGCCTGCAACCCGAGCCCGGTCAGCTTCGGCGGCATGGCCGACTTCGAGAACACGATCGTGGGCCTTGCCGCGTTCTGCAAGGGATACCCGGCCGCGTCCGCCAACAGCGCCTCGGTGATGAAGAAGTACATCGAGGGCCACAGCGTGTCCGGCATCACCACCTCGGGCAACACGATCACCTTCCAGCTGACCCAGGCCGCGGCATGGCTTGAGGGTGCGATGACGCTGGCGCCGTTCAGCGCCGTGCCGATCGAGGCGGAGAGCGCGCTGCCGGGCAGCCCCGGCGTCTACAACCACATGTACTCCGACGGGCCGTACAAGATCTCCGCGTACACCCCGAAGAAGAGCATCACGTTCGTGCGCAACCCGGTGTGGCAGGCGAGCACCGACCCGCTGCGCAAGGCGTACGTGAACCAGATCAACGTGGACGAGACCGGCGACCAGACGACGATCTACCAGGAGATCACCACCAACACGCCGTCGCTCGGCATGACCTGGGACTCGCTGCCGCCTCCGGCTGACGACCCGAGCCTGCTCAGCGGGGTTAAGTCGAACAGCTCGACGGTTGGCCTGTACCCCACGTTCAGCTCCAACCCGTACATCGTGTTCAACACGATCTCGCCCAACAACGGCGGGGCGCTCGGCAAGGCCTCGGTCAGGCAGGCGCTGTCTTACGGGATCGACCGGACCCAGCTGCTCAAGACGCTGGGTGGCGAGCAGTCCAACCCGCCGCTGACGCACGTCCTGCCCCCGGGCACCGACGGATCGCAGAACGTGCCCTCGAGTTACAACCCGTACCCGTACGACCAGGCCAAGGCCAAGTCCTTGCTGACGGCCGCCGGGTACACCTCGAGCCACAAGCTGACGCTGAAGTACCTGTACCGCAGCGACAGCCAGGGCGGCACCAAGCTGTTCCTGAACGTCCAGGCTCAGCTGAACGCGCTCGGCAGCGTGAACGTGGTCGGCGTGCCGACGAACCAGTCGGACTTCTACGGCAAGTACCTGTACGCCACGGCGTCGCCCTCACCGGCGGCGACGGGCGCCTGGGACTTCACCGGTGCGGGCTGGAGCCCGGACTGGTACGGGAACGGCGCGGTGACCTGGTTCAACCCGCTGTTCTCCAGCCCCGGCGGTTTCCCGCCCAACGGCGGAAGCAACTTCGGTTACTTCTCCAACGCGACGGTCAACTCGCTGGTCAAGCAGGCGCTTGCCCAGCCCACCGAGTCGCAGGCCGACGTGTACTGGGCGAAGGCGGACGAGGCGGTCATGAGTGCGGCGGCGGTCTACCCGATCACCGCTGACGAGGAGTTCGCCGAGCACGCCTCGTACGTGCACAACGCGGTGTACATCCCCATCATGCAGCAGTTCGACGCCGCGAATGTCTGGCTGAGCAACGCATAGCTCGCGTCACCGCCGGCCGCCCGGT
>Ga0208987_1000168_pt1 | contig 12408 bp, 12 predicted proteins | sample MedBloCARef_O2_FD_187845 | JGI IMG/M metagenome (GOLD analysis project Ga0208987, IMG submission 187845) | Forest soil microbial communities from El Dorado National Forest, California, USA - Mediterranean Blodgett CA Ref_O2 (SPAdes) (version 2) | ecosystem: Environmental > Terrestrial > Soil >... | reverse complement strand
CAGTCCGGCGGCAAGCTTTGCCGCCATGTGGGCCGACGTTCGACGACCCGAACTGCGCCACTTGGAACGCCTCTTCTTCGAGTGCTATGCCCGTGCCGCCCAGGGCGAAAAGCCTTTCGCCGGAATGGTTCCCGGCGCTGTCAACGACTGGCTCACCGAGGTCGAGGACCTCGCTGAGGGTCCATTCGAACCCGCGATGGTCCGGCTCGGACTGGCCGTGGTCCGCGGTCTGCTGCTCGATCTGGTGGCCACCAACGACGAGGCCGGCGTTGACGCGGCCGCGCAGGCTTTCATCGAGCTTTTGGCAACACCGAAATAATCGTGTCGATGAGCTCTTCGGCGGTGGTGTGCCACTTGTCCAAATCCAGGTGGCCACTCAGATCCAGGCCCGTGATGCCGTGGGCGGTGGTCAAAAGGAGCGCTCCGTAGCGCCTCGCCCGCCGTGGTCCGGTGATGCGCCCCACCATTTCGAGAAACTTCTCCTGCGTGCGTTCGGCCACTCGAACCGCTGCGGTCGTGTCACCCGACGGCGTGGTGAACATCAGGCGGTACAGGTGGGGCCGGGCGCGACCGACCGTGACCAGTGCAAGCAACGCGGACCGCAAGGACTCCTCGGGCGAGTCATCGCCAGCGGCCAATACCTCGAGCACATCACCTAATTCGCTCAGCGCGTTGGTGGCCAGCTCGTTAAGCAGAGATTCCTTGTCGGCGAAGTGGCGATACGCCGCCGAGCGTGACACACCGCTGCGAGCACCCACCTCGCGCAGCGTCACCGCTTCGACGCCACCGAGGTCGAGCAAGACCCCCGCCGCCTCGACCAGCGAACGGCGCGTGGCCGCGGCGCTTTCGGATCGCGTCGTCACCCGCAGAGCATAAGCCGGTTCTTGAGTTGACAATGACAACTCAACTGTTAGTTTGAGATGACAACGTCAACTCAAATCAGTCCACTCGATGGAGACCACCATGATGTCGTCGAAACGCGCCGCCCGTGACGAGCTGGTCGTCGTGACCGGTGCCTCGACGGGTATTGGCGCAGCGACCGCTAGAGAACTGGCCCACAAGGGTTTTCACGTGTTAGCCGGGGTACGCCGCGAGGTGGATGCCGACGGTCTGCGCGCTGATGGCATCGAGCCGCACATCCTCGACATCACCGTGGAATCCGACGTGGCCGCGATCGCCGACCGTGTCGCGCGCGATCCGCTGCATCGTCGGTTGCGCGCGCTGGTCAACAACGCCGGAATCGCGCTCAACTCGCCAGTCGAAACGCTGCCGATAGCGCAGTGGCGCCGGCAATTCGAGGTGAATCTGTTCGGCCATATCGCGATTATCCAAGCGCTGCTGCCGGCCCTGCTGATCAGCTCGGGCACCGTCGTGAACATCAGTTCCGTTGGCGGGAAGGTGGTCTTACCGACGTATGGCGCGTACGCCGGTTCGAAGTTCGCCCTGGAGGCCGCAAGTGACGCCTTGCGGCGTGAGGTCGCGGAGCTCGGCATCAAGGTGGTGGTCATCGAGCCCGGCGCGGTCAAGACCGAGATGGCCGAACGCGGAATCACCACCGCGGAGGGGCTGCAAGCGGACATGACCGCCGCCCACCTGGCCCGCTACGGCGATCTCCTCGCGGCCGTCACGGCACAAGCACGATCGTTCGGCGAGGTCGGCGTTTCGGCCGAACACGCCGCAAAAGTGATCGCCAAGGCCGCGGCCGCATCGCGTCCTCGGACTCGCTACACCATCGGACGCGACGCCGCGATCCTGGTCCGGATCAGCCGCGTGGTATCCGACCGGGTCCTGGACCGCATCGTGCGCCTGAACCTTCGGTCCTTTGCCAAAAAGTCCCAGTCAAGCGAACAGCACGGCGCCGCAACGACTTCGGTCGGTGCCGATCAGCCTTGAGCGACCGCCGCCGAGCGGGTGGCGCCTGAACCGCTGCCCACCCCATAGAACTGGTATTCGGCGCGCTTGATTGAGCGGGTGTCCCGCCAGTACTGCCAGGTGTAGCCGCCCCAGAGCACCGTGTTCTTGCCGTGCTCGTCGAGATACCAGCTGCTGCAACCGCCGCTGTTCCACACCGAATCCTTCAGCCTTAGTTGCAGCTCGTCGTTGAATTTATCCTGGGCGGGGCGAGTCGGAGCCAGCGCCTGGACCCCCAGCTTGTCGCAGCTCTTGATCGCATCGGCGACGTAGCGAATCTGCGATTCGATCATGAAGACCACGGAGTTGTGGCCCAGTCCGGTGTTGGGGCCCAGCAGGAAGAACAGGTTGGGCATGTTCGCGACAGTGATCCCGCGATGCGCGCCGATACCTTCACGATTCCAGCGATCGACCAGATCCTCACCGTCGCGCCCCTTGATCTGGACGTAGGTGTAGGAATCGGTGACGTGAAAACCGGTGCCATAGACGATGACGTCGACCGGACGCTCGGTGCCGTCGGCGGTGACGATCCCGTCGCTGGTGATCCGCGCGATGGGATCGGTGACCAGTTCGGTCTTCGGGTCGGCGACCGCGCGGTAATAGGTGGTGGAGTTCAGGATTCGCTTGCAACCGATGCGATAGTTCGGGACCAGCTTGCGACGCAGCGCACGATCCTTCACTGACCGTCGGATGTTGTATTTGCAATAGGCCTCAATGAATTTCAGGGCGTTCGGCCGCTTGGTCAACCCGAAGGCCAGCGCCTCCTGGCCCCAGTAGATGGTCAGACGCACCAGCGCGCGCAGCCCGGGGACGACTCCCATGGCCCGACGCAGCGCGATGGGCAGGTCGGGGTTGGACCGCGGCACCACCCACGGCGGAGTGCGCTGGTAGAGCTGAAGTTCGGCGACCTGCCCGACGATTTCGGGCACGATCTGGATCGCGCTGGCGCCGGTGCCGATCATCGCCACCCGCTTGCCGGTCAGGTCGACGCTGTGGTCCCACTCGGCGGAATGGAAAGCGGCACCCTGGAATTCGTCGCGGCCCTCGATATCGGGGACCGACGGGATGTGCAGCGCGCCCGCACCCGAGATCAAGAACTGCCCAACGAATTCCCGGCCGTCGGTGGTGAACACATGCCAGCGGTGCTCGTCGTCGTCCCAGTGGGCGCGATCGACCAGCGAGTCGAATTCGATGTAGCGGCGCAACCCGTACTTCTCGGTGAGTGCCTTGAGGTAATCCCAGATCTCGGGCTGATAGGAGAACGGGTTCTTCCAGTCCGGCTTGGGCTCAAACGAAAACGAGTACAGATGCGACGGGATGTCGCAGGCGCACCCGGGGTAGCTGTTGTCTCGCCACGTCCCGCCGATGTCGCCGGCCTTCTCCAAGATAACGAAGTCCACGCCCTGCTGTTGCAGCTTGATCGCCATGCCGAGGCCGGAGAACCCCGTCCCGATGATGATGGCGCGGGCGTATACCGGCTCGTTTGCCTTGGTCGGCTCGACTTGTGTTACGGCGTCGGTCACAGCGGATCGGTCTTCCTAACGGGCTAGCGCAGCTCGGACGTCAGCCGCCGCTTCCATGCCCACCCGCAACTGACTGACGTGAATACCCAGTACCCAGGGTATCGAATACGACGAGTGTTATCGATGCCCGCGGCGATGTCAACGTCGCGGCTGCTCAGCTCGCTGCGGAGTCGCTGGGCACCACGTCGTGAATCGGCTTGTCGGGATTGACCCGCAGGCCCAGCGCCTCGGCGGTGCCGACGATGACGCCCATCATGATGGTGGTCAGATGGGCCACGAACTGCTCCCGCGGCATGCGTCGCGGGCTGTCCGCATCGGGACCCAACCACCATTCGGTGGCCGAGGCGGCCGAGCCGAAGGCGGCATGTGCGGCCAGCTCGATCGCCGCGTGGTCGAGCTTCATGTCGCGTAGCTCGTTGTCGAACATGTCGGCCATCGTCAGGGTGATCTCCCGGCCCTCGTTCAGCGTGCGCAACGTCGCGTCGGTGGGAGACCCGGACCGCGCCTGGATGAAAACTCTCAGCACGTTGGGGTGCTTGTCGACAAGGACGACGTACTCCTCGACGCTGCGGTGGATGACCTCACGGGCCGAGTCGGTGGCCAAGTTGATCGACGGGAAGATCGCGGACCACAGCATGTCGCGCAGCTGCTCCCCGATCGCCTGGAACAGATCGGACTTGTCGTGGAAATGCCGGTAGATCTTGGGCTTGGCGGTGCCGGCCTCTTCGGCGATCTCGCGCACGCTGAGTTCGGGGCCCAGGCGGTCGATCGCGCGAAACGCCGCCTCGACGATTTCGCCGCGCACCTTCTTGCGGTGTTCACGCCAGCGTTCGCTGCGCGCGTCGACCTTTGCTCCCGGCTTCACGCTCGGGTGGGGTCGAGGAATTCTCACCACATCAAGCACCATACCGCGCTGCCACCGCTGACCTGCGCAGACTGGCTGCTCGGCAACTCGCGAGTGCGGTTTACAGCATGCAGGAGACGCAGCCCTCGACTTCGGTTCCCTCCAGCGCCATCTGCCGTAGCCGGATGTAGTACAGCGTCTTGATTCCCTTGCGCCAGGCGTAGATCTGCGCCTTGTTGACGTCACGCGTGCTGGCGGTGTCCTTGAAGAACAGCGTCAACGAGAGCCCTTGGTCGACGTGCTGGGTGGCTGCCGCGTAGGTGTCGATGATCTTCTCGTAGCCGATCTCGTACGCGTCCTGGTAGTACTCCAGGTTGTCGTTGGTCAGGTACGGCGCCGGGTAGTAGACGCGACCGATCTTGCCTTCCTTGCGGATCTCGATCTTGCTCGCCACCGGGTGGATCGAGCTGGTCGAGTGGTTGATGTAGGAGATCGACCCCGTCGGCGGGACAGCCTGCAGGTTCTGGTTGTAGATGCCGTGCTGTTGCACCGACTCCTTCAACCGCTTCCAGTCGTCCTGCGTCGGGATGCGAATGTCGGCGTCTGCGAACAACTCCCGCACCCGCTCGGTGGCCGGCTCCCACACCTGCTCGGTGTACTTTTCGAAAAACTCTCCCGACTTGTACTTCGAGCGCTCGAAGCCGCCGAACGCCTTGCCTCGCTCGATCGCGATGCGGTTGCTCGCCCGCAGCGCGTGATACAGCACGGTGTAGAAGTACATGTTGGTGAAGTCGATGCCCTCTTCGGAACCGTAGAGAATCCGCTCCCGGGCCAGGTACCCGTGCAGGTTCATCTGCCCCAGGCCGATGGCGTGAGAGTCGTTGTTGCCCTGCTCGATCGACGGCACCGACCAGATGTGGGTTTGGTCGCTGACCGCGGTCAACGCCCGGATCGACACCTCGATGGTCTGGGCGAAGTCCGGCGAGTCCATCGCCTTGGCGATGTTCAGCGAGCCGAGGTTGCACGAAATGTCCTTGCCCACCTTGGCGTAGGTCAAGTCTTCGTTGAACAGCGAGGGCGTAGACACCTGCAGAATCTCCGAGCACAGGTTGCTGTGGGTGATCTTGCCTTCGATCGGGTTGGACCGGTTCACCGTGTCCTCGTACATGATGTACGGGTAGCCCGACTCGAACTGCAGCTCGGCCAGCGTCTGGAAGAACTCGCGCGCCTTGATCTTGGTCTTGCGGATACGCGCGTCGTCGACCATCTCGTAGTACTTCTCGGTGATCGAGATGTCGGCGAACGGAACGCCGTAGACGCGTTCGACGTCGTACGGCGAGAACAGGTACATGTCCTCGTTGCGCTTGGCCAGCTCGAAGGTGATGTCGGGAATCACCACGCCCAGGCTCAGCGTCTTGATGCGGATCTTCTCGTCGGCGTTCTCCCGCTTGGTGTCGAGGAACCGGTAGATGTCGGGATGATGTGCCTGCAGATACACCGCGCCCGCACCCTGACGCGCGCCGAGCTGGTTGGCGTAGGAGAACGAGTCCTCGAGCAGCTTCATGATCGGGATGACGCCAGAGCTCTGGTTCTCGATGTTCTTGATGGGCGCGCCGTGCTCGCGAATGTTGCTCAGCAGCAACGCGACCCCCCCACCACGCTTGGACAGCTGCAGCGCGGAGTTGATCGATCGCCCGATGGACTCCATGTTGTCCTCGATGCGCAGCAGGAAGCAGCTGACCGGCTCGCCGCGCTGCGCCTTGCCCGAGTTGAGGAAAGTCGGGGTGGCCGGCTGGAACCGGCCGTCGATGATCTCGTCGACCAGCTTCTCGGCCAGCGTGGTGTCGCCGGAGGCCAGCGTCAGCGCGACCATGACGACGCGGTCCTCGAACCGCTCCAGGTAGCGCTTACCGTCGAACGTCTTCAGCGTGTACGAGGTGTAGTACTTGAACGCGCCGAGGAACGTCGGGAACCGGAACTTCTTGGCGTAGGCCCGGTCGAGCAGCGTCTTGACGTAGTTGCGCGAGTACTGGTCGAGCACCTCGCGCTCGTAGTAGTTCTCCTTGATCAGGTAGTCGAGTTTCTCGTCCTGATTGTGGAAGAACACGGTGTTCTGGTTGACGTGCTGCAGAAAGTATTGATGCGCGGCTTCCCGGTCCTTTTCGAACTGGATCTTGCCGTCTTTGTCGTACAGGTTGAGCATCGCGTTGAGCGCGTGGTAGTCCGTTTCGCCGGGGAGGGCGTGCGGGGCGGCTACAGGCTCTGCAGCTGTGACGGTTGGTGGCACGTCTGGTCCTTCCAGAAGTCAGCAAGGCCCGAGCGGACGGCGTCCACGTCGTCCGGGGTTCCCATGAGTTCGAAGCGGTAGAGGTACGGCACGCCGCATTTGCGGGACACCACATTGCCCGCGTAGGCGAACTCCGTGCCGAAGTTGTTATTGCCCGCGGCGATGACGCCGCGGATCAATGAGCGGTTGTGCTCGTCGTTCAAAAAGGCGATGACCTGCTTGGGGACGTAACCACCGTCGTTGATGTCAGGGGTTGTCCGGCCGCCGCCGTACGTGGGCAGGATCAGCACGTACGGCTCGTCGACCTCGATACGCCCGTGCAGCGGTATCCGTGTGGCGGGAACATCCAGCTTCTGCACGAAGCGGTGGGTGTTCTCCGACACCGAAGAGAAATAGACCAGGTTGCGCCCCGGAACATCCATGGAACCGCAACCCTCCCTTTCTTATCGTCGAAGTCTCTAGGCGGTCAGCACTGCACCGGCGAGTGCCTTGATGCGATCGGGCCGGAAACCTGACCAGTGCTCATTTTCAGTCACCACTACGGGGGCCTGCAAGTAGCCCAATGCCATCACGTAGTCACGTGCCTCGGCGTCCAGGCTGATGTCGACCGTGTCATAGGTGATGCCCTGCTTGTCTAGAGCCTTGTAGGTCGCAGTGCACTGCACACATGCGGGCTTGGTGTACACGGTGATGGTCATATTGGCTAGCCCTCCTCAGCGAAAGTTTTGACGTACGTGCGGGCGAGACGAAAGCAAGGTACTGCTCTGACTGCAAACCGCGACCGCTGCCCCACAGAAGCTCCTCCTGTTAAACGCTCGACTCGCGACTTTCATGCCGCGAATTAGCTGTTCTCGCCGGAAGTGATCTGTAGCACATCGGGTTCAGCAGACACTACATGTTGTGGCTCAGTATCAACATAGATACGACATATTCTAATGACAAAGTTGAAATTCGCAGGTAGGGAGCCCCCCAACTCGTGCGTTCGGCGTGTCGCCACACCCGAGAGGATTCGCCGTTCGCTACCCACGAGGACTGGTCTACCACGCGCCACCGACAGGTCATGCCTGTCGACGTGGCGCCGAGGCAGACCGCTCCACGAGCAACCGCCAGCAAACCTCTGCGAGCCGCCGAAATGCACTCCTGGCATCGACAGAAAACCATGGCCGCCATCGATAGACGGCGGCCATGGTTTTCGAGCTAAATTCAGCTGACTTCGGCGGCGAGCTTGCCCACGATGTCGCGCACATTCTCGACGAGTTCGGCGTGCTCGGCGGGCGCCTTGCCTTCCAGGGTTTTGAACGGCACCGAGAGCTTGATCGACTCGACCACCCGCGCACCGGCGATCCCAAAGGACTTGCGGGTGTCATCGTGCGCCCACACCCCGCCGTACTGGCCGAATGATCCGCCGATGACTGCCAATGGCTTGCCCTTCAGGGCGCTGTCGCCGAACGGGCGGGAGAGCCAGTCGATCGCGTTCTTGACGACGGCCGGGTAGCTGCCGTTGTACTCCGGAGTGACCACCAGGGCGGCCTCCGCCCCGGCCGCCGCGGAGCGCAGCGCGTCCACCGCAGCCAGCGGTGGGGCGTCGGTGTTCATGACGTTGTCGATCTCCTCGTTGTAAAACGGCAAGTCCGCCAGCCCCTCGAATACGGTGACGGCGACCCCGTCGGGCGCTACCTCGACCGCCAATTCGGCGATCTTGCGGTTGAGCGACGCGGCACGCAGGCTCCCCACCAACGCCAAAACTTTGACCTCTGCCACTGTTCCGTTCCCTTCGCTTATTGGTCTACATCCTCGCATGACCCAACCGGACTGTAGTCCGTTTTATTCCGGTCACGTTAAAGTGCAGATGTGAGCGGTGTCGAGCGGTTGAGCGAATTGTCCGTATCTGCTCCGCAAGAACCTCCGCACGAGCGCGGCGACGCCGCACGCAACCGAGCCCTCCTATTACAAGCGGCCCGCAGTCTGGTCAGCAAGCGCGGCCCGGACGCCGTCACGATGGATGACATCGCGGCCGAGGCCGGCGTCGGAAAGGGCACGGTGTTTCGCCGCTTCGGCAGCCGGGCCGGCCTGATGCTGGTGCTGCTCGACGAGGACGAACGAACCAGCCAGCAGGCCTTCCTATTCGGTCCGCCGCCGCTGGGCCCGGACGCGCCGCCGATGGACCGGCTGGTGGCGTTCGGCCGCGAGCGCCTGCGTTTCGTCCATACCCACCATGCGCTGCTGTCGGCGGCCAAAGGTGATCCGCAGACTCGCCATGCCGGGGCGGCCGCGGTGCAGCGCACTCACGTGCGGGTGTTGTTGGCAGCGGCGAATACGACCGGGGAGCTCGACGTGCAGACCGATGCGCTGCTGGCTCTGCTCGACGTCGACTACGTCGAGCATCAACTCGACTACGGTGGCCATACCCTCGAGACCCTGGGCAATGCGTGGGAAAGCTTGGCGCGCAAGCTCTGCGGACGTTGATCACTCCGACACCGCGTTGGGTTCTCCACGTCGACCTCGACCAGTTTCTGGCCTCGGTCGAATTGCAGCGCCACCCCGAACTCGTCGGGCTGCCGGTCATCGTCGGCGGCAACGGAGATCCCACCGAACCGCGCAAGGTCGTCACGTGCGCCTCCTACGAGGCACGCGAGTACGGGGTGCACGCGGGCATGCCATTGCGGACCGCCGCGCGGCGCTGCCCTGGCGCCACATTTTTGCCGTCGGATCCTGCCGCCTACGACGCGGCATCCGATCGGGTGATGGGATTGTTGCGCGACATCGGATATCCCGTCGAGGTCTGGGGTTGGGACGAGGCCTACGTCGCGGTGCCGGCAGCCGATCCGATCGACGTCGCCGAACAGATCCGTGCCGTCGTAATGTCGGAAACCGGGCTGTCCTGTTCGGTCGGCATCAGCGACAACAAACAGCGCGCCAAGGTGGCCACCGGCTTCGCGAAACCCGCTGGCGTCTTTGCACTTAACGACGCGAACTGGATGGAGGTGATGGCCGACCGCCCAGTCGATGCACTGTGGGGCGTGGGCCCTAAGACCACGAAAAAGCTTGCCGCCCTGGCAATTACAACGGTACGAGAGCTCGCCCACAGCGATGCCGAAGCGCTCATCGCCACGTTCGGCGCGCGCACCGGCCTGTGGCTGTTACTGCTGGCCAAGGGTGGCGGCGACGAAGAGGTCAGCGCCGAACCGTGGATTCCGCGCTCCCGCAGCCATGTCGTCACGTTTCCGCGGGACCTCACCGACCGTGCCGAAATGGACTCGGCGATAACAGCATTGGCTCGACAAGCACTCGATGACGTGTTGGCATCGGCTCGCGTCGTCGCTCGGGTGGCCGTGACCGTGCGTACCGCGACGTTCTACACCCGCACCAAAATCCGCAAGCTCGAAACACCCACCACCGATCCCGATGTCATCGGCGCGGCGGCCCTACGTGTGCTGGATCTCTTCGAGTTGGACCGCCCGGTCCGGTTACTCGGGGTGCGACTCGAGTTGCTGATGCCGGACTAGCGGGGCCGGGCTGGGCCGAAGTGCCCGGGTGAAGATCACGTTCACCTGGCGCATCACGACGCTGTAAGGCCACCACGCCAGCCGTTTGAACGCGTACAGCGCCCGGATGTCCGGCGAGGTGTAGATCAAGTACCGGTTCTTTTGCACCCCCGCCAAAATCTTGTCGGCCGCCTTTTCCGGGGACACGGCATGCCCGCTGAAGCGGTCCACCCAGCGGCTGACCCTGGGGTCCTCGCGGTCGACCCCGGCGATCTCGACGGTGTCGACCAGCGGCGTTTTCACCGCGCCTGGCACCACCACCGATACCCCGATACGATGCCGAGCCAGGTCGAAGCGCAGCACTTCGGAAAGACCCCGCAAGCCAAACTTGCTGGCACTGTAGGCGGCGTGCCAAGGCAGCGCGACCAACCCGGCCGCCGATGACACGTTGACCAAGTGCCCACCGTGGCGGGCCGCCACCATCGGCGGCACAAACGTCTCGATGACGTGGATCGGGCCCATCAGATTGATGGCGATCATCTTGTTCCACTGTTCGTGGGCCAGCCGGTCGACGGTCCCCCATGCCGACACCCCGGCGATGTTCATCACGACATCCATGCTCGGATGCGCGGCGTGGATATCCGCGGCAAACGCCGCGACCTGGTCATAATCGGCGATATCCAGCGCTCGGTGCTCGGGCACCTGGGCGCCCAGTGCGCGCGCATCGGCCACGGTCAGCTGCAAACCGTCGGCGTTGCGATCCGTCAGGAACAGCTCAGCGCCCTGCGCCGCGAGCCGTAGCGCGGTGGCGCGGCCGATCCCGCTGGCCGCGCCGGTGATCAAACACCGCTTCCCCGCGAAATACCGGCCGGCTGCCCTTCGCCCCATCTCGGTGACGATACCGGCGGTAATGCGTTACCTGGCGCCCCCGGCCCACAGCGAGTTCAGCCACAGCTGCTCGAGGACTCGCACGCGGCGGTCCAGGTCGTCGTCACTGCCGACAAAGATGGAGTCGCCGGTCAGCATCAGCGAGGTGGTGCCGGCCAGGGTGCGTATCAGCGTCGGGATGTCATCGCTGATCGGATTCGCGGTCCCAGCCGCCATCTCGGCCTCGACTACGGCGACGATGTCACGCAGTACCACTTCAAACTGCTGCTGCAGAATGTCTCGGATCTCGGCATCGGTGTAGCGGGCGGCATTACAGGCCATCATGACCGGGTCATTGTGCGCATACACGGCGGCGGCACTACCGACCATTCGCTTGGCGAACTGCTCTACCGACTCGCCCGGCTGGCGCGGGGCGAAATACTGCGTGAGTTCTTCGAGTTCCTCGGTGACCTCGGCCAGGATCTGAGCGAGCACGGCGTACTTGGAGTCGAAGTAGAAATAAAAGCCGGATCGAGCCACTCCGGCGCGCTGGCTGATCGAGCTAACCGACAGCTCGGAGAACGGTTTTTCCTCCAATAGCTCACGCACCGCGGTCATGATCGCTTGCCGATGCTTGTCGCCGCGACGTCGGGTGGCCGGCTCGCCCGGCCCCCGATTCGCGGCGTCGCTGCTCATCCCCTGACCTTGCACCACGCTCCATCAAAAGCAAACTTGACAGCCGTCAAGTTTGTCACGAAGGATAGCCCAATAAGTGACAGCGGTCACCCCGCCCAGGGGCCGCAACGGAGCGCAAAGGAGCCTTCCATGGCCGCCACCATCAGCACCCCGAATTACCTGCTCGACCAGGCGCGGCGCCGGTTCACCCCGTCGTTCAACAACTTCCCCGGCATGGGCACGGTGGAACGCAAGCTGCTGAACCACCAATTTCCGGAACACAAGCTTGCCGACCCGCCGCCGGGCAGTGGGCTCAAAGCGGCCGTGGGTGACGCGGGGCTGCCGGTCATCGGGCACATCATCGAGATGCTGCGCGGCGGTCCGGACTACTTGCTGCACCTCTACCAGACCAAGGGGCCGGTGGTATTTGGCGACTCACCGGTCCTCCCGGGCATCGCCGCGCTGGGCCCGGACGCCGCACAGGTCATTTACTCCAACCGCACCAAGGACTACTCGCAGCAGGGGTGGGTCCCGGTGATCGGGCCGTTCTTTAACCGTGGCCTGATGCTGCTGGATTTTGAAGAGCACATGTTCCACCGGCGGATCATGCAGGAGGCTTTCGTTCGTTCTCGGCTGGTCAGCTACGTCGAGAAGATGGACCAGGTGGTCTCGAAGACGATCGCGAACGACTGGGTGGCCAACGACGCGCGCTTCCTTCTCTACCCGGCGATGAAGGAGCTGACACTCGACATCGCCTCGATGGTGTTCATGGGCCACGAGCCGGGCACCGACCACGACCTGGTGACCAAGGTCAAC
>Ga0208987_1000167_pt1 | contig 12634 bp, 13 predicted proteins | sample MedBloCARef_O2_FD_187845 | JGI IMG/M metagenome (GOLD analysis project Ga0208987, IMG submission 187845) | Forest soil microbial communities from El Dorado National Forest, California, USA - Mediterranean Blodgett CA Ref_O2 (SPAdes) (version 2) | ecosystem: Environmental > Terrestrial > Soil >... | reverse complement strand
CATGATCGGAAGATCTGCCCGCCGTCGACATTGAAGATCTGCCCGGTGATCCACGATGCCTCGTCCGACAGGAGGAACAGGCACATTCCGACCAGATCAGCGGGAGTTCCCATGCGGGACAACGGAAGCCCCTTGACGATGTCGTCAACCATCTCCTTGGGCGTGGTTGTCCGGTTGGCTTCGGTATCGATGGGCCCGGGAGCAATCGCGTTGATCCTGATGTTTCGGCCACCCAATTCCCGGGATAGCTGCTGCGTCAAACCGTTGATCCCGACCTTGGCCAAACCGTAGTAATTCGAGTACAGCCACGCAGCCGTGGACGACTGGTTGACGATCGCCCCTCCCCCGCGCTTGGACATCTTCTTGTACACCGCGCGGGTGCACCACAGCGCGCCATCGAGATTGACGCTCATGAACTTCTTGTAGTACTCGGGGTCGATCGTGAGCAGGAAGTCCAGCTTCATGCCCCCGAAGATCGCCGCGTTGTTGACGAGGTAATCGATGCCACCGAATTCCGCCAGCGTGCGATCCGCCATCGCCTTGGCCGACTCCGGATCGGAAACGTCTACCGGGATGCTGATGGCCGTGCCGCCGTCGGCGACGATCTGCTTGGCCACCCCGTCGGCGGCCTCCGCGTTGATGTCGGCCACGACAACCGCCGCGCCCTCACGGGCCAGCGCCTCGACATAGGCCTGGCCGATACCGCCACCGGATCCGGTGACGATGGCGACCTTGTTTTCAAACCGCATGCTCCCAAGCTCCTTTAGTTCGCCGCTGTCGCGATAGTTTTGGTCTCCAAGTACTCCTCGAAACCGGCCAGGCCCATCTCGCGACCGTTCCCGGATTGCTTATAGCCACCGAATGGCGCGTCGGCGGAATACCAGACGCCACCGTTGACGTTGATGGTGCCGGCCCGGATCCGCGCGGCAACCCTGGCCGCTCTGTCTGGGTCGGCGCCAAACACGGTGCCCGACAAGCCATATGGCGAGTCGTTGGCAATGCGTACTGCGTCGTCGTCGCCGTCGTGCGGAATCACCGTCAGGACCGGACCGAAGATCTCCTCCTGCGCGCAGCGGGCGTCGTTGCCCAGCCCCGCGATCACGGTGGGTTCGATGAAGAAGCCGACTTCGCGGTCGGCCGGCCGGCCGCCACCGGTTGCGAAGGTCCCGCCCTCGGCGATCGCCGAATCGAGATAGCCCTGTATCCGATCGCGCTGGCGCGCCGAAATCACTGGACCGCAAATGGTTCCCTTGTCGGTGGGGTCGCCGGCCTTGATGCCGCCCATCGTTGCGGCCGCGATGGAGACGGCCTCGTCATAGCGCGCCCGCGGCACCAGCAACCGGGTGGTGATGGCGCATCCCTGCCCGGCGTGCATGCACACCGAGAAGCCCGCCATCCCCACCGCGCCGCCGAAGTCGGCGTCGTCGAGCACGATGAAGGCCGACTTGCCGCCGAGCTCCAGGAAGACCCTCTTGATCGTCGCGGCGCCGTCGGCCATCACGGCTCGGCCGGTGGCCGTGGACCCGGTGAACGAAACCATGTCCACCCGAGGGTCTTTGGACAAGAGCGCCCCGACACTGTGGTCACTGGACGTGACGATGTTGACCACGCCGGGCGGGAAGTCGGTGTGCTCGGCGATGAGTTCGCCCAGGACGGCGGCGCACCAGGGTGTATCAGGGGCGGGCTTCAAGACGACGGTGTTTCCCGCGGCCAGCGCGGGCCCGATCTTGGCAAGGTTGATCTGGTGCGGAAAGTTCCACGGGGTGATGGCGCCGACGACACCAACGGCCTCACGGGCGATGGTGCGGCGGGTGGGGATACCCATCGGCGCAGCCTCACCGAGATCCCGGGTGTATTCATACGATTCGGCAGTGTCCGCCACGAACGCCAGGTCGTTGACCGGGACTTCAAGTTGTGCGATTCCGGTGAGCATGCGCGGCGCGCCGACCTCGGCAATGGTCAGGTCGCGCAGCTCCTCGAGGTGCTGCTGCATCGCCTCGCGCAACTGCCGAATGCAGCGCACCCGCAACTCGGTGTTGCGCGACCAGTCCGTCTCGTCGAAGGCGCGGCGCGCGGCGTCGATGGCACGACTCATGTCCTCGACATCGGCGTCGGCGGCGACCCCCAGCACCTCCTCGGTTGCCGGATTGATCGTCGGGAAGGTGCCGGCATTACCGGTGGACACCTTGCCGTCGATAAAGAGTCCGCTGACGCCATCGGCCAACAAGGCCATCTCCCGCTCCCGTCTGTGCGTGGCAAATTCAGGGGTTAAATCTGCACGGGCATATTAGGTGGACAGTTGTCCGATATCGCCCCAACGCACGATAGCCTTCAGGTTGTCGACGGTGCAAGAGGCGATCTCGACCATGGCATCGAAGACCGGAAAAATGGCACATTAAGCAGCGTATTCGCGGATCGGCCTTGCTTCGCATCCCATCCATCCGATAGCTTGGACATGTGTCCAGCGATGCCCTGGTTACGGTCACACCCCAGGCCGAGCCACCGACCGGTCAGGCGCCGCGCAATCGCCGCCAAGAAGAGACCTTCCGCAAGGTGCTCGCCGCCGGCATGGACACCCTGCGGGAGAAGTCGTACGCGGATTTGACGGTGCGCGCGGTGGCAGCGCGCGCCAAAGTCGCCCCAGCCACCGCGTACACCTACTTCTCGTCGAAGAACCACTTGATCGCCGAGGTATATCTGGACCTGGTCCAGCAAGTTCCGTTTTTCACCGACGTCAACGACCCCATGCCGACCCGGGTGGACAAGGTGCTGCGCCATCTGGCATTGGTAGTCGCCGATGAACCCGAAGTCGGGGCGGCCTGCACGACCGCGTTGCTCGGCGGCGGCGCCGATCCTGCCGTCGGCGCCGCGCGCGACCGGATCGGCGCCGAGATACACCGGCGCATCGCAACAGCCATCGGGCCCGGGGCCGACCCCAGCACCGTGTCCGCACTCGAGATGACGTTCTTCGGCGCCTTGGTGCAGGCCGGCAGTGGCCAATTCACCTATCACCAGATCGCCGACCGCTTGGCCTATGTGGTGGCCCTCATCTTGCCCGGCACCCAGGAGACAACAGCCCAATGACCGTCCACGTTGGAGACCACGAACTGGTCCTCGATCCATACAACTACGACTTCCACGAAGATCCGTACCCGTACTACCAGCGACTGCGCGACGAGGCGCCGCTGTATCGCAACGACGAGCTGGGCTTCTGGGCCCTGTCCCGGCACGCCGATGTGCACCAGGGGTTCCGCAACAGCACCACGCTGTCCAATCGCTTCGGCGTCTCGCTGGACCCGGCGTCACGCGGCCCGCATGCCAGCAAGACGATGAGCTTCCTCGCGATGGACGATCCGGCGCACCTGCGGCTGCGCACTCTGGTGTCGAAAGGGTTCACGCCCAGGCGGATTCGTGAGCTCGAGCCCCGGGTTACCGAGATCGCACACCAGCACTTGGACACCATGTTGGAGAAGGCGGCCGACGGAACGGTCGACTACATCGACGAATTCGCCGGCAAGCTACCCATGGACGTCATCTCCGAACTGATGGGAGTCCCCGAACCGGACCGTGACGAGGTGCGCGCCTGGGCGGACGGCGTGATGCACCGCGACGAGGGCGTCACCGACGTGCCGGCCGCGGCGGTCGAAGCATCGATCAACCTCATCGTCTACTACCAACAGATGGTCGCCGAGCGCCGCGACAAGCCGACCGACGACCTGACGACCGCGCTGCTGGAGGCCGAGATCGACGGCGACCGGCTGACCGACGACGAAATCATCGGATTCATGTTCCTGATGGTGATCGCCGGCAACGAGACGACCACCAAACTCCTTGCCAACGCCGCATTTTGGGGCCACAGGAACCCCGATCAGCTCACCGGAGTCTACGCCGACCTCGAGCTGGTGCCGTCGTGGGTAGAGGAGACCCTGCGCTACGACACGTCCAGCCAGATCCTGGCCCGCACCGTGGCCGGCGAGCTCACGCTCTACGACACCACCATCCCCGACGGGGACATCCTGCTGCTGCTGCCCGGTTCCGGGCACCGCGACGAGCGGGTGTTCGACAATCCCGACGACTATGTGATCGGGCGCGAAATCGGGCCTAAACTCTTGAGTTTCGGTAGCGGCGCGCACTTCTGCCTGGGCGCCCACCTAGCCAGGATGGAGGCTCGAGTGGCCCTCACCGAACTATTCAAGCGAATCAAGGGCTACGAGGTCGACGAGGCCAACTCGGTTCGTGTCCATTCCAGTAACGTGCGTGGGTTCGCACGCCTACCGATGACCCTGGAGGTCTCCTAGATGCCGCGCTTTGCCCCCCTGCCCGAACGTCGGCCGGCAATCGTGGCCGGCGCCTCCTCCGGCATCGGAGAGGCCACCGCCGTCGAACTCGCCGCGCACGGCTTCCCGGTCGCCCTGGGCGCACGTCGGGTCGAGAAGCTCGACGACATCGTCGGCAAGATCAATGCCGATGGCGGCGAGGCGGTCGGATTCCATCTAGACGTCACCGACCCGAACTCGGTGAAATCCTTTGTCGCACAGTCGGTCGACGCGCTCGGTGACATCGAGGTGCTGGTCGCCGGCGCGGGCGACACCTACTTCGGCAAGCTCGCCGAGATCACCACCGACGAGTTCGAGTCGCAGCTGCAGATCCACGTGGTCGGCGCTAACAGGTTGGCCGCCGCGGTGCTGCCGGGCATGCTCGACCGGCAGCGCGGCGACCTGATCTTCGTGGGTTCCGATGTCGCACTGCGCCAGCGGCCGCACATGGGTGCCTACGGCGCCGCCAAGGCGGCGCTCGTCGCGATGGTCAGCAACTTCCAGATGGAGCTCGAGGGCACCGGCGTGCGGGCCTCGATCGTGCACCCCGGGCCGACGAAGACATCGATGGGCTGGAGCTTGCCGGCCGACAAGATCGGTCCCGCGCTGGAGGACTGGGCCAAGTGGGGTCAGGCCCGCCACGACTACTTCCTGCGGGCGGCGGACCTGGGACGCGCCATCACGTTCGTCGCGGAGACACCGCGCGGTGGCTTCATCGCGAACATGGAGCTTCAGCCCGAAGCCCCGTTGGCCGACAACACAGATCGCCAGAAGCTCGCACTCGGCGAAGAAGGGATGCCGTCATGACGACTGCCATAGTGCCGCGGGTTTCCGGCGGCGAAGAAGAACACGGCCACCTCGAGGAATTCCGCACCGACCCGATCGGCCTGATGCACCGCATCCGGCAGGAGTGCGGCGACGTCGGCTGGTTCCAGCTGGTCGACAAACACGTCATCTTCCTGTCGGGCTCCGAAGCCAACGAGTTCTTCTTCCGTTCCGCCGACGAGGATCTCGACCAGGCCGAGGCCTACCCGTTCATGACACCGATCTTCGGCAAGGGCGTCGTGTTCGACGCCAGCCCCGAGCGCCGCAAGGAGATGCTGCACAACTCCGCACTGCGCGGCGAGCAGATGAAAGGTCACGCGGTCACCATCGAGGGCGAGGTCAAGAAGATCATCGCCGACTGGGGCGACGAGGGCGAGATCGAGCTGCTCGATTTCTTCTCCGAGTTGACCATCTACACCTCGACGGCATGCCTGATCGGGTTGAAGTTCCGCGAGCAGCTAGACGGCCGGTTCGCGCACTACTACCACGAACTGGAGCGCGGCACCGATCCATTGTGTTACGTGGACCCGTATCTGCCGATCGAGAGCTTCCAGCGCCGTGACGAGGCTCGCGTGAAACTCGTTGCGCTGGTTCAGGAGATCATGGACGGTCGCATCGCCAACCCGCCGAAGGGCAAGGAAGACCGCGACCTCCTCGACATCCTCGTGTCGGTAAAGGACGAGGAGGGAAACCCGCGCTTCTCCGCCGACGAAGTCACCGGCATGTTCATCTCGCTGATGTTCGCGGGCCACCACACCAGCTCGGGAACGTCCTCGTGGACTCTGATCGAGCTGATCCGCCACCCCGAGGTCTACGCCGAGGTGCTCGCCGAACTCGAGGAACTGTATGCCGACGGCCAGGAGGTGAGTTTCCATGCGCTGCGCCAGATTCCGAAGCTGGACAATGTCGTCAAGGAGACGCTGCGGCTGCATCCACCGCTGATCATCCTGATGCGGGTGGCCCAAGGCGAGTTCGAGGTCGAGGGCTTCCCGATCCACAAGGGCGACTTCGTCGCGGCCTCCCCGGCGATCTCGAACCGGATTCCCGAGGACTTTGCCGACCCGGACGCCTTCAACCCGGACCGCTACAACAAACCCGAGCAGGCCGACGTCGTCAACCGGTGGACCTGGATTCCGTTCGGCGCGGGCCGGCACCGCTGCGTCGGTGCCGCGTTCGCCACCATGCAGATCAAGGCGATCTTCTCGGTTCTGTTGCGCGAGTATGAGTTCGAGATGGCGCAGCCTGCGGACACCTACCGCAACGACCACTCGAAGATGGTGGTCCAGCTGGATCGGCCCGCCAAGGTCCGGTACCGCAAGCGCACGTCGTAGGAGTCCATATGGGTTATCGAGTCGAAGTCGACCTCGATCTCTGCCAGGGCCACGCCATGTGCGAACTGGAGGCCCCGGACTACTTCCGGGTGCCTAAGCGGGGCAAGGTCGAGATCATCGATCCCGAACCGCCCGAAGACGCCCGCGATGAAGTCGAACGCGCGGTCGATATGTGCCCAACGCATGCCCTATTCATCAAAGAGAAAGAAGACTGACAATGGCGTCACATTCGCGCGCGGAACTCGAGGCATGGGCCGACCGCTGGCTACAGGCCAACAAGGACTGCGAAAAAGCCGGTGACTGGCAGCCGCTGGCGGACTTCTACACCGACGACGCCACCTATGGCTGGAACATCGGCCCCAAAGAAGACGTGATGTGCGTCGGCATCGATGAGATCCGCCACGTCGCGCTGGGCCTGGAGATGGAGGGCCTGGAGAATTGGGTGTACGAGTACCAGAAGGTGTTGATCGACGAGAAGCAGGGCGAGATCGTCGGCTTCTGGAAGCAGATCATCAACAAGGCCGACGGCTCTAAGGACGAGATCTACGGCATCGGCGGCAGCTGGTTCCGGCTCAATGCCGACGCCAAGATCGAATGGCAGCGCGACTTCTTCGACTTCGGTCACGTCGCGAAGGGGTTCGCGAACCTGATCGAATCCGGCGATCTGAGCGCCAGCATGCAGAAGCGGATCGAGCGCAGTGTCGCCGGCGAAAAACTGCCCGGCTACTACCCGCTGGGGCAAGCCCCCTCGCCGATCTGGTGAGCGGGACCAACCAAGCATTTGATTTGTTGGACGCGCTATGCTGGCGCGACGAGAGTGCTTTGTGGCACTCATCACCACCCTGCCGGACATGTTGGGGTCGGGCAGTTAATTTCAAAGGCGAAATGGGGTCAGATCTAACGTGAAGACAAAAGGCGCTCTGATCTGGGAGTTCAACCAGCCGTGGTCCATCGAGGAGATTGAAATCGGTGACCCCGTCAAGGACGAGGTCAAGATCCAGATGGAAGCGGCGGGCATGTGCCACTCCGACCATCATCTGGTCACCGGCGGTATCCCGATGGGCGGCTTCCCGGTCCTCGGCGGGCACGAGGGGGCGGGCATCGTCACCGAGGTCGGCCCCGGTGTGGAAGACCTCGCCCCGGGCGACCACGTGGTGCTGTCGTTCATCCCGTCCTGCGGCACCTGTCCGACCTGTCAAGCCGGCCTGCGCAACCTCTGCGATCTGGGTGCCGGGCTGTTGGGCGGCGCCGCCGTCTCCGACGGCACGTTCCGCATCCAGGCACGCGGCCAGGACGTCTTCCCCATGACGCTGCTGGGAACGTTCTCGCCGTACATGGTCGTGCACCGCAGCTCCGTGGTGAAGATCGACCCATCGGTCCCCTTTGAGGTCGCTGCCTTGGTTGGTTGCGGCGTCACCACCGGCTACGGTTCGGCAGTCCGCACCGCCGACGTCCGGCCGGGCCAAGACGTCGCCATCGTTGGTGTCGGCGGGGTCGGCATGGCAGCCCTGCAGGGTGCGGTAACCGCAGGAGCCCGCTACATCTTCGCGATCGACCCGGTGGAGTGGAAGCGCGACCAAGCCCTGAAGTTCGGCGCGACTCACGTCTACCCCGACATCTTCGCCGCGATGGCGGGCATGGCCGAGGTCACCTACGGCCTGATGGCCCACAAAGTGATAGTCACCGTCGGTGAGCTGCTCGGTGCCGACGTCGACAGTTACCTGAACATCACCCAAAAAGGCGGCACCTGCGTGCTGACCGCGATCGGCAGCCTGCTGGACACCAACGTGACGCTGAACCTGGCGATGTTGACCCTGATGCAGAAGAACCTGCAGGGCACCATCTTCGGTGGCGGGAACCCGCAATACGACATCCCACAATTGCTGTCGATGTACAAGGCCGGCAAGCTCAACCTGGATGACATGATCACTCGCCAGTACAAGCTCGAGCAGATCAACGACGGCTACCAGGACATGCTGGACGGCAAGAACATTCGCGGCGTCATCCGATTCACCGACGCCGACCGGTAACAGAGCGGCAGAAGGTTCGGACCATGACCCAAACCACGCAAGCCCCGGCACTGACCGCCTCACAGTCATCGTGGCGCTGCGCACAAGGCAAAGACCGCGACGGCTGGCTGGCGCTGATGACCGACGATGTCGTTATCGAGGATCCGATCGGCAAGTCCGTCACCAACGCGGACGGCACCGGTGTGCGCGGCAAGGCGGCCGTCGGCGAGTTCTTCGACAACAACATCGCCAAGAACCAGCTGACCATCACCTGCGAGGAGACCTTCCCGTCCAGCTCGCCCGACGAGATCGCTCATATTCTGGTGTTGCAGAGCAAGTTTGAGGGCGGACTGACCAGCAAGGTGCGCGGCGTGTTCACCTACAAGGTCAACGACGCGGGGCTGATCACCAACATGCGTGGGTATTGGAATCTCGACGTCATGGAGTTCGGCCAGGAGGAGTGAGCGGCAGCCGCGACTCTGGTGACAATTTCGTCGCCCCTATGCTTGGGCCATGCCGTCGATCTTCACCAAGATCATTAACCGTGAACTACCTGGCCGCTTCGTCTATGAGGACGACGACGTTGTCGCGTTCCTGACGATCGAGCCGATGACGCAGGGGCACACGCTGGTGGTGCCGCGCGCCGAGATCGATCAGTGGCAGGCCGTCGAAGAAGGCGCCTTCACCCGGGTGATGTCGGTGAGCCAACTGATCGGTAAGGCGGTGTGCAAGGCATTCCGGGCCGAGCGTGCCGGATTGATCATCGCCGGGCTGGAAGTGCCGCATCTGCACGTTCACGTCTTCCCCACCCGCAGCCTCAGCGACTTCGGGTTTGCCAACGTCGACCGCAATCCGTCACCGGAATCCCTCGACGCGGCACAGGCCAAGATCAAGGCCGCCGTGGAGCAACTGACTTAGCCCACTTGGGCGGGCACATCGCTGACGCGCGGCAATGTGACTCGAAAGCGGCACCCTTCGCCGGGCGCGGTCTGCACGGTGACAACGCCGCCATGCGCCTGGACCAACGAGTCGACGATGGATAGTCCCAGTCCGGTACCGCCGCTGGCTCGGGCCCGCGACGAGTCGGTCCGATAAAACCGCTCGAACACCCGCGACGCGTCTTGCTGATTCATGCCGGGCCCCTCATCGGCCACTTCGATCACCGCATCGTCACCCTCGGTGCCGACCCGAACGATGACGGCGGCGCTAGTGGGCGTGTGCTGCAAAGCATTCACGACGAGGTTACCGATCACCTGGCGTATCCGGGGCTCGTCGCCGAGCACCTCGGGGGTGCCCGGGCCGTCGAGGACTTCCATGCTGATGGCGCGCTGGGGGTCGATGGCCCGCCCGTCGTGCACGGCATCGCTGGCCAGCGCGAGCAAGTCCACCCGCTGGTGCTCCAGCGGCCGCTGCACATTCAACCGTGCCAACAGCAGCAGATCGTCGACCAGTAGGCCCATCCGGGAGGCTTCGCTTTCGATCCGCGACAGCAACATGGCCACGTCGCGGGCGGCGCCTTGCCGATACAGTTCGGCGAAGCCGCGGATGGTGGTCAGCGGGGTGCGTAGTTCGTGGCTGGCGTCGGTGATGAAGCGTCGCATCCGTTCCTCAGAGCCGCGGGCCTTGTCGGCCGAAGATTCCGAGGACGCCATCGCTCGCTGAATTTGGCCGAGCATTTCGTTGAGCGCCAACGAAAGCCGCCCCACCTCAGTCCGCGGGTCCCGTTCGGGCACCCGGCGATCCCATTGGCCCGCGGCAATGGCCGCGGCGGTTTGTTCGACCTGGGCCAACGGTCGCAGGCTTCGCTGGACCACAGCGAAGCCCGCGATTCCAACGACCACCAGCACCGCCACCCCGATGCCGACTTGCAGCCAGACCAGTGACCGGACGGTGTGGTCGACGTCGGACAGGTCGATGGCGACGGTGGTCAGGCCGTGTGGCCCGCGCACCGTCACTGCCCGCCATTGGATCGCAGAGCCATTGACCGACGGAAGCGTGGTCGGGTTGGGGCCTACATCGTTGTCGGGCGGTAGCGCCGGTTCGCCGTTGCGGTCGTTGATGGCCGTGAAAGGTTCGCCGTCGTTGCCGATGCCGCGAACGTAGAACTTCGACGGCGGCCGCTCGGGGTCCGAACCGGCATACGGGCGCGGTGGCCGGCGCGGGGCGACCGCCCAGCTGCGGGACGCCTCGAGCAACGTCTGGTCGATCCGGCTGACCAGGCTGTGCTGCAGGATGGAGGTGACCATGATCCCCGAGGCGGCGAGGCCGCAGGCCACTAGGACCAGGGTCGCGGCGACCAGACTCACCCGCAGTGGCAACCCCCGCCGATGTTGATTGGCCATACTCTCGATCTTCGCTCGCTAATTTGCGCGCAAGCTTAGCGTGGCTCGCGCAGCACGTAGCCCACTCCGCGCAGGGTATGCAGCAGCCGCTTCTCGCCGGTGTCGATCTTGCGGCGCAGATACGACACATAGGACTCGACGACGTTGACGTCGCCGCCGAAGTCGTAGCGCCAGACGTGGTCGAGGATCTTCGGTTTGCTCAATACCGTGCCCGCGTTGATCACGAAGTAGCGCAGCAAGGTGAATTCGGTGGGCGACAACGAAACTGGCTCGCCGGTCTTCCAGACTTCGTGGGTTTCCTCGTCGAGTTCGATATCGGCGAAGGTCAGGCGGGCATTGCGCGGTTCGGCGCCGCCCTTGCCCGCGCGCCGCAGGATGACCCGCAGCCGCGCGACGACCTCCTCCAAGCTGAACGGCTTCGTCACGTAGTCGTCGCCGCCCAGGGTGAGTCCGGCGATCTTGTCCTGCAGGGAGTCGCGCGCTGTCAGGAACAACGCCGGGGCATCGATGCCGTCCGCCCTCAGCCGCCGCAGCACTCCGAAGCCGTCCATGCCCGGCATCATCACGTCCAGGATCACGGCATCGGGCCGGGCTTCACGGGCCCGGTCCAGCGCTTGGGCCCCGTTGGTCGCCGTAGCGACCTCAAACCCCTGGAACTTCAGGCTGACGGAGAGCAACTCGACGATGTTGATCTCGTCGTCGACTACGAGAACACGTGCTTCCGGTTTGGTTTCGGTTGAGCTAGCCGCCGTCATTGTGGTCACCATTCCGTCCTGTTACTGGGCATTACCTTTGCAATCATTGTGTAGTTGCTGGGAGCTCGTTGCCAACCGTCTGCAAGTATTCTGCCAGAAATCGTCGCGTCTCCTTTGACCTGGCTGGGTTTGGCAGGCACGCGCCGTGCATAAACTCGGAGGTATGAATCTCGCCAAAAGCATGGTGGCTGCTGCGACCGCCCCCGCTCGGGTGGGCCTGGCCGCCGCGGAGGCGAGCCTGAACCTCGCGAGTGCGGCGGTCGGCGTGGCGAAAAGGTCGTTGAGTGACGGCGGAGAAGCCGGGACGAATGCCGTGACCTCCATGCTGGGGATCGACGACACGATCCTTCGGGCCAATCGGATCGCCAGGCTGTTGGACGACGATGCGCCACTGGGCCGGGCGGTGGCCCCCGACGGGCCGATCGACCGCTTGCTGCGCCCGGGCGGGGTGGTCGACATGTTGACGTCGGAGGGCGGTTTGCTCGACCGCCTCACCGCCGAAGGCGGCGGGCTGAATCGCGCGCTGCAGCCAGGTGGGCTGGCGGATCAGCTACTGGCCGAAGCAGGGTTGATCGATCGGCTGCTGTCCGAGGATGGGCTCGCCGATCGGCTGCTGTCCGAAGGCGGAGTGGTCGACAAGCTGACCGCCAAACGTGGTCCGCTAGAGCAGCTTGCCGACGTCGCCGATACCTTGGCCCGGCTGACGCCGGGGATGGAGGCTTTAGAGCCCGCCATCAGCACCCTGCAAGACGCGGTCATGGCGCTCACCATGGTGGTGAATCCGCTGAGCAGTATCGCCGACCGTATCCCGCTGCCCGGCCGCCGCCGCTCGTCGTCGCGGCCGGTGCCGTCACAACGCATCATCGACAGCGACGCGTGACCGGTTAGGCTGGCAGCCGATTTATCCGGCCTCCTTAGCTCAGTGGTAGAGCACTCGCCTTGTAAGCGAGCGGTCGTCAGTTCAATCCTGACAGGAGGCTCGACGCACTACTGGTGGCCCGCAATGCCGTCCAGAACTCCCTGGAGACCTCCCAGATCTCCTTGGATGTCGTGCAG
>Ga0208987_1000166_pt1 | contig 12741 bp, 10 predicted proteins | sample MedBloCARef_O2_FD_187845 | JGI IMG/M metagenome (GOLD analysis project Ga0208987, IMG submission 187845) | Forest soil microbial communities from El Dorado National Forest, California, USA - Mediterranean Blodgett CA Ref_O2 (SPAdes) (version 2) | ecosystem: Environmental > Terrestrial > Soil >... | reverse complement strand
CGCCGAGCGCATTCAGGTGTCGATGCTCAACGTCATGGAGGAGCGCGACATCCAGGTCCGCGGTTACACGCTGCGCCTGCCGCTGGACGTGTTGGTGGTCGCCAGCGCCAACCCCGAGGACTACACCAACCGTGGTCGCATCATCACCCCGCTCAAAGACCGGTTCGGCGCCGAGATCCGCACGCACTACCCGCTGGAACTCGAGGCGGAGGTGGGCGTCATCCTGCAGGAAGCACACTTGAGCGCCCAAGTGCCCGACTACCTCACCCAAGTGATCGCCCGTTTCGCCCGGTATCTGCGGGAGTCCAACTCCGTCGATCAGCGATCCGGGGTGTCGGCGCGGTTTGCGATCGCGGCGGCCGAAACGGTGGCGGCGTCGGCTCGGCACCGCGGCGCGATCCTCGGCGAGACCGACCCGGTAGCCCGGGTCGTCGACCTGAGCACGGTGATCGACGTGCTGCGCGGCAAGCTCGAATTCGAGTCCGGCGAGGAAGGCCGCGAACAAGCGGTACTCGAACACCTGTTGCGCCGCGCGACGGCCGACACCGCATCCCGGGTGCTCGGCGGCCTCGATGTGGGTTCGTTGGTGACCGCCGTGGAAGGCGGGTCGGCGGTCACGACGGGCGAGCGGGTGTCAGCCAAGGACGTGCTGGCCGCGGTTCCTGGATTGCCGGTCGTGGACGCGATCGCCACAAAGCTGCACGCCGAGTCCGAGGGTGAACGCGCCGCCGCGCTGGAGCTGGCGCTGGAGGCCCTGTACCTGGCCAAGCGCGTCGACAAAGTTTCCGGAGAGGGCCAAACCGTCTATGGCTAACGGGCATTCGTCGCGATACTCGGCGTACTCCGGCGGGCCTGACCCGCTGGCACCGCCGGTGGATCTGCGCGAGGCGCTCGAACAGATCGGGCAGGACGTCATGGCCGGCACGTCGCCCCGCCGTGCCTTGTCCGAACTGCTACGCCGCGGCACCGAGAACATGCGCGGCGCCGATCGATTGGCAGCCGAAGCGAACCGACGCCGACGGGAATTGTTGCGCCGCAACAACTTAGACGGAACTCTGCAGGACATCAAGAAGCTGCTCGACGAGGCGGTGCTGGCCGAACGCAAGGAGCTGGCCCGCGCGCTCGACGACGACGCCCGGTTCGGCGAACTACAACTGGAGGCGCTCCCAGCGTCGCCGGCCAAGGCGGTCCAGGAGCTATCCGACTACAACTGGCGCAGCGACGAGGCCCGTCAAAAGTACGAGCAGATCAAGGATCTGCTGGGCCGCGAGATGTTGGATCAACGCTTCTCCGGGATGAAGCAGGCGCTCGAGGGTGCCACCGACGAGGATCGCCAGCGCGTCAACGAGATGGTGAACGACCTCAATCAGCTGCTGGACAAGCATTCTCGCGGTGAAGACACCCAACAAGACTTCGACGACTTCATGAACAAACATGGCGAGTTCTTCCCGGAGAATCCGCGCGATGTCGATGAGCTGCTGGACTCACTGGCCAAGCGCGCTGCCGCCGCGCAGCGTTTCCGCAACAGCCTGAGCCCCGATCAGCGCGCCGAACTCGATGCCTTGGCGCAGCAGGCATTTGGCTCTCCGGCGCTGATGGAGTCGTTAGGCCGCCTCGATGCGCACCTGCAGGCCGCGCGGCCCGGCGAAGACTGGATGGGGTCTGAACAATTCTCCGGCGATAACCCGTTCGGGATGGGCGAAGGCACCCAGGCGCTGTCCGACATCGGCGAGCTCGAGCAGCTGGCCGAGCAGCTTTCGCAAAGCTATCCGGGTGCGACCATGGACGACGTCGATCTCGATGCCCTGGCGCGCCAGCTCGGCGACGAGGCCGCCGTCGACGCGCGGACGCTGTCCGAGCTGGAACGGGCACTGGTCAACCAGGGCTTCCTGGACCGTGGTTCCGATGGCCAGTGGCGGTTGTCGCCCAAGGCCATGCGGCGGCTCGGCGAGACGGCGTTGCGCGATGTGGTCCAACAACTTTCCGGCCGCCGCGGCGACCGTGACCATCGCCGCGCGGGCGCTGCCGGTGAGCTCACCGGTGCGACGAGGCCCTGGCAGTTCGGCGACACCGAGCCGTGGAACATTCCCCGCACGCTGACCAACGCGGTCTTGCGGCAAGCGGGAACCGCCACCTTGACAGACCCGGCCGCCTCGGGGGCGACCATTCATATCAGCGTCGACGATGTCGAGATCTCGGAGACCGAGACCCGCACCCAGGCAGCGGTCGCGCTGCTGGTGGACACCTCGTTCTCGATGGTGATGGAGAATCGCTGGCTGCCGATGAAGCAGACGGCGCTCGCGCTCAACCACCTGGTGAGCACCCGGTTTCGTTCGGATGCGTTGCAGATCATCGCCTTTGGCCGTTACGCGCGGACGGTGACGGCCGCGGAGCTCACCGGTCTGGAGGGCGTCTACGAACAGGGCACCAACTTGCATCACGCGCTGGCGCTGGCGGGACGGCATCTGCGGCGGCATCCCAACGCACAGCCAGTCGTTCTGGTGGTGACCGATGGCGAGCCGACCGCTCACCTCGAGGACTTCGACGGCGACGGTTCGTCGGTGTTTTTCGACTACCCACCGCACCCACGCACCATCGCCCACACCGTGCGCGGGTTCGACGACATGGCCAGGCTGGGCGCGCAGGTCACCATCTTCCGGCTCGGCAGTGACCCCGGCCTGGCCCGATTCATCGACCAGGTCGCGCGCCGGGTCGAGGGTCGGGTGGTGGTGCCCGACGTCGACGGACTGGGCGCGGCCGTGGTTGGCGACTACCTGCGGTCCCGGCGCCGTCGTTAGCGAAAGACCCACCATGGCAACGGCATCCAGGGCAACGCCGGCATGGAACACCCTGGGCTACCTGCTGTACATGGTGCTGGTTGTTGTTGGCGCCCTGGAAGTCTGGGTGTCCTTCTTTTTCGCCATGGCCACCGACGGTTGCCATGACTCGGCCTGCGACTCCAGCTATCACGTGTGGCCGGCGATGGTCGCCATGTGGGTCGGGGTCGGTGCGGTGTTGCTGCTGACCTTGATCGTCATGCTCCGCAATTCGTCGCGGGGCAATGCCGTCATCGGCTGGCCATTCCTGGGGCTGCTGGGCCTCGGGCTTGTCTTCGTCATCGCCTACTCGATCGTGTACTAGTAGGCGTCGACGGTTCGCCCACCCGGCGACCCGTACAAGTACGGGTAATGCACATTCGGGTCATTCGGCGGCCGCATGTCCGGCGGTGGCGGCGCGGTGCGCCAGGCCGCCGGAAGATGACAGCCGGTGTCGTAGTCGTATGCGACGAGACTCCCGTGGTTCACCAGGTTGATCAAGGCGCCGTCATCGCGGATTTGGGAGTCGTTGTCCGCGCTCAGGGGCCGTGCCGGCTGGCCGGGTACCGCGTCATCGTTGGCGTGGAAACCCGCCGCCGAGAACACCGGCGCCAGCTCAGTGGTGATCTGCAGCCAATGTTCGGAAAAGGCCCCGGGTTGCCCGGCGAACTGGTCGCTTTGTTCCTGACGTCCGATGGTGCGGACGAATGGGTTATTGCAGCCGTTCGTCGGGTGGCTGATCGGAGTACCCGAAAACTTGGTCTCCGGTGAGTATTTCGCGACGGCCGCCCGGATGTGGGTGTCGAGGTCGGCCAATTGCTGCTTGACCACTTCCAGATCGGGCCGGTCGTTGACGATCTTCTGCAGCCGATCCAACTCGTTGCGCCCAGGATTGGCGTTCGGATCCAACGTCGTCGGTTTGTAGCAGCCAGCCGAGGAAGTCGCGATGACGACGGCGACGACAGCTGTTCGATAGCTGGGTCGACGGCTAAAAGGGTTGTGCCGCATGGTCATGGTCATGGTCCCGGAATCACGATCGGCGCCTGACCCGGTGGGATCAGCGGCGGTATTGGTAGTGGTTTGACGAGGTCATTGGGCAGCCCGGCCAGGACCGCCGCCAAATTGTAGCCGCTCATTCGCAGTTGGCCATTGCTGCCGTCGCGGGCGTATTCGGAGTGCCCGTAAGCACGTTCGTGTAGCTGGCCATCGCCGAACTTGCCGCCCGGCGCGACATCGGTGTTGACCGACAGTTCGGTGAAACCGGGCACATCCTGTGGGGCAGGGCCGAAAGCGCCGACCTCCCCGATGACTTCTGACACACCATCATTGACGCCGATCTCGTAGAACGCATGCCCGGGCGCAACACCGAGCTGCGAAACGTTGCTGAGCTCGGTGCCCGGCGAACCGTACAGCACGACGTCGCTCACCGGCGCACCTTGCTGCAGTGCGAGACTGGTGACCAGCGACCCGTACGAGTGGCCGAACGCGGTGATGTGTTGATCCGCAACGTTTGTCGTGGCGGCCAGCCCCTTGTAGAAATTGTTCAGGGGCCCGGCGCCCTTGTTCGCCAACCGGTCCATCGCGACGTCGATCGGGTTGTCGGGTGCGTCATAGCCCAGCCAGGCGACCGAGGCCACCGCGTCATAGTTGGGAGTGCCTGCGAATTTGCGTAATTCGCTCGCCTTGGCGCGTTGAGTTTCGCCCTCACGCACCATGGCGTCGACGCTGGAACTGACTCGGGTGTTCAGCCCACCTACCGTGACACCGACCCGTTCGGCGTTGTCGACGTCACCGATTCCGACAGCCGCCAGCACCTTACGGAGATTACTGGTGGTGTCCAGCTCAATCAGGGTGGTGCCGGGGTGTTTATCCAGGGTGTTCTGTAGCGCCTGCAGGTCGGCCAGCTTCTCGGGATCGGTGTGCCACACGCCGTTTCCGTCCAACCAGCCTTGCTGCAGCCGATTCAGCTCGCTTTGCAGCACCGGCCTGTTGAGTTCGTCGCGGACGTCGACCGGGACGCCGTCCAGATTGCGTGCCGAGTTCGGGAACCATTCCTTGACCCGATCCTGCTGGCCCGGGGTCAGCGAATGCCACCACTTTTTGACCTCATCGGGGTCAGTGCCTTGGGGCGGGACCTGCGGCATTTTCGGCGGCCGGTGGCTGAGCTGAGCATTGACCTGGTCGGGGGACAGGTCGCCGTCGGCGCCGCGAATCGCCGCGGCCAGGTCTTCGTCGGCGACTTCGGCGTCAGCCAACAGCCGCTTAATGTTGGCGGTCACCCGCACCGCGGCGTCCAGGATGGCCTTCTCGTCGGCGCGGGAGTACGACGACAAGTCGGGCGGGGGCAGGGCGGCACCGGTCGTCTCGTTGATGGTCAGGCGATAGGCGCGCGCATCGTCCCTGATCGCTTTGAGCCGTTGCTTGATCGCGTCGACCTCGTCGGCCGATTTTTCCGCCGCCCGAGCGACGGCGTCGCAGGCATCGGCGTGGCTGTCCAGGAGCTGCGTGGTCTTGTTGGTCGACGCGTGCGCCGCTTCGGCGGCGTCACCGCCGAAATCCAGCAGGCTCATCGTCTCGGTCAGTGCCGCGGACGCGGTCCGGGTGCCGTGTGAGCGTTTGATCGCGGCGTCGAAGACCGCCCTGATCGCCCCGGGATCCCAGCGGTCGATATCGGCCAGCGTCAAGCTCATGGCACAGGACGGACTGCACCGTTGGCAGCCTCACCTACCTTGGCGACTGCCGTGCTGTTGTGCCGCTCCATCTCGGTGAACTCCACCGCGGCGATGTGCATGCCACAGGAATGCTCACCGAAACGACCCATGTGGGTGGTGCTGACCGTCCCCCACGTGTCGAGCAATCCCGACAGCGCACCCGCCGATGAGCCGACCCAGCCCGAGTGCGCGCCCTCGGCCGCGCCATGGCACGACTGCTGCAGCGCTAGCAACGTCTCGCCATGGTCGGCGAGCTGATTGCCCACGTGGCTCAGCTGGTCAGGAATAACGCGCAATTCTTCGGCCATAACTGTTCTTGCCTTCCCCCGGTCTCCCGTGGGCGAGTATGGCACGAAAAGTTGGATCTCAGCCAGTCACCGAGGCTGCTTGACCAGGCTGTTCAGCTGCTACGGGTGGGTCGGCGGGCCTTGCGCTTGATGCCCACATCGCCCCAGAGCGAGAAGCCGTGGATCTTCACCGTCGGTGCTCCAGGCGTGCCGTTGCCCAGGATGGTGCGGTCGAAGCCGCCCATCACGCCGCGGCCGCGGATCTCGACGTTGACTTCCGGCGGCAGCAGGATGTTCTGCGCGCTCATGATCGACACCGCGTGGATGTCGACCTCGGTCGAGGTGAAGTCGGCATAGCGCAGATCCAGCACGCCGCTGCCCCAGAAGGTGAACGTGGTCAGCTTCTTCGGGACGTTCCATCGGCCGCGCCGTTCGAACCCGCTCAGCAACGCCAGCAGCAGCGTCGACGGCGCCGGGTTGGTCTTGCCGCCCCGGCGCGGGCTTACCGCCGAGCCGGGAAGGTCGGCCCGAAGCTCTTGCAGCTGTTCGTAGGTGGTCGCCGCGTACGCCTTGGTGAGCCGGTCTTCGTAGTCCTTGAGCGGCAAGCGGCCCTGCTCAGCGGCATAAGCCAGCAACTGGGCGAGCTGGATGCGATCGGTGTCTGCCGCGCGCGACGAGTCGTCGCCCGCCCGCTTCGCATCGTTTTGTGCCCCGTTGCTCATCACCCACGAGCGTACGACGTCGCAGTTTTGCTGCAAGGGGGTTGGCTAAACTGCAACTTTCTTCCTAGTCAGCGCTTAATTTAGCGCCGCACTCAGCTGTCTTTGCCGTCGCTCGGAGCCCAGCTGGGCGGCCGCTTCTGCAAGAACGCCAGCATGCCTTCGCGGGCCTCGTCGGAGACGAACAGCCGGGCCGACTCCGCGCCGAGGCGTTCGGCGTCACGGTCGAAGCCTTCCAGCACGGCGGCCGTCGTCAGCGCCTTCGACGCCGCCAGTCCCTGGGGGGAACCCTTGCTCACCTCGGCGACCAGCTTGGCCACGGTCGCGTCCACATCGTCGGACGCGATGGTGATCAATCCGATGTCGGCAGCCTCGCCCGCGCCGAACTTCTCGCCGGTCAGGTAGTAGCGGGCGGCGGCGCGCGCCGAGATCTTCGGCAGCAACGTCAGCGAGATGATCGCCGGGGCGACACCGATGCGGGCCTCGGTCAGCGCGAAGGTGCTGTGCGGGCCGGCCACCGCGATGTCGCAGGCGCCGACCAAGCCGAAGCCGCCCGCCCGGACGTGTCCATTGATGGCGGCGATCACCGGCAGCGGTGATTCGACGATGGCACGCATTAGCGCGGCCATCTCCCGGGCCCGGTCGGCGGCCATGTCGACCGGGTCGCCCCCGCTGGCCTCGCTCAGGTCCGCCCCGGCACAGAAAGTGCCGCCAGTGTGGCCCAGCACGACCACCCGCACCTGCAGGTCCGCGGCGGCATCGCGCAGTCCCTGATGCAGTTGGGTGACCAGAGCCGTCGACAGCGCGTTGCGGTTACGCGGAGAGTTCAGCCGCAGCCGGGCGAACGGGCCTTGCGTTTCGGCCGGGCCCGCGTATTCGACGAAACGATTTTCCATCAGTAGGACCGGGGCAGGCCCAGGGATGTCTGCGCGACGAAGTTCAGCACCATCTCCCGGCTGACCGGCGCGATCCGTCCCAGCCGAGCCGATGTCAACATCGCAGCAACGCCGTACTCCTTGGTCAGCCCATTGCCTCCCATCGACTGCACGGCCTGGTCGACCGAGCGTGTCGCCGCTTCAGCCGCAGCGTATTTCGCCATGTTGGCTGCCTCAGCCGCGCCCGCGTCGTCGCCGCTGTCGTAGAGGGTGGCCGCCTTCTGCATCATCAACTTGGCCAGTTCGACCTCGATGTGGCACTGCGCCAACGGATGTGACAAGCCCTGGTGCGCGCCGATCGGCGTACCCCACACCTGGCGGGTTTTGACGTACTCGGTGGCCCTGTCCAGCGCGTACCGTCCCATGCCGACCGAGCTGGCCGCGCCCATGATCCGCTCGGGGTTCAGGCCGGCGAAAAGCTGTGCGATGGCGGCGTCTTCGGAGCCGACGAGGGCGTCCGACGGCAGCCGGACGTCGTCCAGAAAGACTTGGAACTGGCGCTCGGGGCTGATCAACTCCATCTCGATCGGGGTGTAGGTGAATCCGGGTGCGTCGGTCGGCACCACGAACAACGCCGGACGCAGCTTGCCGGTCTTGGCTTCCTCAGAGCGGGCCACCACCAGCACCGTCTGGGCCTGGTCGATACCGGAGATATAAACCTTCTGGCCCTTGAGAATCCAGTCGCTGCCATCCCGGCGCGCGGTAGTGGTGATCTTGTGCGAGTTGGATCCGGCGTCGGGCTCGGTGATCGCGAACGCCATCGTCAGGGTGCCGTCGGCGATGGACGGGATCCAGCGCTTCTTCTGCTCGTCGGTGCCGAACTTGCTGATGATGGTGCCGTTGATGGCGGGCGATACCACCATCAGCAGCAGCGCGCTGCCCGCGGCCGCCATCTCCTCCATCACCAGGGACAGTTCGTACATTCCGGCGCCGCCGCCGCCGTATTCCTCGGGCAGGTTTACCCCTAAGAAGCCGAGTTTGCCTGCCTCGGACCATAACTCGGTGGTGTGCTCGTGTGCGCGGGCCTTCTTCAGGTAGTAGTCCGCGCCGTAATTTGACGCCCAGGCCGACACGGACTTGCGCAGGGCTTGGCGCTCTTCGTTCTCAATAAAGCTGTTGTCTGTCATTGTGAATCTCCTTCTGATTCGGGGGCTTCCACTCGCGCCAGGACGGCGCCGACGTCGACCTGCTGACCGGTCTCGACGTTGAGTTCGGTGAGCACGCCGTCGGTCGGCGCGCTGATGGTGTGCTCCATTTTCATTGCCTCCAGCCAGATCAGCGGCTGACCGGCAGTCACCGCATCGCCGACGGCCGCGCCAAGCCGGATCACGTTGCCGGGCATGGGGGCGACCAGCGATCCCTTCTCGACGGCCGAACCAGCTTCAGGGAAGCGGGGCAGGGCAGTCAGGTGAACGGGGCCGCGCGCTGAATCAACGTAGCTGTCTTCGCCATAGCGGGTGACCGCGAAACTGTAGGCCACCCCGTTGTCGTCGGCCAGCACAACCTGGTTGGGTGCTGCGGTGATCAGGTGCACGGACTCGTCGCCGGAGAGCGCCAAACCTGTTCTGTTGAAGCGGTATTCGATGCGGTGTTCGGTGTCGCTGTCGTCGCGGTAGGTCTTGACCTGATAGCCCGACGTGAGGTTGCGCCATCCACTGGGGACCGGGCCCAAGACTCGGGCCGTCGCACGATTGTGCGCGGCATCGGCCAATGCGGCGGCGACCGCCGACCAACGCACCGTCGTGGCGTCGGCCAGCGGCGCAGACAGCACCGCCAGGTCATGCGTGTCGAAAAACGCGGTATCGGTGGCGCCGTCAAGGAACGCCGAATGCCGCAGCACATTCACCAAGAGCTCGCGGTTGGTGCGCAGCCCGTGCAGTCGGGTACGGGCCAGCGCATCGGCGAGCACCAGGGCCGCCTGCCGTCGCGTCGGGGCGTAGGAGATGACCTTGGCAAGCATCGGGTCGTAGTGGATCGACACCACCGATCCATCGACGATGCCGGAATCCAGCCGGATTCCGGTCCGCTGTCCCAGCGAGTCGAATTGCGCCCGAGCAGCCGGCACGTCGATGGCCTGCACCAGGCCGGCCTGCGGCTGCCAACCGCGAGCCGGGTCCTCGGCGTAGAGCCGGGCCTCGATCGAATGCCCTTGAGCGGCAGGTGGTTCAGCGTCCAGCCGCTCGCCGTCGGCCACCGCGAGCTGCAGCTCGACGAGGTCGAGCCCGGTGGTCTCTTCGGTGACCGGATGCTCGACCTGCAGCCGGGTGTTCATCTCCAGGAAGTAGAAGTCGCCGTTGTCGTCGGCGAGGAACTCCACCGTGCCGGCACCGGTGTAGCCGATGGCTCCGGCGGCCAGCCGGGCCGCGTCGAACAACTTGGACCGCATCCCTGGTGTGCGTTCGACCAGGGGCGCCGGGGCCTCTTCGATGATCTTTTGGTGGCGACGCTGAATGGAGCATTCCCGCTCGCCGACCGCCCACACGGTGCCGTGCGAGTCGGCGAGGACTTGCACCTCGATGTGGTGCCCGGTGGGCAGGTAGCGCTCGCAGAACACGGTCGGGTCGCCGAACGCCGACTGCGCCTCGCGGCGGGCCGCAGCGACTTCGTTTGGCAAGGAGGATAATTCGTTGACGACCCGCATCCCGCGGCCACCGCCGCCCGCGGAGGCCTTGACCAGTACCGGCAGTTGGGCTTGGGTCACCGTCTCGGGGTCGAGTTCGTCGAGTACGGGCACTCCGGCGGCGGACATCAGCTTCTTGGACTCGATCTTGGAGCCCATCGCGCGCACCGCGTCCACCGGCGGCCCGACCCAGGTCAGACCCGCATCTTGCACGGCGGCCGCGAAGTCCGCGTTCTCCGAGAGGAATCCGTAGCCCGGGTGCACCGCGTCGGCGCCGGCGGCACGCGCGGCCGCAATGATGGCCTCTGCGTTGAGATAGTCAGTGGTCAACGCCAGCCGAACCCGGGCATCGGCCTCGGTGACGTGCGGGGCGGCGGCGTCCGGGTCGGTGTAGACGGCGACGGTGCCAAGGCCCAGCCGGCGGCAGGTGGCGAACACCCGCCGGGCGATTTCGCCGCGGTTGGCGACCAGCACTCGAGTGATTCCCATGCGGCTCACATCCGGAAGACGCCGAAGTTCGACGTCCCCTTGATCGGGCCATTTGCAATGGCGGACAGACACATTCCCACGACCGTGCGGGTGTCGCGCGGATCGATCACCCCGTCGTCATACAGCATCCCGGACAGCACCAATGGCAGTGACTCGGCTTCGATCTGACCCTCGACGGCGGCTCGCATCGCGGCATCTGCTTCCTCGTCGACCTGTTGGCCGCGGGATTCGGCGGCTGCGCGCGCCACGATCGAGAGCACACCGGCGAGCTGCGCGCCGCCCATCACCGCGGATTTGGCGCTGGGCCAGGCGAACAGGAACCGGGGGTCGTAGGCGCGCCCGCACATGCCGTAGTGGCCGGCGCCGTAGGACGCGCCGAGCAGCAGCGAAATGTGCGGGACCGTCGAGTTGGACACGGCGTTGATCATCATCGAGCCGTGCTTGATCATCCCGCGCTCTTCGTAATCCTTGCCCACCATGTAGCCGGTAGTGTTGTGTAAGAACAACAGTGGTGTGTCGGAGCGGTTGGCCAGCTGAATGAACTGGGTGGCCTTCTGTGACTCCTCGCTGAACAGCACACCGCGGTGGTTGGCGAGAATGCCGATCGGGTAGCCGTGCAGCCTGGCCCAACCGGTCACCAATGACGAGCCGTAGAGAGGCTTGAACTCGTCGAACTCCGAGCCGTCGACGATCCGCGCGATCACGTCTCGCGGATCGAACGGGATGCGCAGATCCGACGGCACGATGCCGATGAGTTCGTCGGCGTCGAATAGCGGCTCAACGACCGGGCCCGGCGCCGGGCCCTGCTTGCGCCAGTTCAGGCGCGCGACGATGCGACGCCCGAGCCGGATGGCGTCGAGCTCATCGTGGGCGAAATAGTCGGCCAGACCTGAAGTGCGGGCATGCATTTCGGCGCCGCCCAGCGACTCGTCGTCGGACTCCTCGCCGGTGGCCATCTTCACCAGCGGAGGACCGGCCAGGAACACCTTTGAACGTTCCTTGATCATCACCACGTGGTCGGACATGCCCGGGATGTATGCGCCGCCGGCGGTGGAATTGCCGAAGACGAGAGCGATGGTCGGAATACCGGCCGCCGAGAGCCGGGTCAGGTCGCGGAACATCTGCCCACCGGGGACGAAGATCTCCTTCTGGGTGGGCAGGTCGGCGCCGCCGGACTCCACCAGCGACACCACGGGAAGCCGGTTCTGCAAAGCGATCTGGTTCGCCCGCAGGATCTTCTTCAATGTCCACGGGTTGCTTGTCCCGCCCTTGACGGTCGGGTCGTTGGCGACGACCAAGCACTCCACACCCTCGACCACGCCGATGCCCGCTACCACGCTCGCCCCCAGCGTGAAGGCACTGCCGTAGGCGGCCAGCGGGCTCAGCTCGAGGAACGGCGAATCGGGATCCAGCAGCAGTTCGACCCGCTCGCGCGCGGTGAGCTTGCCGCGGGAGTGGTGGCGCTCTACGTATTTCGGTCCGCCGCCGGCAAGTGCCTTGGCGTGCTCGGTATCGATCTCGGCCAGCTTGGCGGCCATAACATCGGCCGCCGAGGTGTAAGCGTCGGCCTTTGGATCGAGGGTGGACTTCAATACGGTCACGATTGATACCCCAGGGTTTTGGCGGCCAGCGCGGTCAGGATTTCGGTGGTTCCACCGCCGATGCCCAGGATTCTCATGTCCCGGTATTGGCGTTCGACTTCGGATTCAGACATATAGCCCAGGCCGCCGAAGAGCTGAACGGCTTGGTGGGCAACCCATTCCCCGGCCTCGACCGCGGTGTTCTTGGCGAAACACACCGGAGCGATCAGGTTGGTTTCGCCGGCGAGCTGACGTTCGACCACGTTGTGTGAGTAGACCCGAGCCACGTCGATACGGCGGGCCATCTCGGTGAGGGTGTTCTGTACCGACTGGCGCGAGATCAGCGGCCGGCCGAACGTTTCCCGGTCCCGACACCACTGTGCGGTGATGTCCAAACAGCGCTGCGCGCTGGAATACGCTTGCGCGGCAAGGCCGATACGCTCTGACACAAATGCCTGGGCGATCTGCAGGAAGCCGCTGTTCTCGGAGCCGATGATGTTGGCCGCCGGGACCCGCACGTCGGTGTAGGACAGTTCGGCGGTGTCGGAGGATCGCCAGCCCATCTTGTCCAGCTTGCGGCTGAC
>Ga0208987_1000165_pt1 | contig 12845 bp, 16 predicted proteins | sample MedBloCARef_O2_FD_187845 | JGI IMG/M metagenome (GOLD analysis project Ga0208987, IMG submission 187845) | Forest soil microbial communities from El Dorado National Forest, California, USA - Mediterranean Blodgett CA Ref_O2 (SPAdes) (version 2) | ecosystem: Environmental > Terrestrial > Soil >... | reverse complement strand
GGTGGTGCCCAAGAACAGCGCCGTATTCAACTGGCGCGCCTGCCTCAGCCGCTCACCGAACCGGTGGCCCGCCTCGCCGAGGCGTTGCGCACAGCCGCGGTGGGCTCCGACACCACTTAGATGTAGCCCTGGCCTTGCATTCCGATTGCGCATACCCAGGTTGCGGTTTTTTCGTTAGCCACATAGCCCGCGGGTTCCTAGCGTGGAGACCAACGGTGATTCGCCGCCGTGAGCCGTCGGAGAAGGAACGGATCGACCATGAGCGTTGCCAATCGTGTCGCCGTCGTGACCGGCGCGACCCAGGGTCTAGGCCTGGCCCTGGTCGAGGGTCTGGCACAGCGGATGAACCCCACCGAAACCGTCTATTTGACGGGCCGCAACTACGACCGCATCGGCCACGCCATGGACGCGCTGGGGTCCACCTCGGCCGAGGTGCGCGGAGCCGTACTTGACGTGGCCCAACCCGACGCCGCGGCCCAGTTCGCCAGGCAGGTGCGGCAAGAACACGGTGGGCTCGACATCGTTGTCAACAACGCGGTCATGCGCGTTGGCCCCGACGATGAACCCGGCGCCGTGGTCGACGACTACACCCAGGTGAACAACTTCGGCACCACCCGATGCCTGCGAGCATTCGCACCGCTGCTGCGGGACGGCGGGCGGTGCCTCGTCATCGCCAGCTCGCTAGGAACCCTGAATTACCTCGCCCCAGTGCTATGGGACCGGTTCGATGACCTAACCACCCTCGACGAAGTGGACGAACAGGTCGCAGCCTGGCGCGACCAAGTGAAGAGTGGCAGCGCTCGCGGCGGGGCGTGGCCGGGCTTCATCAACATCCCTTCCAAGATCGGGCAAGTTAGTGCGGTCCGCACCCTGGCTCGGCAGCGCCGAGCGCAGGACAACAAATGCGACATCCTTATTGCCGCGGTGTGTCCCGGGATGATGAACACCCCCACCTCAGCCGTGTGGTGGGACGTCAGCACCGCCCCGACACCCGCACAGGCTGCCGGCGCCGTCCTCGATCTGGTTTTCGCGCCCGCAAATCCCCACCACTACGGCCAACTCATCCGCCATTGCGACGTCCTGCCTTGGAAACCGTTGCCATGACTACCATCCCGGAGGCGACATCGACCTGTTCAGCGACACGGACGTGCTAGACCCCTACCCGCGCTAGGCGCGGCTGCGAGAGCTGGGGCCGGTGGAACGGCTTACGGCCGACACGTCGTCGAGGCGCGATTGCATGTGTTCTTGGTGGAGCTAAGGGGATTCGAACCCCTGACCCCCACACTGCCAGTGTGAAAGCGACTGTTCTCGGCCGTACGGCAGTGTCTACACACCGGCGATCTGTACAGGTAGATGAGCAATTCTCATGCTGATGCGTCTCACGTGTTTCAGCGTGCGGTCGCCTGTATTAGGACATCGCTAGGACGCGACGAGCACGTGCAAGTCGCGCCCGTCAAGTTGCCGGAAGTCGATCGCCATGGCCGCGAGTCTAGGGATCAGCGACAGAACCACCCCTTCAAGGATGACAAATTGCTCCCCCGGATGAACGTGACACCGGTGGTAGGTCGGTTCGCTGGGCTGAGGGGGCACGTACGTACGGGAACGCAGTGGGAAACCGGCTAGGTTGCGACATGTGGGACCGCTGGATAACGAGGTACGTCCGGAGTTGCTGTGGCCCCTGCTCACGATCACGCTCCCTCTCTCCATACCGGCGATCCCTTGCTGACGAGCGAGCATGTCAAGGGTCGGCGACGTTACCGCCCTCCGCGAGATCGGAGCTCGGCAACCGGAGCTAGTTCGGAAATCACAACGAATAAGGAGTTACGATGCGTTTGCCGTTGCTTCTGCCGGCAGATTTGACTGCCGAGCAGCGTCCTATGTACGACTCGTTCGAGAAGATGGTGCAGGCGAGGGAGTACTCGGGATTTGAGGTGCGTAATCCGGAAGGTGCGTACATCGGCCCGTGGGGGGTGTTCCTGCAATTCCCGGAGCTTTCGAAGCCGCTGATCGATTTCATTAACCTGGCGCAGAAGCTGCCGGGTCTGAGTGAGCGGGCGCGTCAGGTTGTGATCCTGGCGATCGGTGGGCAGTTCAACGTCGCGTACGAGCTTTATGCCCACGATCCGCTGGCGTTGAGCGCCGGGCTGCGTCTGGACCAGATCGGGGCGCTGAGCGCGGGTGCCCGCCCGGCCGACCTGAGCGAAGACGAACTGCTGGCCTTCGATGTCACGAAGGCGCTGGTCGGCGGTGCCGGCCCGGTTCCCGGTCCGCTGTACGACGCGGCGGTCGCGAAGCTCGGCCAGGAGGGTTTCGACGCGATCATCTTCATCACCATCCACTACCTCGCCCTCGGCGTCATGCTCAACGCCTACGACGTCCCGGCCGGGCGACCGGTCTCGCAGCTGTAAAGGAGTACTCATGAACACTCCCGATCACTCCGCACTGGAGAAGCTCCTCGACAGCTCCGAGGACTTCGGCACTTTCGGCCGCTACGAGGAGACGCCGGTGGCCGAGATGTCGCCGGAGATGCGCGAGGCGTTCGACTTCACCAAGAATCTGCGTGGCCTGGTTCCCGGCCCACACAAGATCTGGGTGGCGAACCCGAAGCTGTCGAAGACGATCGTGCCCACCGGTGCCTACTTCCAGACGGCCTCGACGCTATCGAAGGCCGAGATCGAGATCGCGACCTGCGTGATCTGCGGGCAATGGGGCGCGGCGTACAGCAGCTTCGAGCACGAGAAGATCGGCGTGCACCTGGGTCACCTCGAACCGGCGAAGTGCGCGGCGCTGGTCGCAGGCCTGCCGACCTCGTTCGACGACCCCCGCGAGCAGATCGTGTACGAGCTTTCCTCGGCACTGGCCGAGGCGCGCGTGGTGCCGCAATACCTCTACCGGAGGGCGAAGGAGCTGCTCGGAGACGCCGGCATCGTAGACGTCACGGTCCTGATGGGCTGGTTCACCATGGTCTCGCTCACGCTCATGGCCTTCGACGTGCCGTCCAACGCCGTCGGACTCAAGCAGTAGCCCGTCTGGCATCTTGAGGAATGTGAGGAGGCAATCATGGCGCTTGCGCCGCTGCCCGAAGTGACTGTGACCCCGGTCACCCATTTGCCCGAGAAGTACTTCCTGGAGAACCTCGTCGTCCGCGCCGATGGCTCGGTGCTGATCACGGCTCTCCTTTCAAAGGAGTTGTGGCTTGTGCCCGCCCCTGCGCGCGAGCTTGGCGAGCCGGTTCTGCTGCACCGCTTCGACCACCTGACCACAGGCATCGTCGAAGTTGAGCCGGACGTGTTCGTGGTCAGTCTCTCGGAGCTCTACACCACGCACGAGTCCCACCTGGTTCGGATCGACCTAAACGGCTGGACTCCGGGCACACCGGTCAACCCGGACATCATCTACACGTTCGACGAGAGGGTGCGTGCGCTTAACGGCAGCTGCGCCTTCGGTCCCTCGTCGATGCTGCTGGCCGACTCCTTCGCCGGGCTGATCTGGCGGGTGGACCTGTCCGACCACGCCCACAAGGCGACCGCCGACGTGTGGATCTCGCATGACACGATGTGGCACGACCCCGACAGTGAGGTGCCCCCGCCGCTGCAGCCGGGTGTCAACGGCGTGCGCTACGGCGCGAAGACCGGCTACGTGTACTACACGTCCACGGCGCAGAAGGTGTTCATGCGCGTTCGGGTCGACCCGAAGACACTCGATCCGACCGGTCCCCCGGAGTTCATCGCCGCGATCGACAACGCCGACGACTTCTGCATCGACGAGGACGCCGGCTTCGCCTACGTCACCCGCCACCGCGGCAACACCCTCGACCGCGTTCCGCTTGCCCCGCGCCACGGCAGCGAGGTTCGGCACATCGCCGGCGACCCGTTCGACCCGGTAGTCGTTGGTCCCTCCAGCGCCTACTGGGGCCGCGAGCCCGGCGACGTGGGCAAGGTCATGTACGTCACGACCGACGGCGGCACCACCGCCCCCCCCGACGGCATCGTGCGCAACGCCGCGCTCGTGCGCGTCGAACTCAAGGCGCCTACCGCGTCGTGATGACTTTGCCGTCTGAGCTCTGCCGCACACAACACGGCAGAGCTCAGACGGCAAAGAGAGCTACGTACGTGGGCAATGGCTGCTGTCGGACATGCCTCGGCGGCGGGGTTTGGGTGGCGCGTTGCAAGTTCCGTGACACCGACGGAGTTACCCGACGAGTCGAGCGGCGTTGCCAACTCGACGAGTTCGATAAACTCGGCAAGCTCGCCGAGGTGCAACGGATCGACGACAGGCGTCTGTTGAGCGCGTGGTCGTCGTCGAGGACTGTTGCGGTCCCGGTGCGCCAATGCCGGCCGATCTTTATGCGCACTTGCGGATTCGCGATCAGGTTCTGTACGTAGGCGCCGTTCGTCCCGTGTTCGGACACCAGCCAGAACCCGTCGCCATCCAGTCCATTGCCGACGGGCGTCGTCCGCGGTTGGCCACTGCGCCTGCCGGTAGTCTCCAACGGGAGTCCATCCGAACTGCGTTCGAGGCCTCCAGGTAGGACGTGGCCAGTTGTTGTTGTGTCGTGTGCGAAGACGTAACCGTTCTCCGAAGGACCCGAGACTCAGATCTACGGATTATGAGAGCGCTCGACCTGGGCTTTTACAGTTGACGAGAGTTTTTGATCATTGATGGACAATGTGTGTAATCAGCTCGGGCACAACGTGTTTAAGTATTGGTCAATCGTGGCCGACAACGGCCGCTATGGGGTGCTCTGCGGGCTATCTGCGGACTGTCACGGCAAGGCCGCGGGGCCGGTTCAGGATCGGACGTACCGGATTCTGCCAGCGCATGAAGCATTGGACTCCGGCCACGAACGGCAGAGACCGGTTAAATTGTGTCAAGGGACCTGCAGGGCAACGTAGTAGTGGTGCTGTCGGGCGTTGTCGACGGTGTAATCCAACGCCTTCGTGACGAAATCATGGTCATAGTCCAACCAGCGCTCAGTGCGCTGGCGTTCGAATTCGGTCCAGGATGCCACGGTGAACTTCTCGACGAACGCCTCTGGTTGTCCGGCGCTGTGATACAGCCGCCAACTGTGGCCACCGGTTCGCAACCGCGATCGCCGGACCGCGCCCATCGCCTCGATGAAGCCGTCGTGGTTCTCGGCCGACACTTTGTAGCGAACGGTGATCAGTACCGGTCCATCACCAGGGCATGGGTCAAACACGACCGCGGGTGTCGGCCAGCATGAAGAAACGTCAATGCTCACTTTCGCGATGGACGGGCGCAACGGAAGCACGATCACGCTAAGGGCAGCAATGCCCAGCACCGCCGCTGAGCAGGTCAGCGCGAGTTGAAGTCCCGCCTTCGTAGCAATTGCACCCCAGATATAAGAGCCGATTGCTTGAGATCCCGTGGAGACGAGCAGATACACCGACAGTCCGCGGGCCCGGACCCATCGCGGTAACGACATTTGGGCTTCGGCGTTAAGAGTTGTCAAGGTGATCAACCACGACATTCCCGACAGCATCAGAACTGGAATCGCTGTCGCGAACGGCAGCCATGCTACCGCCAGCGCCGCACAACCGTATGCGACAGGGGACGCCGCCAAAAGTACATTGGCTGAGACTTTCTGGCGTAAGGGCACCGCGACCACAACAGCGAGTACTGCGCCAAAGCCGATGGCCGCCAAGGCTATACCGTAGCCGCTGGCGTCCAGGTGCCAGCGGCGGGCGGCCGCCACCGGTAGCAGGGCGAACACGGCCGAGGCAGGAAACAGGAATATGGCTGCGCGCAACAGTATTCTGCGGATGATTGGGCCGTTGCGGATGTAGAGCAGCCCGCTGATGATCGCCTGGCCGAGGTGCTCTCGCTCGATCGGCGCGCTCTGCTTAGGTCGCTTCCACGCCGCCAGGGCTCCCACTATTCCGGCGAACGACACCGCGTTGATTCCGAATACTGCTGCGGGGCCCGCAAGTGCCACGACGACGCCGCCCACTGCCGGCCCGATCGCTCGGGCAGCGTTTTGCGAGACGCTCCCGAGAGATGCCGCAGCTGGGATCTGCTCGCGCGGAACAAGTTCAGGCTGGATCGCCTGCCAGGCCGGACCAGCGAGTGCAGCGGCGCAACCAATGGCAACGGTGAACATCAGCAGTGATGTCGGGTCGAGGCGACCAAGATAAGTGACCGCAGCCAGACCTAACGCCATCAACACCGCGTACGACTGGAGGAAAATCAGTAACCGCCGCCGGTCGAACAGGTCGGCGAGCACGCCCGCGAACAGTCCCAAAAGCAGCGTCGGCCCAAGACTCGCCGTCTGGACCAGCGCCACAACGACGTCGCTGCTGTGCTTTTCGACCAAGAACCATTGGGCCGCCACAGTTTGCATCCACGTCCCGATGTTGGACCCGCATTGCGCGATGAACAAGTTGCGATACACACGACTGCGCAACGGTGTCCACGCAGACAGTTGTCCGCCGTCATGCTGTGTTGGATGGGCCGCCATCGACGTCACAGATTGACGGCCTGACCCGTCAGAGCGTGGAAGCATTCTTGAAGTCCTTCACCCAATGTGGGATGGGTGTGTACATTGCGCGCCAGCTCGGTAGCAGTGAGATCCCACAGCTGGGCTGCGGTCAGTTCGGGTAGTAGCTCGCTGACTTCTGCGCCGACGAGGTGGGCTCCGAGCAGCTCGCCGTACGCGGCATCGGCGATAATTTTGATGAAGCCCGCGCGTTCGCCAAGGCCATGCGCTTTGGCACTGGCCTGCATGGGGAACGTGGCGACCCGAACGTTGCGGCCGGCGGCTCGCGCCTGGTGTTCGGTGTAGCCGAAGCTTGCGACTTGCGGTTGGCAGAACGTCACCCGGGGCATCATGGGGTAGTTCAACGGCATGGTCTCAGCGCCCGCGATGGTTTCGGCGGCGATGACGCCTTGGGCCGAGGCCACATGGGCAAGTTGAACTTTGGCGGTAACATCGCCGATCGCGTAGATCTGCGCCGCCGAGGTGCGCATATAGGCGTCGATACCGATCGCACCACCTGGCGTAAGTTGCACACCGAGGATGTCGAGGCCCAGGTTCTCGACGTTCGGACAGAATCCGACGCAAATGAATGCGCGGGCGGACTCAAGCGCGTTGGTTTGGCCGTTACGGGCAGTGTGGGTGACGGTGATGTGCTCGCCGTGGTCAATAACAGCGTCTACGCGAACGTCGGTATGGATACGGATGCCGCGGCGTCGGTACTGGCGCGTTATTTCCTTCGACACGTCGGCGTCTTCGTTAGGCAAGGCCCGGTCGGCGTACTCGAGGATCTGTACGTCGACGCCATAGCTGTTGAGAATGTATGCAAATTCCATGCCAATCCCACCTGCGCCGATAATGACGATCGACTCGGGTAGGGCGGGGTCGAGAATTTGTTGTTCGTAGGTGACAATGTTGTCGCTGAGCGTGATCCCGGGCAGCATACGCACGCGCGAACCGGTTGCGATGACGGCGTTGTCAAACTGCAGTGTGGTCGCACCGCCGTCGGTGAGTTGGACGTCCAGCGTGTGCGGATCAACAAAGCGGCCGTGGCCGTTGACCTCTGCAATGTTGTTTTTACGCATCAAGAAATGCACGCCGCGCACTCTGGCATCCGCGACTTCACGGCTGCGCGATACGGCCCTGGCGTAATCGAGGTGAACGTCGCCGGAGATACCAAACGTATCGGCCTCGCGGGTCAGGATTGAGGCGATCTCAGCGTTGCGTAGCAGCGCTTTTGACGGCACACATCCAGTGTTCAGGCAGACCCCGCCCCAATACCGCTCTTCGACCACGGCCACTGTCATGCCGAGCTGGGCCGCACGGATTGCTGCGACATATCCACCCGAGCCGCCGCCCACGACGACCAGGTCATAGTGGTCGGGGGCTGATGTCGTCATCAGTGATGCTCTCCTACGCTGACAAATTGTGCAGCCGGGACTCGAGCTTTCATCGCGCGGGTACGGATGTTCGCGCACCGCCTGTTGACGAAGAACACGGACTCAAGTCGCGACACGGACGTCCTGCTGGGGGCCTACTCAGGTAGGTCAGCGACCTCAGGAAAATCGATTTCGGTACCGGCCACGTTGTTGATGAAGTTTGTGAGTAGGAATTGGACCGACAACGCGACGAGTTCGACGATTTGTCTATCGTTGAAGCCCGCACCCCGCACGGCTCGAAGATCGTCATCCGTGACGTGACCACGAGTCTCAATAATGCGGCGCGCGAACGTCGCCGCGGCCTGCCGACCGGGATGCGAGGACTTCCCGTCGCGTGCCAGAGCGATCTCGTCATCGCTGAACCCGTTGAAGGTCGCGGCGGCGTGACTGTGCGCGCACAAACAGTAGTCGCATCCATTGGCCTGGGAAACCGCTAGCGCCACACCGTCTCGGGTTCTTGCGTCCATCGTCCTGCTTAGCGCTGCCTGCAGCTGCATAAAACCTGACAATGCATCGGGGCTGACAGCGATCAACCGGTGCAGGTTTGGCACGAACCCGAGCCGTTTACCAACTTGTTCGAGCGTCGAGCGCGACTCTTGCGGTGCGTCCTCGATTGAATTCGGAATGTTCAGCCGGGCCATTAGAGCGCCTCTTCTTCCTATCTGAGCGTGGCCTAAGGCCAGCCAGCACCAGTAAGCCATGTGGTGAGTGTGACGATCAGCTTGACTGGGTTATTTCACCCATCGAAGGCCTCGCCCAACTCTAGGAGCGTGCCTCCGCACGCTAGCCCAGCGCAGGTACTCAAATCGTCTGTGCAACAAGGCACCACACACCGTGTTTCAGTTGACGACGTGCTGTCCGCGGCGGCGCCGAGGAATCTATTGGTCTGCCGATGCCCTCACCACCGATGTGTGCACCCTCAACAATGCAACCTCGGCCTGCATAGTGTGCAGGCAAGCTGTTGCGTGATCGGCTCAAAGCATAACCGGCACAACCGTGCCAGCCCCACACGATCCTTTTTGAAGCGCGGATGATGCCGGCCCGGCGTTGCGGAAGCTGCCTTGAAGCCGCCGTATCCGTCGCCTTTAAGTGCGACCGCCTCCGCCGCCCGAAGCGCGACCTCCGCCTGCGCCGCCGCCTGTCGTGTTGCAAGAGAGCGTGATTGCCGTGTTTGCTTTGGAATTCATCGAACACCCCGTTTCTGTTGTACTGGATCCATCATGCGGTGCCCGAGCCCACAGAGCCCACAGAGCCCGAACCACCAGTTAGGGACTCTACCGCACTTTGGGTTGCTTAGCCCAGTGCGCGTCGTTAGTCTTTGAAAAGCACAAGATTTCAACGCTAATGTGGTGGTCCCCGAGACTGGCAGAGGACATGAGCATGGCGTCTGCTGCGAGAGAAGATTGACGGAGGAATCCGTCGTGCCGATGACGAGGGCACTCCCCAGGATCGGCGGCAAGAGCAATGGGCCCGTGATCGACGATAAACCTACAAGGAGTGATGAAGGTGGATGAAACCGACGAGGTTGTGCTCGTGGCCGAAGCGACGGCCTTGCCTGGAAAACGAGGCGAGTTACTAAGTGCTTTCAATGAACTCATCCCCAAGGCGCTTGCCGAGTCAGGCGTGAGCGCGTTCCGTCTTCACGAGAATCGTGACCAGCCTGGACATTTCACGCTGTACGAGCGATACCATAACCAGGACTGTGTTGAGACACACTTCGCGACCGACCACTTCACGGCCATCTCCCACGCCCTCGCCGAATTAGCGGAAGGTGGCAAACCGAAAATCACCTCTTACAGGATCCTCACCGACTGAGACTGCATGACCGGTGCGCCGGTTGACAGTGTTGAGCGAATACAGGTGTTGTGACGTGCGGCTGCGTCTTGGCCGGCGCCAGCGGGGCTTTCTCATCCGTCTGCGACGCGATCGTTGGTCCTACATCGCTGCAGTTAACCTGGTCGATATCGTCAGTCTTGCACGCATTGCCAGCGATCAGATGCCCTTCGGCCTGGGGGCCACGGGTACTTGGCGCCCGTCCCAATGGCCGAAGCGCCACGAAGTGCCTGCCTTAGCTGCATCACAGTCGTCGCTGGGCGCGCCGCCGGCGAACGCGCGCAGTTCCGACCCGCCGTCGGACTCGGTGGCCTACGACTGCATCGGGGGCTTGCGTATCAGCTCGAAGGTACGTTTGGCACGACGGCGCCGAGTTGCAAGTGTGCGTCGATGGCGCCCTCCTGTCCGACGTCTTCGATGACTTTGCCGTCTTGGAATTTGAGCAGCGATATGCCGCTGAAGAATATTTCGCGACCCGATCCGGCTGGGATCGGTCCACCGTGCGGAAGTTCGGTGATGGCTTTGCCGGTGTGGGTGCCGCCGCCCTCCCATCGTGCGATGACGTAGTCTCCAGTCTCGAGCAACTCATCAGTAGCCCAGAATTTCAGATCCGGCAGCGACTCTCGAAACGAATCCAGAATAGTGATTACCGCCTCCGGCCCATGGAACTCGCCGTGCATGGGATAGCGGAATACCAAGTTCGGTGTCGTCAGCTCACGGACCTTGACCGGATCGTAACGCTCACTCCATACGGCATCGAAGTACTCCGCGGCCAAATCCTTATTGCTCATCCGATCGTCCTTTTCTATTAGCTAGAAGCTGATTTCGCTCATGCCTATTGCCGAAGAAGGCGCAGTTCAATGCGATCCCGCACACTCCCGCCATCGTGGCATATCATATTGGGGTAGTCAACCCATTTGGGTTGTCACCAGTCACAGCAGTAGCGGTCGCCGCTGTCTAGGCGACCCACCTCGTCACGGGGTTGATCAAAACCATGCCTGGTACCACGTTTTGATGAGGCGCGTATCTCGTTGTAAGCGGACCGAGTGCTCAGGCAGTGATCCGTCCATTACGCCGTGTGGCGTGGATCGAGTCCACCAGTAACCAGACCGCTAAACCCAAGAGAGCGATATCTTTCATCAAGAACTCGCCAGTTGCAGATAAGACTGGGAAGCCGCCCGCGCTGGGTTCACCGATACCAGGGGTTGTGAACATAAAACTAAGCGTGCCTAGGAAGAAGGCCGTCGCGAACACTCCACCAACAACTGAAGCTTTCGGATACCACGGTTTGAGGGCTAGCAACGCCGCGGTCGCCAACTCCGCGCTTCCCAGCACCCGGCCAAACGCGCTGATTGACATAGCGTGATACACCCAGCCCAGAAATGGGCTGTTGGCCACCAACGGTGCAACGCCATGAGACTCGTAGTAGGTGAACTTCATTGCGCCAAACCATGCGATAACAACGACCAGGCCATATCGAGCGACGAGCGGTGCTGACCCGCCCGCTCGGGAAACGACGTTTATCGAACGACTGGCGTTTGTTGTCTTGCCCAATGACATTTGATCCGTCTCCTCTCGGCGGCCAAGCCCGCGATTGCCCTGTCCGAGTTAGCTTCGCGGCTGAGGTCTCCGCCGCATCGCCACAGAGGTAGCTTGGAGGGTTATGCGGGCTACCATACCTGATTAATGGGGCACTCACCCCATTAATAAGAAACCCAAAGTGGCTCAGCATCTTCGATATCAAAGGGTAGCGGAGAGTATCACCTCAGCTGCAGGGCGGATTCGCGCGCCGTCCAGTACTTCTGCCTGCTCGCTTCCGGACGAGACACTCTCCCCCAACGGGGATACCCATCCACACGCCAAGGCGCGCGTTGACTGCTGAGTCTTCGCGGCCACTTCTATGAGCACTGCCGCCGGCCGCCTCGGGTTCCTTTGGAGGTGAACAACCGGGCCAGGTGGCCAAGCGACATGCCCACATCTCTTAGTCTGGGATTGACATCCCTGCTATGCACATCTACGTTTGGGTTAATCAGCCCAGTACGAAATGCGCGCAGATCTGAGCCGCCCTTTGAAGACGGTCTGTACGCACGCCCGCTGGCCGGGGGCGCTGCACAACGACAAAAGGGAACGCCCGCAACTGATATCGACACGAGCCCAGAAGGCGATTGCCTCAGCGTTGACCAAGGATCCATGGGTGCGAACGATCCCCGCCTGAACCCTGTCGCCGCAACGCTTTCACCCTGCGCGGCAACACGTTCACGCGAGAAAGCGGGACCGAGCGTTCGTTGGCCAAAGCAATGGGAGGCGCAGATGCAAAGAAATACATTCGGCGTGCAGCCACATTTGCTCAGCGTGAACTCTGACGGCCCCCAAGGTAACTTGAGGACGTACCAATGACTGCCGGTGCGCTGAGCAGGAGCACCTCGGTAGAGCCGCACCGCCCACTTCCGGCGCGGGTTGGCCCCAGGGGCAATCTTATCTACAAGCTGGTGACCACTACCGATCACAAGCTGATCGGCATCATGTATTGCGTTGCCTGCTTTGGCTTCTTCTTCATCGGCGGACTGATGGCGCTGCTGCTCCGCACCGAGCTCGCCGCACCAGGACTGCAGTTTCTGTCCAACGAGCAGTACAACCAGCTGTTCACTATGCACGGCACAGTGATGCTGCTGTTTTACGCCACCCCGATCGTGTTCGGTTTCGCCAATCTCGTACTGCCATTACAGATCGGTGCCCCCGACGTCGCTTTCCCACGACTCAACGCATTCTCGTTCTGGCTGTTTCTGTTTGGCGCGCTGATCGCACTCGCAGGATTCATCACACCCGGCGGCCCGGCTGACTTCGGCTGGACGGCCTACACGCCTCTCTCCGACGCCGTCCACTCGCCGGGTGTCGGCGGCGATCTGTGGATCATGGGTCTGATCGTGGGAGGTCTGGGCACCATCCTCGGTGCGGTCAACATGATCACAACGGTAGTGTGCCTGCGCGCACCCGGGATGACCATGTTTCGGATGCCCATCTTCACCTGGAACATTCTGGTGACTAGCGTCATCGTGCTGGTGGCGTTTCCGTTGTTGACA
>Ga0208987_1000164_pt1 | contig 12973 bp, 12 predicted proteins | sample MedBloCARef_O2_FD_187845 | JGI IMG/M metagenome (GOLD analysis project Ga0208987, IMG submission 187845) | Forest soil microbial communities from El Dorado National Forest, California, USA - Mediterranean Blodgett CA Ref_O2 (SPAdes) (version 2) | ecosystem: Environmental > Terrestrial > Soil >... | reverse complement strand
CTTCGCTCAGGTCAGCGACAGCCACATCGGCTTCACCGGTGCGCCCAACCCGGACGTCGCCGGCAGCTTCGGTCACGCGATCGATCAGATCAATAACCTTGGCTACACACCGGATTTCGTCATCCACACCGGTGACCTCACCCACCTGTCCACGCCGGGCCAGTTCGACCAGGTCAAGCAGATGCTGGGCGGCCTGAAAACACCACACGTGTTCACCGTGCCGGGCGAGCACGACTCGGTCGACGATGCCGGTCAGAAGTACCGAAACGCCTTCGGCGCCGGATCGGTCGGCGACGGCTGGTACAGCTTCGACATCGCGGGCGTCCATGTGATCGCGCTGGTGAACACGTTAAACCTGCACAAGCTTGGGCATCTCGGCGTCGACCAGTTGGAGTTCGTCGAAAAGGACGTGGCGCGGTTGAGCAGTGACACCCCCATCATCGTGTTTAGCCACATCCCATTGTTCGCGATGTATCCGGACTGGGGCTGGGGTACCGACGACGCCGTCCAGGCGCTCAGCTACTTGCGTCGGTTCGCGTCGGTTACGTGCCTCAACGGTCATGTCCACCAACTGTTTTCCAAGACAGAAGGCAACGTGACGTTCTACAGCGGGACGACGACCGCCTACCCGCTGCCCCGTCCCGGCGACGGGCCTGCGCCCAAGCCGGTGACGCTGCCGGCCGGCAAGCTCCGTGACGTGCTTGGCGTCCGTGAGGTGACCTACACCAAAGGTGAGACCGCGCTGGCTCTGAAAGAGGATCGGTTGCAATGACTTTCACAGATTTGTCGGTCCGGATCGGTTTCGCTGCGTCATTGTTGGTCGGTGCCGTCAGCCACGCCTACCTGTACATCCATGGTTACCAGCACATCCCGGTGATCGGGACTGCCTTCCTGGTGCAGGCCAGCGTCTCGTTCGCGCTGGCTCTGCTAATCGTCCTGGGTGGTCCGGGCTGGCTTCGCTGGGCCGCTGCCGCGGTCGCCGGCGGCTCGTTGGGCGCATTCGCTTTGTCGAGGACGGTCGGGATTTTCGGCTTTTCCGAACGAGGTTGGGACCCATCGCCGCATGCGGCGCTCAGTGTGGGCGCCGAAGTGCTGACCGTGCTGCTGTGGGTGGGTCTAGTCGCCAACTCCCGACGCATCACGAGTGGGCCTGCGGACCAGACGAGACTTCAACGAGATCGCATGCTTCTCGACCAGGAACCAGCTCAGCGCAGCCAGCGGCAGGGTGGCTAGCGCCGCAACGGGAAAGAACACCAGCGGATGCAGGCCGCCCAGCCCGCAAACAATCAGCAACTGTTGCATCGGAAATGCGTAGATGTAGACACCGTAGGACAGATCGTTGCGCAGTCCGAGGCGTTTGTCGTGGATCAGCGCGCCCGAAACGAGGATGGCGTACGCCAATGGGATAGCCGCTAGCACACGGTAATTCGGGAGCCAATTGGCCGCGAGCACGATCGCCGCGCTCACCGCGACGAGTGACCAGCGAGCGGGAATCACGTGCTGGTACTGATGCAGCAGCGCTCCGGCCAGAAACATCGCCGCAAAGCGCGCGCCGATTGCCCCGGGAGTCCAGAGTTCGGTGAAGCTCGTCCACGGTGTCACCAGCACCGAACACACCACCATCAACGCCATCAACGTGGGGATAAGCCACCGGCGACGAAGCAGGCCGGCGACGCCGAAACCGGCAACAGCGATGTAGCAGAACAGCTCAGGGACCAGCGTCCAGGTTGAACCATTCCAGGTGCCGGGAAAGGGGACTCCGCGCGGCGTTTCGTCGATACCCGAGTAGAAGAAATTCAGCAAGCCGTCGTTCAGGACATACTTGATCGGTGCGCCGGACAACATCACGTGTGCGACCGAACCGCCTTGAATGGCCACGCTGAGCGGGGCGATAACGAATGCGGTGACGATCACGCAGACCCACAACCCGGGAAAGATGCGGAGACCGCGAGCCACGAAATAGTTGCGCAGCCGCGGGTTGTTGAGCCAACTCGACGTGATGAGGAATCCCGAGATCGCGAAGAACCCGTCAACGAATACCTGGCTCAGGAACTGGTGACCCGCTGAGAACGGTACGTGCCGTCCGGTCAGCGGAAAGGAATGCCACAGGATGACCCCGGTGGCCAGTACCAATCGCCACGAGTTCAGTGCATTATTCCGGGGGTCGAACACCTGTCCGAGTTTCATCTGCCCTGCCTATCGCCCCTCGACGCGCCATCGTAGCGTTACCGATCGGACGCGTTGCGACTTTCTCCGACGAAAGGCAATGCACCCCGACGGGTGCCGTGCTGTTACCTGTCAGCGGTGCTGATCAGCCGACTCCGGAAGCGTCACGCTCATCTTCCGGGTCAGACATCTCTGCAGGTCTCTCGATCGCCGCCGGCTGCGCCGGAACCGGCGCTTTTCGCAACAGGCGAGACTTCAGTGACAAAGCGGGCTTTTCCACCAGGAACCAGCTCAGTGCGGCCATCGGCAGGGTGGCGAGCGTCGCAACCGGAAAGAACACAAGCGGTTTCAGAAAGCGAAGCCCACAGACAATCAGCAACTGCTGCATCGGGAATGCGTAGATGTAGACGCCGTAGGACAGATCGGTCCGCAATCTCAACCGCTTGTTGTGGACCAGCGAACCCGACACGATGATGGCGTACGCCAGCGGGAAGGCGCCCAAGACGCGGTAATCGGGCATCAGGCTCGCCGCCGCGACGATGGCCAGGCTCAGCCCGACCAGCGACCATCTGGCAGGAATCACGTCGCGGAACTGATTCAGCAGCGCTCCGGCCACAAACATCATGGCGAAGCGGGCAACCGCCTGCTGGATCGTCCACGCTCCGGGGAATGTCATCGGCGGCAAGAGCGCCGCTGAAACCGCTGCCAGCACCATTATCGAGGGAAGAAACCATCGGCGGGTGAGCAACCCTGCCACGCCGAAAGCCGCAACAGCGATGTAGCAGAACACCTCCCATATCAGCGTCCACAGCGAAACGTTCCAGACGCCCGGTGAGGGGACCCTGCGTGGTGTTCCGCCGACATCGGGTTTGAGTATCAGCAGCGCACAGTTCATCAAGACATATTCGAAGGGCGCCTTGGACGACAGCAGCTTGGTGGCCGAGCCGCCCTGAATCGCCACACTGACCGGGGCGATCACAAATGCCGTCACGATGAGGCAGGTATAAAAGCCGGGGAAGATACGTAAAGCGCGGGCGACGGAGTAGTCACGGATCCGCGGGTGGCGCAGCCAACTTGAGGTGACGAGGAAACCGGAGACCGCAAAAAACCCGTCCACGCCGAGGGAGAAAAGAAGTTGGCGCACCGGCCCGGACGACACGAAACGGCCGGTGAGCGGGAATGAGTGCCACAGGATCACCTCGGCCGCCAGCGCCAACCGCCATGCGTTCAGCGCGTTATTTCGCGGATCGAATACCTGCCCCAGTTTCATCGACACCCGCCTGTAGTCCGACCGTCGCGCCATCGTATCGTCACCAAACGCTCACGAATAGTTCTTCAAGAGACGTGGCGTTTTGCGGTGCTCAGTCGGCTTCAGCGAACTTCGGAGGCATCCCATTCGTCTTCCGGAGGCTTGGCGATCGGCGCCGGCTCCGGCGGGGCTGAAACCTTCCGGAAGAAACGGGCTTTGATAGACATCGCGTGCTTCTCGATCAAAAACCAGCTCAGTGCGGCCAGCGGCAGGGTAGCTAGCGCCGAAAGGGGAAAGAACACAAACGGATTCAGGTGGGCAAGCCCGCAGATGACCAGCAGCTGCTGAGTCGGAAACGCGTAAATGTATGCGCCGTAAGACAGGTCATTTTGCAACGTCAACCGCTTGTTGTGGATCAGGGCACCCGACACGATGACCGCGTATGCCAGGGGAATGGCACCGACGAGGCGGTAATCCGGCAGCAGGCCGGACGCTGTCACGATGACCGCGCTCACCGCGACGAGTGACCATCGAGCGGGGATCACATTGATGAATTGATACGCCAGCGCTCCAGCCAGAAACATGACGGCGAACCGTGAAGCGGCCTGCGCGGGAGTGATTGTCTCCGGGCTGGGAGGCGGCAATTGCGCCGCCCAATACACCGCCAGTGCGAACAACACCGGAAGGAGCCAGCGGCGACGGAGTAGTCCGACTACGCCGAGAACGGCAACGAGGATGTAGCAGAACACCTCCCAGATGAGGGTCCACAGCGAACCATTCCAATAGCCCGGAAATGGGATTCCCCGCGGTGTTCCGCCGATGTCGGGCTGAAGGATTATCAGCGTGATGTTCTTCAAGACGAACTCGGCTGACGGACCCGAAAGTATCAGCTTGGAAGCTTGGCCACCCTGAATCGCCACGCCGATCGGCGCCATGACAAACGCGGTAACGATGAGGCAGATGTAGAACGCAGGCAGGATGCGCAGAGCTCGAGCGGTGCAATAATCGCGCAGTCGCGGATGGCGAAGCCAACTCGCGGTGATCAGAAATCCCGAGATCGCAAAGAACGCGTCCACCCCGACTTCGCCAACGAGCTGGTGCGCCGGCGCGAACCGTATGTTGCGGCCGGTAAGCGGGAATGAGTGCCACAGGATCACTTCGGCCGCCAGCGCCAGTCGCCATGCGTTGAGGGCGTTGTGCCGCGCATCGAATACCTGCCCGAGTTTCATTCACCCTGCCTGTCGTCGCCGCTTTGCTGTGTCGCGCCATCCTAACGTCACTGAGCGCCGGACAAGACGATTTGGGTTACCGCAAACGCACTCGTTTAGGGGCAGGTCACGTCGACCGTGAAGGGCTTCGCGGCTTGTTGCTTGCCCTTGTTGTCCGTGCCGCTGGCGGTGCCGGTGACGTGATAGGTGTTGCCGCTCTTGGTCGCTGTGGCGCTCTGGCCGGGTACGCCCTCGGTGAAGTTGTAGTTCAGGCCGTTGATTTCGCCGAGCCCGACTAGATGGACAACCGATGCGTCCTGCTCTACTGCGACGATGACGCCGATGAAGGGCTGGCCGATGGCGATGGAGAACTTGCCGTCTTTGGCGTTGCAATCGACCGGGTCTGTGACGGGCAGTGGCTGGCCGTCGACGGTGATCTTCGCCGGTGGGGTCGCCGGTGGCGGTGGGGGTGCGGCGGTGCCCGAGGCGCCGGGGCCGCTGGTTGCGCTGGACGGCGCCGCCGAGCTTGATGCCGGTCCGGAAGATTTGTTGCCACTCGAGCAACCGGTCATACCGGCGATCGCCGTCGCGGTGGCAATTGCAATCAACAGCTCACGGTTCAACCGACATCTCCTTTGTTGGCGCTCAACCCGCTGACGAAACGTTGGGTCTCCTCCCAGGTCGGCAAGAGGCCCGAGGCGCGCACTTCGTCAAGGCTGGGGGCCGCGGCATCCCGATCGGACAACATGGGTGCGGCGCCATTAACCAGTGGCCAGTCGATTCCGAGGGCCGGATCGGTCGCACAGATGGTGTGTTCGCGCTGCGGGTCGTATTCGGCCGAGCACAGGTACATCACCGTCGAATTGTCTTGCAGGGCAAGGAATCCATGCCCCAAACCTTCGGAGATGTAGATCGTCCGGCGGTCGGAGTCGTCGAGCAGGACCGAGTCCCACTGGCCGAATGTTGGTGAGTCCAAACGAATATCGACAACGACATCGAAAACCGCGCCGCGCAAGCAGGTCACATACTTGGCCTGACTCGGGGGCACTTGGGCGTAGTGCACTCCACGCAGCACCCCGGCCGATGACACCGAACAGTTGGCTTGCCGCACGTCGAGCCGATGGCCGGCGAACGAGCTGAACCCGCGATCGGTCAGCCACTCGAAGAACATTCCGCGGGAATCGCCGTGGACGGTAGGGGTGATCTCCCAGGCGCCGGGGACGGCAAGTTCGCGAATTTTCATTTCACTGACCACGTTCCTCGTAGCGGGCCTCAGCTGCGTCCTTCAAGGGACGCCACCAAGATTCGTTGGCACGATACCAGTCGATGGTTTCGCCCAGACCCTCGTCGAAGTCGGTGTGCTTTGGGGCCCAGCATAATTCGTCGTAGAGCAGTGACGGGTCGATGGCGTACCGCAAATCGTGTCCGACGCGGTCGGTGACGTGCTCGAAGTCGTCGGGGTCGCGACCCATCATCTTCAGCAGCGTGCGCAGCACCGTCAGGTTGTCGCGTTCGCCTTCGGAGCTGATCAGGTAGGTCTGCCCGATCTGGCCCTTTTCCAGGATCCGCCACACCGCGCTGTTGTGGTCGTCGACGTGAATCCAGTCGCGCACGTTGGCGCCGCTGCCATACAGCTTGGGCCGCCGGCCGGTCAGCACATTGGTGATCTGGCGGGGAATGAACTTCTCGATGTGCTGATACGGCCCGTAGTTGTTGGAGCAATTGGAGATCGTCGCGCTTACCCCGTAGGAGCGCACCCAGGCTCGCACCAGCATGTCGGCGGCGGCTTTCGTTGCCGAATACGGACTCGACGGGTTGTAGGGCGTGGACTCGGTGAACCGCGTCGGTTCGCCTAGTTCCAGATCGCCGTAGACCTCGTCGGTCGAGATGTGGTGCAGCCGCACGCGTTGGCGCCGGACGGCCTCCAGGATGGTGTAGGTGCCGACCACGTTGGTGTGCAAAAACGGCTCCGGATTGTCCAGCGCGTTGTCCACGTGGCTTTCGGCGGCGAAATGCACGACCGCGTCCGACTCGGCCACCAGCGCAGAAACCAGCGCGGTGTCGGTGATGTCGCCCTCGACCAGCCGGATGGCCGCGTCGACGTCGGCCAGCGACTCACGCCGCCCGGCGTAGGTGAGGGCGTCGAGCACGGTCACGGCAACCTCGGGACGCTCGCGCACGGTGCTATGCACAAAATTGGCGCCGATGAACCCGGCGCCACCGGTGACCAGCAGACGCATGCGTCAAACCCTAACCGAGCCTCGCGGTCAGCTTGGGGGAGTTAGCCCGAGTGGCCCGGCCAGTTCACTGAGCGCCGGCAACAGCGTGCCTTCGTCGTAACCGCCCAGCACCTGGATCGCCACATGATCGGCGCCGGCTTGCAGGTGTTCGTCGAGGCGTTTGGCGATGTTCTCGGGGGTCCCGTAGGCGACCACCGCATCGATCAGCTTGTCGCTGCCGGGCTTGCGCACGTCGCCTTCGGTGAACCCGAGCCGCAGCCAGTTGTTCACGTAGTTGCTCAAGCCCAGATAGCGGTCGGCGGTCTCGCGGCCGATGGCGCGGGCTTTGTTCGGATCGGTGGTCAGCACCACCTTGTGTTCGGGCGCCAAATACACCGAGTTCCCGACCAGGTCGCGGGCCTTGGCGGTGTGCTCGGGTGTGGTCAGGTACGGGTGAGCGCCGGCACTGCGTTCGGCGGCCAGCTCCAGCACCCGCGGTCCAAGTGCCGCCAGTACCCGACGGCTGGTTGGTACCCCCAGGTTGTCGAGTTCATCGAGATAATCGACCAGCGCGTCGTACGGCTTGACGTACTCCTGCGTGTGTTCGGGGTGGCCCGCTCCGATGCCGAGCAAAAACCTTCCGGGATAAGCGTTTTCGATCCGTTGAAAAGACTCGGCGACCGCCGGGGCCGGCGCGGACCAGATGTTGACGATCCCGGTGGCCAGCTGCAGCGACGTGGTCTGGGCCAGGGCCGGCTCGACCCAGGCCAACTCGGCGTCCGGCGAACCGCCGATCCACACGGCTCCGTAGCCGAGTGATTCGATCTGCGCGGCCAATTCGGGTGTGATGGATCGGGTGGCAAGCCAGACGCCGTAACGGCCGAGTTCGGGCTTGAGTGATACTGCGCCAGTCATCTACGTCCCCCTACGCATGTAGCTCACGAGCGATTCAGTCCTAGCGGCCCCGCTAGTTCAGCGAGCGCCGAGACCAGGTTTTCATCTTTGGTCAGAACCTGCACCGGCACATGGTCGGCGCCGGCCGCGAGATGCTCGTTCAGCCGCGCCGCAATCTGGTCCACAGTGCCATAGGCCACCACCGCGTCGACCAGTCGGTCGCTGCCCGGCCGGGTGACCTCGTCCTCGGAAAACCCCAGCCGTTTCCAGCTATTCCGATAGTTGGCCAGATTGAAATAGATGTCGAGCGCCTGGCGGCCCACCGCGCGAGCCTTGTCGGGATCGGTGGTCAGCACCACCTTGTGTTCGGGTGCCAAAAACGCCGACGGGCCCATCAATTCACGGGCCCGGGCGGTGTGTTCCGGTGTGGTCAGGTAGGGGTGCGCCCCGGCACTGCGTTCCGCGGAAAGCTTCAGCACCCGCGGGCCCAGCGCCGCCACCACCCGGCGATTGGCAGGCACTCCGTAGTCGTCGAGCTGGTCCAGGTATTCGACCAGCGCGTCGTACGGCTTGCGGTATTCGCTGATCGCCTCGCGATGCCCGACGCCGATACCGAGCAGGAAGCGGCCCGGGTAGGCCTTGTCGATCCGGTGGAACGACTCGGCCACCGGCTTGGCGGCCGCGGTCCAAATGTTCACGATCCCGGTCGCCACCTGCAACGTGGTGGTCGCTTCCAAGATGGGCTCCACCCAGGCCAGCTCGGCGGGTGGCGAGCCACCCACCCACACCGACCCGTAGCCCAGGGACTCGATTTCTTTGGCTTGCTGGGGCGTTACGCCACGTCCGAACGATCCGAACCGGCCAAGATTGGGTTTGTTTGAAGCGGAGTCGGTCATGACGTCTCCAACCGGGCGAGTAGTGGCGCTATTCCTCGCTATTCGGGCGTGGCTAGGTCCTCATCCGCGTCCAGATCGACGGCGACGGCATCCGCGGTCGGTGGCGGGTCCAGCGGCAGCAGCACGATGAACCGCGTATCACCGGGCACGGATTCCACTCGGATGTCACCGCGATGTTTCTTGACGACGATGTTGAAGGCCAGATCCAGCCCCAAGCCGGTGCCTTCCCCGAACGGCTTGGTGGTGAAGAACGGCTCGAAGATGTGCTCGCGGATGTCCTCGGGGATCCCGGGCCCGCTGTCACAAATCTCGACGCGGGCCATGCTGTCGCCTTCCCGGCAGGTGCGGATAGTGAGTGTGCCGCCCTTATCGCGCATCGCGGCGATCGCGTTGTCGATGATATTGGTCCACACCTGATTGAGATCGCCTGGGTAGCAAGGAATTTCGGGAAGCGACTGGTCGAACTCCTTGACCACGGTGACCGCTCCGGGCTCCTTGCTGGCGTCCTTGCTCAATCGGTCGGCGAAGATTGCCAGCGTGCTGCGTAGTAGGTCATGCACGTCGGCCACCTGGAATGGGGCCCGGTCCATCTGGGAATACTGCTTCGCGTCGGCGACCAGCGCTGAGATCCGTTTGCTCGCTTCCGCGATCTGGTTCATCAGCAGCTCGCTCTCGATGGTGTAGTTGATCCAGCGGATCGCCTGCTCCAACGAGGTCGTCGCGAGTTCGTCGGTGACCGCGGAAATCCGGTCCAGCCAGTCGGTGTCGACGCCGCCTTCGACGAACGTCGGTGCGATATCCCAACCACCGTCAATGCCGTGGTCCTCGAGCCACTCGCCGACTGCGTCCTCTCTGTCGGTGGTCTCGATCGAGCTCAAGTGCTGCGTTGTCGACTTGGCGACCTGGTCGGCGACCTGCTGTTGCAACCGCACCAGGGCTCGCATCGCCTCGGCAGTGACGGTGCCGTCGGCGAGCATCACCAGCTTGCCGCGCATGCCCGCGATCCGGTCGCGCAAGTCGGCCGCCGCGCGTGCGGTGGCCGCGGCGGGGTTGTTCAGCTGATGGGTCAGGCCGGCCGACAACCGGCCCAGCGCCAGCAGCTTCTCCCGGTTGTCGATGATGCGGCGGGTTCGGTCGGTGCCGACGGCGATGCCGTCGAGCAAGTGCACCGCCATCGGGAACTGGTCCCTCATGAACTGGGCGAACACCGGTGCGTCCATCACGAAGAAGCGCGACGGCTGGGTCACATGAACCGACGCGTCGTAGCTCTTCTGCTTCCCGCCGGTGAAGGCCCGCCAGGCACCGCAATACACGCCGCGCTGCGAGGTCCGGTTCGTTTCGATGTCCTGCCCGCCGGAGAGCTTGGACATCGTCAGCTCCCCGTCGATCAGGACGTAGAAGCAGGTCGCCGGTTCGCCCTCGACGCAGATCGGGCCGGGTTGGTAGTCCTGGACATGCCCATTCGTGCACAGCACCGCGAGCTGCTCGTCGGTGAGGGCCTCGAACAGGAACAGGGTGCGCAGCTCGTCGGGCTTACACGGCATCTTGTCGGTCATCCCCTGCTCCTATGACTCCGCCAGGTAACGGTGGACCAGCATCACGGCCATCGACCCTTCGCCGACCGCGGCCGCGACCCGTTTAGCGGACTCGGAGCGCACGTCGCCGGCGACGAACACACCCGGGACGCTGGTTTCCAGGTGGTGGGGTGGGCGGTCCAAGGCCCAGCCGCACACGTTGCGCAGGTCGGGGCCGGTGAGCAGGAAGCCGTGGTTGTCGCGGGCGAGCACCCCGTCCAGCCATTCGGTGCGCGGCGCGGCGCCGATGAAGATGAACATCCGGGCGCAGGTGACGTCTTCGGTGGTGCCGGTTCGGTTGTCGGCGAGGGTCAGCGTCTCCAGATGGTCGCTTCCCAGCGCGCAGTGCACCTCGGAACAGGTGCGAACGGTGATTTTGGGGTTCTGTTCGATCTGCTGGATCAGGTAATACGACATCGACGCCTCGAGCGATGCCGCGCGCACCACGATGGTCACCGATGCGGCATCGCGGGACAGAAACATCGCGGCCTGTCCGGCCGAATTCGCGCCGCCGATGACGTAGACGTGCTCGTCCTTGCACTCCGACGCGACGGACGTGGCCGCGCCGTAGTAGACGCCCCGGCCGGTCAGCTCGGCGCACCCGGTCGCGTCCAGCTGCCGGTAGGAGACCCCGGTGGCCAGGATGACCGCGTGCGCGTCGACGGATCCGCCGTCGGCGAACCGCACGGTGCGCTTGGATCCGTTGATCTCCAGCGCCGTGGCCGTGCGGGCGGTGATCAGTTCGGCGCCGAACTTCTCGGCCTGCCTGCGCGCGCGGTCGGCCAACTGACCACCCGACACCCCATCCGGAAAGCCCAGGTAGTTCTCGATCCGCGAGCTTTGGCCGGCCTGACCACCGGTTGCGGTGCGTTCGATGAGCACTGTGCGCAGACCCTCGGAGGCGCCGTAGACGGCCGCGGCCAGGCCGGCGGGGCCGCCGCCGATAACGATCAGGTCGTAGAAGTCCTGGGACAGCTGGGTAGACAGACCCAGCGTGTCGGCCAGTTGTGCGTCGGTGGGATCGACCAGGGGCTCGCCCCGCTCGGTGACCACCACCGGCAGCCGCAGGCCGTCCTCGCCGGCAGCCTTGAGGATCCGCTCGCCGGCGGGCTCGTCGGCCATGAACCAGGTGTAGTAGAGCCCGTTGCGGGCCAGGAAGTCGCGCACCTGCCAGGACCGGGCCGACCAGCGGTGCCCGATCACCTTGGTGTGGGGGATCGGGTGTTCGGGTGCCGCGCGCCACGCCTCCAGCAGCCCGTCGATGACGGGGTAGAGCTTCTCCTCGGGCGGATCCCACGGCTTGAGCAGGTAGTGGTCGAGGTCGACGACGTTGATCGCGTCGATGGCGGCGTGCGTGTCGGCGTACGCGGTCAGCAGTACCCGCCGTGCCGACGGGTACAGGTCCATGGCCTGCTCGAGGAACTCGATGCCGGACATCTGCGGCATCCGGTAGTCGGCAATCAGCATCGCGACGGCTTCGCCCCGCAGCTTGAGTTCCTTGAGTGTTTCCAACGCGTCGGCGCCCGATTCCGCCCGCACGATGCGGTGCTCCTCGCCGTAGTGGCGACGCAGATCCCGGGCCACCGCGCGGGACACCGCGGGATCATCGTCAACGGTCAGCATCACGGGTTTGCGCGGTTGCGCGTCGGGACGTGTCATCGGCGTCAAGTATGCGCTTGTCAGGAGGCCTGTGGTGGGTCGAGGTGGCCGCCCGGATTCCGCTATAGGCGATTTTGGCCAGGACCCGTTCACCAGGTATTGTGGACCAACGGCGCGTCTTCTGCGCCGGCTTTTGCGTGCCCTGTCCCTAGGAATTTCCTGTCACCGGCTCACGTTTCAAAGTCGGTGTGATTGCTGCGCCGATCCGGGCTCAGCTGTGAACGAAACTAAACGACGAGGATTTGACGAGAAGTTATGGCCAAGAAGGACGGCGCCATCGAGGTCGAGGGCCGCGTGGTCGAGCCTCTGCCCAATGCGATGTTCCGCATTGAGCTGGAGAACGGCCACAAGGTGCTTGCCCATATCAGCGGCAAGATGCGGCAGCACTACATCCGCATCCTGCCCGAGGACCGGGTGGTGGTGGAGTTGTCTCCCTACGACCTGTCCCGGGGCCGCATTGTGTACCGCTACAAGTAATAAAGCCCGACGACAAACCTACGAGTAGACAGAACAGGATCGAAGAGCCGTGAAGGTGAACCCGAGCGTCAAGCCAATCTGCGACAAGTGCAGGGTGATCCGCCGGCATGGGCGGGTCATGGTGATCTGCTCCGATCCGCGTCACAAGCAGCGTCAGGGTTAGTCCCCAAGCGCTGAACAACTAAATGTAGACCTCCCAGCACCAGTGAGCGGTTGGCATCTTTAGAGATGGGCCAGCTCATCCACGCCCGGTCGGAGGCCGGGCCCCGGTTAGCGCCGGGAACGGACTGGGAATAGACCTCCGCCTAGAAAAAGAGGAAAACGCCACCTATGGCACGACTAGTAGGCGTCGATCTGCCGCGTGATAAGCGGATGGAGATCGCGCTGACGTACATCTTCGGCATCGGCCGTACCCGTTCCAACGAGATCTTGGAAGCGACCGGCATCGACCGGGACCTGCGCACCAAGGACCTGACCGACGACCAGCTGACCCATCTGCGCGACTACATCGAGGCCAACCTCAAGATCGAGGGTGACCTGCGCCGCGAGGTGCAGGCAGACATCCGCCGCAAGATCGAGATCGGCTGCTACCAGGGTCTGCGGCACCGCCGCGGCCTGCCGGTGCGCGGTC
>Ga0208987_1000163_pt1 | contig 13004 bp, 12 predicted proteins | sample MedBloCARef_O2_FD_187845 | JGI IMG/M metagenome (GOLD analysis project Ga0208987, IMG submission 187845) | Forest soil microbial communities from El Dorado National Forest, California, USA - Mediterranean Blodgett CA Ref_O2 (SPAdes) (version 2) | ecosystem: Environmental > Terrestrial > Soil >... | reverse complement strand
AAGCCGCACCGGCCGGCGACCGGTGACGTCGTGGCTGACCTCGCGGATGGCGCGGATGGGGTTATCCAGCGAAAAGTCGCGGAAGGGCACGCCCGCTTCGATCATTTCCAGCACGAGTGCGGCGGTACCCACCTTGAGCATGGTGGACGTCTCGCACATGTTCGAGTCGCCGACGATGACGTGCAGCCGCCGGTATTTCTCGGCGTCGGCATGTGGCTCATCCCGGGTGTTGATGATCGGGCGGCTACGGGTGGTCGCCGACGAGACGCCCTCCCAGATGTGCTCGGCGCGCTGGGACAGGCAGAACGTCGCCGCCTTGGGCGTCTGTAGCACCTTGCCGGCCCCGCAGATCAGCTGGCGGGTGACCAGGAACGGCAGCAGCACGTCCGAGATCCGGGAGAACTCGCCGGCGCGCACGATCAGGTAATTCTCGTGGCAGCCGTAGGAGTTGCCCGCAGAGTCGGTGTTGTTCTTGAACAGGTAAATGTCGCCGCCGATGCCCTCGTCGGCAAGCCGCTGCTCGGCATCCACCAGCAGGTCTTCCAGCACCCATTCCCCGGCCCGGTCGTGGGTGACCAGCTGCACCAGACTGTCGCATTCGGCGGTGGCGTACTCGGGATGACTGCCGACGTCTAGGTAAAGGCGGGCGCCGTTACGCAAGAAGACATTGGAGCTGCGTCCCCAGGACACCACTCGGCGGAAGAGGTAGCGGGCTACCTCGTCCGGGCTCAGTCGGCGGTGGCCGTGGAATGTGCAGGTGACACCGAACTCGGTCTCAATGCCCATGATTCGTCGCTGCACATATCCGAGGGTACTTGTTGTCTCAGCGCGAAGGTGAGCAGCCGCGCCCACGAGTGCTCTTGAAGCGATCGGCAACGCTTTCGGCGTCGTTTATGTCAGGAAATCGCAGACCACCCGCGGCTAGCCGAGCCATTCTCAGCAGCACCACTGGCCTCAGTATTACCGCCAGTTACAGCGGGCTCCGGACAACGTTTACGGCGCGTCGTCCTGCGAATCGTCGTCGGAGTCCGAGCCATTCGAATCCACTTCCCGCAGGAGGCTTTCCAGCCGGGAACGGCTAATCCGCCGAAATGCCCGACGCGGACGGCCTACGTCGAGGATGGCCACCTCGAGGCTGGCCACATCGAGCGCGGGTTGGTCGCCGTTCGAGGAGTCGGCACTTCCCGCCCGCAGCGCGTCTAGCGCGATCGCCAAAGCGCCGTGCAGGTCCGCATTTTCGGCGTAGGAGTCCTTGAGGGCGGTGGTGATCGGCTCGGTCGTCCCGCCCATCACCACGAAGTGCGGCTCGTCGTTGATGGAACCGTCGTAGGTGATCCGATACATCTCAGGCGGTTTCGTCTCGCCGTAATGCGCCACCTCGGCGACGCACAGCTCGACCTCGTACGGCTTGGCCTGCTCGGTGAAGATGGTGCCCAGCGTCTGCGCGTAGACGTTGGCCAACTGACGGCCGGTGACGTCGCGGCGGTCATAGGCGTAGCCACGGGTGTCAGCGAACTGGATTCCGCCGCGCCGCAGATTGTCGAATTCGTTGAACTTGCCCGCCGCGGCAAAGCCCACGCGATCGTAAAGTTCGCTGATCTTCTGCAGCGACCGCGACGGGTTCTCCGCGACAAATAACACGCCACCGGCGTAGGCCAACGCCACCACGCTGCGGCCCCGGGCGATGCCCTTGCGTGCGAGCTCGCTGCGCTCGCGCATCGCCTGCTCGGGCGAGATGAAATACGGGAAACTCACTGCTCACCCCGCGACTCGGCGTCGGGGCCGAAAGTATCTGCGCGCGAACGGCTTTGGATGACGGCTCGGGCCAATTCGGCGATCCGGCTCTCCGGCACGTCGACCGCCCCGTCGGCACCGATGGTGACCGCCGTCGGGTAGATGCCGCGAACCAGGTCCGGTCCGCCGGTAGCCGAGTCGTCATCGGCGGCGTCGTAGAGCGCCTCGACAGCTACCCGCACGGCCGAATCGGCATCGCTGATCTGCGAGTACAGCTTCTTGATCGACGACTTGGCGAAGATCGATCCGGACCCCACCGACTGGTAACCCTCTTCTTCGATATTCCATCCGCCCGCGGCGTCGAACGAGACGATGCGCCCAGCATTTCCCGGATCGGCTGCGTGGATGTCATAGCCCGCCAGCAGCGGCAGGGCCACCAGCCCTTGCATCGCGGCCGCCAGGTTGCCACGCACCATGATCGAAAGCCGGTTGACTTTGCCGGCAAAGGTGAGCGGCACGCCTTCCAGCTTTTCGTAGTGCTCGAGTTCCACCGCGTAGAGACGGGCGAACTCGACAGCGATCGCGGCGGTGCCCGCGATGCCGGTCGCGGTGTAGTCGTCGGTGATGTACACCTTTTTCACATCACGACCGGCGATCATGTTGCCCTGCGTGGAACGCCGGTCGCCCGCAATCAGCACGCCGCCGGGATATTTCAACGCGACGATTGTGGTGCCGTGCGGTAGTTGACCGCCGGCAGCGCCGGGTTGCCCGCCACCGCTGAGGACTGGCGGGAGTAACTCGGGTGACTGACGGCGCAGTAAGTCGGCAAATGAAGATTGATTTACGGCAGATATTCCGGAAAGTGCCGAATTGGTGGGCAAACGATCAGAAAACGACCAGGTCACTGTCCGCCCTTTTGGACGTACGCACGGACGAAGTCCTCCGCGTTTTCCTCAAGGACATCATCAATTTCGTCGAGTAGATCGTCGGTCTCCTCGGTCAGCTTCTCGCGACGCTCCTGACCCGCGGCCGAGGTGCCGACGACATCGTCTTCGTCGCCGCCGCCACCGCCCCGTTTGGTCTGCTCCTGCGCCATCGCCGCCTCCTGCTTGGTCTGGGCTTGTCAGTCGCCGTTCAATGGTTGCGGCACCCGCCCGTTGGTATTTCTCTACCCTACCGGTCAACCCCGACGTTTCCCGGCCGAACGGCACTTAGCTCGTCAGTTGTTCCACCAGCTCGACCGCGCTATTGACCGAGTCCAACAACGCTCCGACGTGCGCCTTGCTGCCCCGCAAGGGCTCTAGCGTCGGGATACGCACCAGCGAATCACCACCGAGATCGAAAATCACCGAGTCCCAGCTGGCCGCGGCGATATCGGCGCCGAACCTACGCAGGCATTCGCCGCGGAAGTAGGCCCGAGTATCGGTCGGCGGGTTGTCCACCGCCTCGATCACCTGGTGTTCGGTGACGAGGCGCTTCATCGACCCGCGCGCGACCAGCCGGTTGTACAGGCCCTTGTCCAGCCTGACGTCGGAATACTGCAGGTCGACGAGGTGCAGCCGGGGCGCCGACCAGCTCAGGTTCTCCCGCTGCCGGAAACCTTCGAGCAGGCGCAGCTTGGCCGGCCAGTCCAGCAACTCAGCACATTCCATCGGGTCGCGCTCGAGCAGGTCGAGCACGTGCGCCCACGTTTCGACGACGTCGGACGCCCGCGGGTCGGGGTCGCGGCCATCCACCAGCTTCGCCACCCGGTCGAGGTAAATCCGTTGCAGCGCAAGGGCGGTCAGCTCACGGCCGTCGGCCATTGCCACCGCGACCCGTAGCGACGGATCGCGGCTGATCGCGTGAACGGCGTGCACCGGGCGGGCCAACGCCAGGTCGCTTAGGTCGATCCCGTGCTGCGGACCATCTTCGATCAGGTCGAGAACCAGCGCCGTGGTACCCAGCTTCAGGTACGTCGACGTCTCGGCGAGGTTCGCGTCGCCGATGATGACATGCAGTCTGCGGTATCTGTCGGCGTCCGCGTGCGGTTCGTCGCGGGTGTTGATGATGCCGCGTTTGAGTGTGGTCTCTAGCCCGACCTCGACCTCGATGTAGTCGGAGCGCTGGGACAGCTGGAAGCCGGGCTCGTCACCGGAGGGCCCGATGCCGACCCGCCCGGAGCCGGTGACCACCTGCCGGGACACCAGAAAGGGGGTCAGCCCGGAGATGATGGCCGAAAACGGCGTCTGCCGGCTCATCAGGTAGTTCTCGTGCGTCCCGTAGGAGGCGCCTTTGCCGTCGACGTTGTTCTTGTAGAGCTGCAGTTTCGCTGCTCCAGGCACGCTAGCGACATGCCGGGCGGCGGCCTCCATGACACGTTCGCCGGCCTTGTCCCAGACCACGGCGTCCAGCGGGTCGGTGCATTCCGGCGCGGCGTATTCGGGATGCGCGTGGTCGACGTACAGTCGGGCGCCGTTGGTCAGAATCATGTTGGCCGCGCCGACCTCGTCGGCGTCGACGACCGGCGGCGGCCCGGCCGAGCGACTCAGGTCGAAACCGCGGGCATCGCGCAACGGAGATTCCACTTCGTAATCCCAGCGGGTGCGCTTCGCGCGTTGGATGCCGGCGGCCGCGGCGTAAGCCAGCACCGCCTGAGTCGAGGTGAGGATCGGGTTAGCGGTCGGGTCCGACGGGGACGAAATGCCGTACTCGACCTCCGTCCCGATAATCCGTTGCATGCCACCAGCCTAGGCGCGGCAACGACGCGGCCCGTGGCGGGGAACCCCCCGGCCGCAATGGGAGGGCGAAAACGGCCAGCACGCGGGCCGGTGCGCCGTTAGGGTGAGGCGCGATGGACCCTTCACCCCGCCGCGCAGCGGGCGGCCAAGCATCGTCTGGCCGCGCGGCTGAAAGCTGGTTCCTGCGGCGCGGTTTGCCGTCGGTGTTGACACCAAGGGCCCGGTGGCGACGGCTGTGGCCGCGGTCCGCTCCCATGCTTGCTGCGTACGCGACGCTGCAAACCTGTGTCATCGTCGTCTTCTCCATCGTCGGCGGCGGCGACATCCAAATCACCGGGGACCCGACACCAGCCGAATGGGTGGTGTTGGTCATCATCGCGCTCGCACTGCCGTTGATGGCAGTCGTCGGCTGGCTGGTGTCGCGGCTGCACAGCACGCGGACGCGCACTGTCGCGGCCGGCCTATCGGTGGCCATCGTGGCATGCAAGGCGATGATCGTGACCGGCGTCACCGAGCTGCTGCAGGAAGGCATCGTCATCGTCGCGGTGCTGTTACTCACCGGCTGTGGCGTCGGTTCGGTGCTCGCGTGGGCGGTGCGCGTGACCCTCGAGCACGTTGCGACGGTCGGCACCCTGGCGATCCGGGCGCTGCCGATCGTGCTGCTGACCGCGTTGGTGTTCTTCAACACCTACGTCTGGCTGATGGCCGCGACTATCAACGGGGAGAGACTGTCGCTGGCGATCGCTTTTCTACTCGCCATCGCGGGCACATTCGTCGTATCCAAGACCGTGGAACGGGTTAGGCCGCTGTTCAAGTCGACGGCGACGCTGCCCGAAGGCAGCGACGGCCTTGCCGACACACCCTTCGCAAGGATGCTTGACCCGTCGCCCGGCTTACCGTTCAAGAAGGCGGAACGCCTCAACGTGGTCTTCCTGCTGGCCACCTCGCAACTGGTCGAGATCGTGGTGGTGGCGCTCGTCGGCGCCACGATGTACCTCATTCTCGGCCTGATCATTCTCACGCCCCAATTGCTCAACGAATGGACCCACACCTATGTCAGCACCGCGACGGTGCTGGGATGGACGCTGCCCGTTCCGGATTCGCTGATCCACATGTGCCTATTCCTGGGCGCGTTGACGTTCATGTACATCAGCGCCCGGGCAGTCGACGACGCCGAGTACCGAGGGATGTTCCTCGACCCGCTGATCGCGGACCTACACATCGCGCTGACTGCACGCAACCGCTACCGCGGCGCCGTTACCACAGAAAGCGAATGAACAAGTGGCCGACTTCTCTGGAAAGCGTTACGGCGAAGTACTTCTCGTGGAGATCACCGAGTCCGGCCCGCAGGCCACCGTCTACAACAGCTTCCCGCTCAACGACTGCCCCGCCGAACTGTGGTCCGCCCTGGACCCCCAGGCGCTGGCCACCGAAAATGGTTGCGCCGCAGCTTTACTCAACGGTCCGCGCTACTGGCTGATGAACGACATCGAAAAAGACCCTCAGGGCCAGCAAGAGTCCAAAACCTTCGGCGGTATCGAGATGATCAAACAGGCCACGGTTGCGCTGACGTCGATGAACCCCGCGCCGTATCTCGCCAACGAAGTCACCCGCAATACCGTCTTCGTCTTCAACGCTAGCGAAGAGATCTACGAACTCGTCGATCCCGACGGGCAGCGCTGGGTGATGCAGACCTGGAGCCAGGCCGCCGACCCGAACCTGTCGCGCGCAGACCTAGCCGGGCTGGCTGACCGGCTTAGCTTGCCCGACGGCTGGACGTACCAGCCGCGGGTACTCACCGAGACACTGCGGGTGGACACCACGACCCGGCCCGCCAAGGTGCTACAAGATAGCCTGACCAACAGCTACTCACTCGAATTCGACTGAGCTGCAACGACCCTCGAGCCCCTGCGTTACAGGTACTGGCCCAGGTTCGATTCGGTGTCGATGGCCCGCGACGCGCTCGACGACTTGCCGGTGACCAGGGTGCGGATGTAAACGATCCGCTCGCCCTTCTTGCCCGAGATCCGCGCCCAGTCGTCGGGGTTGGTGGTGTTGGGCAGGTCCTCGTTCTCAGCGAACTCGTCGACGATCGAGTCGAGCAGATGCTGGATGCGCAACCCGTGCTGCCCGGTCTCCAGCACCGACTTGATCGCATTCTTCTTCGCGCGGTCGACGACGTTCTGAATCATCGCCCCGGAGTTGAAGTCCTTGAAGTACATGACTTCCTTGTCACCGTTGGCGTAGGTGACCTCCAGGAACCGGTTGTCGTCGATCTCCGCGTACATCCGCTCGACGACCTTCTCGATCATCGCCTCGATGCACGCCGTTCGGTCACCTTCGAACTCGGCGATGTCGTCGGCATGCACCGGCAGCGTCGTGACGAGGTACTTCGAGAAGATGTCTTGTGCCGCTTCGGCATCCGGTCGCTCGATCTTGATCTTCACGTCGAGACGGCCGGGCCGCAGGATCGCGGGGTCGATCATGTCCTCGCGGTTGGACGCGCCGATCACGATAACGTTCTCGAGTCCCTCCACGCCGTCGATCTCGCTCAGCAGCTGCGGGACCACGGTCGTCTCGACGTCCGAGGAGACTCCGGTACCGCGGGTGCGGAAGATCGAGTCCATCTCGTCGAAGAACACGATGACCGGCGTTCCCTCCGACGCCTTCTCGCGGGCGCGCTGGAAGATCAGCCGGATGTGCCGCTCGGTCTCGCCGACGAACTTGTTCAGCAGCTCCGGGCCTTTGATGTTCAAAAAGTACGACTTGGCCTCGCGGGCGTCATCGCCACGGACCTCGGCCATCTTCTTGGCCAACGAGTTGGCGACCGCCTTGGCGATCAACGTCTTACCGCAGCCGGGCGGACCGTAAAGCAGCACGCCTTTCGGTGGGCGCAGCGAGTACTCCCGGTACAGGTCCTTGTGCAGGAACGGCAGCTCGACGGCATCGCGGATCTGCTCGATCTGGCGGGTCAAGCCGCCGATGTCTTCGTAGCTGACATCGGGCACCTCTTCCAGCACCAGGTCTTCGACCTCGGCCTTGGGAATGCGCTCGAATGCGTAGCCGGCTTTGCTGTCGACCAGCAGAGAATCGCCAGGCCGCAGTCTGCGCGGCCTGGTGTCATCGTTGAGTGCGTCGGGGTGCCCCTCTGGCAAGTCCTCGGCCACCAACGGGTCGGCCAGCCAGACGATGCGTTCCTCGTCGGCATGTCCGACGACGAGTGCCCGGTGACCGTCGTTGAGGACCTCTCGCAAAGTCGAGATCTCGCCGACGGATTCAAACGTGCCGGCCTCGACGACGGTCAGTGCTTCGTTCAACCGGACGGTCTGGCCTTTGCGCATCCCGGACGTGTCGATGTTCGGCGAGCATGTCAGTCGCATCTTGCGGCCCGACGTGAACACGTCGACCGTTTCGTCGTCATGGGTGGAGAGCAGCACACCGTAACCACTGGGCGGCTGTCCCAGCCGGTCGACCTCTTCCCGAAGCGCCAGCAGTTGTTGGCGGGCCTCTTTAAGAGTTTCCATTAATTTGGAATTGCGAGAGGCGAGCGAGTCGATGCGGGCCTCGAGCTGATGGACATCGCGCGCCGTGCGCGTGCCACCGGGTGATTCCGCAGCCTGTTCCAGTTGCTCGCGCAACACTGCGGCCTCACGACGCAGTTCTTCCAATTCGGCAGCATCGCCGCTGGACAAACCTATTTCAGGATTGATACCGAATGCTTCAGAACGCTCTGAGTCACCCATTTTGCGCTCCTTTCCCGCCCCCAAAGTGATGCGGTGGATCCCACAACGCTACCGGCGATTGGTCATTCATGCGTGTAGTCAAATGCCGTCAAAAGTCGCGTCTTTCTTCCCGCTGGTAACCTCAGCGTCGATTTGGGACCACCGAGAGGACACCCCGTGACCGCAAAACCCCTCGCCACAGGCGTCGCAGCCGTCCCGCTCATCAACGCTGTGTTTCCAACTGTGACTTCTATTGCACCCGATGCCTTCACCGCGGCTACAAATCACCCCGAGCCTGAAGCAGGCGCCGCCGCATCGCCTTGCTGACTGAGTGGATGCACCGCCACCTGCCCTCAGCACTGACCGCCGCCGCCGTGGTGGCCGTCGCGCTCTCCGGATGCTCGCATAGCCAACCCAAGGTTCCGGCGTCGGCTACCTCATCGGCGGTCCCCCCGGCGTCGAGTCCGATCATCATCGCTGCTCCCCCGACGGCACCGCTGCCCGTACCGGATGCGCTGACGGACGTGCTTAACCGACTCGTCGACCCGAACCTTCCCAGTATCAACAAGGTCGGCCTCGTCGAAGGCGCCACTCCGGAGAGCGCGGCCACCCTGGATAAGTTCATCAACGCACTGCGCGACAACGGTTACCTGCCCATGACCTTTGCGGCGGACAACATCGCGTGGTCGGACAAGACCCCGTCCAATGTGATGGCCAGCATCCGGGTCAACACCGCCCAACCGAATCACGCGTTCACGTTCCCGATGGAGTTCACGCCCTATCAAGGGGGTTGGCAGCTATCCCGCAAAACTGCGGAAATGCTGCTGGCTCTGGGTAACTCGCCGAGCCCGACGACTCCGCCGGCCCCGCCGCCGCCCTCGCAACCCGGCCCGGAACCGGCGCCGGCGCCAAGTCCGGCCCCACCGCCGGCTCCCGCTCCACCGCCGGCTCCCGCCCCGACCGAACCGCCGCCGCGCTAGATGTGGATCGGCTGGCTCGAATTCGACGTACTGCTGGGCGACGTGCGATCACTGAAGCAGAAGCGCTCGGTGATCCGCCCGGTCGTCGCCGAGCTGCGGCGCAAGTTCAGCGTGTCGGCCGCTGAGACGGGTTCGCAAGATCTGTATCGGCGAGCGGGCATCGGCGTGGCCGTGGTGTCCGGCGACCATGGCCATGCGGTCGAGGTCCTCGACGCCGCCGAACGGTTGGTGGCGGCACATCCGGAGTTCGAACTGCTGTCGGTGCAGCGTTCGTTACGGCGCAGCGACGACTAGCCGTCCCTGCCGGGGCGCTTGCGACCCAGCGGCATCGGGGCGATCACACCGGGCGCAAGCCGTCGCGTCGACACCAGGAAGGCGGTATGCCCGCGCATCGAATGCTGCGGCCGGACGGCCAGGCCGACGGCGTGCCAGCCGCGCTGCAGCGACTCCCATGCCCGGGGTTCGGTCCAGCACTGCGCGGCCCGCAACGCCTCCACCGCTCTGGACAGCTGGGTGACGGTGGCGACGTAGATCATCAGCACACCGCCGGAGGTCATCAGTCGCGCGACCGCGTCCAGCACCTCCCACGGGGACAGCATGTCCAGCACGGCCCGGTCGAAGTAGCCGTCCGGCAGATCGGAGTCCACGACATCGCTGATGATCAGCCGCCAGTTGTCGGGCGCCTGATCGAAAAAAACCGAAACGTTGCGCTGCGCATGTTCGGCATGATCGGCGCGCACTTCGTAGGAGACCACCTGCCCGTCGGGCCCCACGGCGCGCAACAGCGAACAGGTCAGCGCGCCGGATCCGGCACCGGCCTCGAGCACCCGCGCACCCGGGAAGATGTCGCCCTCGTGCACGATCTGCGCGGCGTCCTTGGGGTAGATAACCTGCGGGCCCCGCGGCATCGACATGATGTAGTCGACCAGCAGCGGGCGCAGCACCAAGAACGGGACCCCATTGGCGGATTTGATCACGCTGCCCTGTTCCAGACCGATCAGGTCGTCGTGCGCGATCGCCCCACGATGCGTGTGGAACTCGGCGCCAGGGGTGAGCTCCACCGTGTAGTGACGGCCCTTGGGGTCGGTGAGCTGGACTCGTTCGCCGACGATGAGTGGGCCGGTTCCGGACACGCCGTATAGCGTGCCAGCCGACTCGCCGCCGCGGGCGCTTGGGGTTGTCGGCACGGAGTCCTAGGCTGCGGGAATGACCGACCAGCCGCAGGAAGAGGCCCGGCCTCCGTCCAGGCCGGCGCTGTCACCGTCGCGGGCGGCGGACTTCAAGCAGTGCCCGTTGCTGTACCGCTTCCGGGCGATCGATCGGCTGCCCGAGCCACCATCGACGGCACAGCTTCGCGGGTCGGTGGTGCACGCAGCGCTCGAGCAGCTTTACAGCCTGCCCGCGGCATCACGCGGCCCGGACACGGCCAGATCCTTGGTGGAACCCGCCTGGGAACACGTGATGGCCGCAGAGCGCGACCTGCCCGGCGAGCTGGATCCCGAGCTGCGCGCCCAGTTACTCGAGGAGGCCCGCGTACTGCTGGCCGGCTACTACCGGTTGGAAGACCCGACTCGATTCGACCCGCAAAGCTGCGAGCAACGGGTGGAGGTCGAACTCGCCGACGGCACCCTGCTGCGTGGATTCATCGACCGCATCGATGTCGCCGCCACCGGCGAGCTACGGGTCGTCGACTACAAGACCGGCAAGGCGCCGCCGGCCGCCAGGGCGCAGGCCGAGTTCAAGGCGATGTTCCAGATGAAGTTCTACGCGGTGGCGCTGCTGCGGTCGCGTGGCGTGCTGCCCACCCGGCTGCGGCTGATTTACCTGGCCGATGGCCAGGTACTGGACTACTCGCCGGACCACGAGGAGCTGCTGCGCTTCGAGAGGACGCTGATGGCGATGTGGCGCGCCATCCAATCCGCCGGTGCGACAGGCGATTTCCGTCCCCACCAGTCTCGGTTGTGCGAGTGGTGCCCGCACCATGAGCATTGTCCGGTTTTCGGTGGGACGCCCCCGCCCTATCCCGGGTGGCCGGATCATGCTCGGGCAGAAGCTATTTCGCATCCGACCGAGCCGGCCGCCTGATCGCCCGCCTACTGTAGCGGCGACATCTCCTCCAGCATGGTGGGAATGAGCTCGCTCACAGTGGGGTGGATGTGCACTGTGCGCGACAACGTGGTGTAGGGAGCTTTGGCCGACATGACATCCAGGATGCAATGAATTGCCTCGTCGCCGCCGACCCCGAGGATGGCGGCGCCCAAAATCTGGTGAGTGTGCGCATCGACCACGACTTGCATAAAGCCTTGCGTCTCACCCTTTTCCACCGCCCTGCCCACCTTGGTCATCGGCCGCTTCCCGACCAGCGCCTTGCGGCCGGACTTGCGAACCTCATCGACGGTCAGGCCGGCCCGGCCAAGCGGCGGATCGATGTAGAGGGCATAGGTGGGGATGCGGTCACTGACCCGGCGCGGATCGTCGTCGAGCAGGTTGGCGGCGACAATCTCGAAGTCGTTGTACGAGGTGTGAGTGAAGGCGCCCTTGCCGTTGCAGTCGCCCATCGCCCAGATGTGATCGACGTTGGTCTTGAGCTGGTCGTCGACCACGATGTAGCCGCGCGCGTCGGTCTGAACGCCGGCCGCCTCGAGTCCGAGGTCGTCGGTGTTGGGCCTGCGCCCCACCGCCAGCAGCAGATGGGTGCCGCGAATCGGGGCCGCCCCGGCGGCGGGTATCAGTTCGAAGCCCTTGTCCTCCTTGGTGATTCTCACATCGTCGGCGCCGACGACGATGTCGATCCCTTCGGCCTCCAGGATCTCCCGGATCGCGGTTGAAACCTCGTCGTCTTCGCGGGACGCGAGCCGTGGGCCCCTTTCGACGACGGTCACCTGGGCACCGAAGCGCTGGTACATCTGGGCGAACTCCAGCGCGATGTAACTGCCGCCGACGATGACGAGATCGTGTGGCAACGTGTCGAGTTCGAGGATCGAGACGTTGGTGAGGTATTCGATATCATCTAGGCCCGGGATGTCGGGGATGACAGCGCGGCCGCCGACGTTGAGGAAGATCCGATCGGCGTGCAGGATCTGGTCGCCGACCCGCAGGGTGTGCGAATCCTCGAAGCTGGCGTGGCCGCGAAAGACGGTGCAACCGTCCATGCCCTCCAGCCAGTCCTCGACACCCTTGCGGTCGGCCAGCATGATGCCGTCTTTGCGCGCCTTGACCTTGGCCATGTCCACGCTGATCGATCCGGTCCCGATACCGAATTCATTGCTGCGACGGGCCAGATGCGCGGCATGCGCGCTGGCCACCAGCGTCTTGGTCGGGATGCAGCCGTTGTTGACGCAGGTCCCGCCGATCAGTTTGCGCTCGACGAGCGCGACGCGCCGACCGGCGGCTGTCAATCGACCTGCAAGTGGTGGACCGGCTTGGCCGGCACCAACGATGATCGCGTCGAAACGCTCTGTCACTTAACCGCCGTCAGCAGGTATTCAGTCAGCACGTGACCCGTCACTGCGACGATCGCGAATCCGCCCAAGATCGCGACCGCGTCCTCCAGCAGCGCGATCGGAAGGTCCTTGCCGCCGCTAGCTGCCACCAGCCGCTTGCGGACCTGATAGCCGCCGAGCGTGCCGAGCACGGCGCCGATCACGCCGGCGCCTAGTGCGGTGAAGGTCCAGTGTGGCCAGGCGCCGAGCACCGCGCCGGCAAGCCCGCCCATCACGAGCCGGGCGCCGAACGACGGCGGCGCGGTGCGCGGCGGCGTCTTCGGCAGCTTGTCGGCGACGAGTTCAGCGACGGCAAGAATTGTCAGAACCACGACCGTGATGACATTGGCCATCCAGGACGCCCAG
>Ga0208987_1000162_pt1 | contig 13256 bp, 14 predicted proteins | sample MedBloCARef_O2_FD_187845 | JGI IMG/M metagenome (GOLD analysis project Ga0208987, IMG submission 187845) | Forest soil microbial communities from El Dorado National Forest, California, USA - Mediterranean Blodgett CA Ref_O2 (SPAdes) (version 2) | ecosystem: Environmental > Terrestrial > Soil >... | reverse complement strand
CCGCGACGATGGCCAGCACAACGCCTACCGAGGCCGCCTGGCCCGGCCGCTCCCCCAGCGCGATGCCGACCGCCACCGGGACCGCGGCGTTGAGCACACCCGCCAACGGGGCGACCACCGAGATCGGGCCGGAGCCCAGCGCGGCATAAAACGCCCACATGCCGAACGCCTGGCCGACGCCGTACAAGCAGCCCCAGAAGACCGCGCCGAAGTGGATGGGTCCGCCGACGACGAGGGCCAGCACCCCCAGCACCAACGCCTCGACCGGGTACGCCGCCAGCATCACGCGCAGCGCGGCGACGCGACGAGCGGCTACGCCGCCCACAAAATCGCTGACACCGTAGGAGACGGCAGACAACTGTGCGTAAGCAGCCCCGATCAGTTACATACCTTTCGCTCGACGGCCCAGCTCGCGAACAACTTCGCGCTGGGCGTCTCGGCGAGCCATGTCCTGACGTTTGTCGTGTGCTTGCTTGCCTCGTGCCAATGCAAGCTCGACCTTGACCTTGCCCCCCAAGAAGTACAGCGACAGCGGTACCAAGGTGAGATTACCATCGCGGATCTTGCCGATCAGTCGGTCGATTTCTTGCCGATGTAACAACAGCTTTCGATTGCGACGTGGCTCATGGTTGGTCCAGCTACCGTGCCGGTACTCCGGAATATGCAAGTTACGCAACCACACTTCACCGTCATCGACGGTTGCGAATGCGTCGGCTAACGAAGCCTGTCCCTGCCTGAGGCTCTTCACCTCGGTGCCCAATAATGCGACACCGGTCTCGAATAACTCGATAATCGAATAGTCGTGCCGGGCCCTGCGATTGCTGGCGACGATTTGTTTGCCGTCACCCTTGCCGCCAATCGCCTTGCCCCTGTTGGGGTTTTTGGCCACAGCTACCGCCGCACGTACAGCCGCAACGTCGCGTAAGACGTCAACGCAGCCATCGACACGCCGAGCAGCAACAGAATCGGTGAGATGTAAAGGATGTCGGCATAGTCGACCCGCGCGATCAGATTCGCTTGGTAGAACTGGTTTAACGCGTTGTCCAGGAACAACGCCCGCACCACGAGCAATCCGCCGATAGCGATGGCCACACCGGCAGTCGCGGCGGCCATCGCCTCCACCAGGAACGGTAACTGGGTATACCAGCGGCTGGCTCCCACCAGTCGCATGATTCCGATTTCCGTGCGGCGCGTATAGGCCGCCACCTGAACCATGTTGGCAATCAACAGGATTGCCCCGACGGCCTGGACCAACGCCACGGCGAAGGCGACATTGCTCAACCCGTCCAGCACGGCGAACAGCCGGTCGATCAGGTCCTTTTGGTTCAGCACGGAAAGCACCCCGGGCTGGCCCTGCATCGCCATGTCGAAATCCTTGTGCTGCTCGGGATTATTGAGCTTGACGATGAATGACGCTGGGAAGGAATCCTTTCCGGCAACGTCCTTGTACTGCGGGAACTTACGGATGGCGTCGTCGTAGGCGTCCTGACGGTTGAGGAAGCGCACCGACTTGACGTCTTCTCGCCCCTCGATTTTCTCCCGCAGCGCCTTGCACGGATTGGTAGTGCAGCCCGGGTCGTTGGCCGAAACGTCCTCGGTGAGGAACACCTGCGTCTCGACACGGTCGAGGTAGATGGCCCGCGAGTGGTCTGCCAACCGGACCACCAGCAGACCACCACCGAACAGGCCGATGGAGATCGCGGTCGTCAGGATCATCGCGATCGTCATCGTCACGTTGCGACGAAGACCGGTCAGGACCTCGTTGAGTAGGAATCCGAAGCGCACTTAGCGATCCATCCCGTAGATGCCTTGTTGCTCGTCGCGGATCAGTCTGCCCAGCGACAGCTCGACGACGCGTTGGCGCATCGAGTCGACGATGTGGTGGTCGTGCGTCGCCATCAAGACCGTCGTCCCGGTGCGGTTGATCCGCTCCAACAGATCCATGATGTCGTTGCTGGTGTCGGGGTCGAGGTTGCCGGTGGGCTCGTCGGCCAGCAATACCAGCGGCCGGTTGACGAACGCCCGCGCGATCGCGACCCGCTGCTGCTCGCCACCGGACAGCTCGGTCGGCAGCCGGTTGGCCTTGCCGGACAGTCCGACCGTATCGAGCACCTCGGGCACCACCCGATTGATCTGTTCGCCGCGTTTGCCGATCACTTCCAGCGCGAACGCCACATTCTCGAACACCGTCTTTTGCTGCAGCAGCCGAAAGTCCTGGAAAACGCAGCCGATCACCTGACGCAATTTCGGTACGTGACGGCCGGGCAACTTGTTGACGTGGAACTTCGAAACCCGCACGTCACCGTTGGTCGGGGTCTCCGCGGCCAGCAGCAGTCGCATAAACGTCGACTTGCCCGAACCCGACGGGCCGATCAGGAAGACGAATTCACCCTTGTCGATTTTGACGTTGATGTCATCCAGCGCCGGACGCGCCGCCGCTTTGTACTTCTTGCTGACATGGTCGAGGGTGATCATCACGGCACCCGAGTGTAGCGGTGAATTTCGCTGGGCCGCGATGACCGACCGCCGCAGTGGCCCAGATGCGGGCTAGAAACCCGGCCTCGGCTGCGATGGCAGCGGGGGCGATGGGGTCGGGGTCGAGGTCGGCGGACACAACGGCGCCGGCAACAGACACGGCAGCTGCGGCAACTGGAACGGCGGCGGCGCAGTGGTGGTTGTGATCGTGGGCACCGGGGTCGTCGGGGGCGGAGGCGGCGGCACGGTGCTGATCGGGGTCGGCGTGAACGTGGCCGTCGGCTCCTGCACGTTGCTGCGCGGTACCCAGGTGTAGTTGGGGTCGGGTAGGAAGCCCGGCGGCACCACCTGCGGAGCCGGCGGCTTGGGAGCGGCCTCGGGGCGGTAGGTGTCGTAGACCCACCACACCGCTAGGAACACCAAGATCAATAGCAGGGTCGACGTGCGAATCCGGCCGCCGAACATGTAGCTCGGCCAGCTTTTCTCCGCATCGTCGCTGTGCTTCTCTAGGACGTTGAGCGTCAGTTTCACCGTTGCACCGACTCACGGTTCTTCTCGTGATCCGCCTCAGCGGCCTGCGCGGCGGGGACGGCGGGGTCATCCTCAACGAGGCTCACCGTCGCGTCGGCAGCAGTGACGATGCCGGCGCGGGCCAGTGCCCGAACGACCAGCACGCGCAACTGCCGGCCCGCCTCGAACTGCTTGCCGGGCAGCGTGCGCGCCACCATCCGCAGTGTGACGGTGTCGACCTCGATGCTTTCCAACCCCATCAGGGTGGGCGCATCCAGCAGCAACTCGCCCAGCACGGGGTTGTCCATGGCGTGATCGCACTCCTCGCGCAGGACCTCGTTGACCCGATTGAGGTCGGCGCTGGTCGAGACGGGGATGTCGATCACCGCGCGCGCCCAGTCCTTCGAGAGGTTGATCGTTTTGACGATCTGGCCATTGGGGATTGTGAATAACTCACCATCCGACGATCGCAGCCGGGTCACCCGCAACGTCACATTCTCCACGGTGCCGCGCGCCTCGGCGGCGATCCCCGAGACGGTCAACGAGACCAGGTCACCGAAGCCGTACTGCTTCTCGACAATGATAAAAAAGCCGGACAGTAGATCCTTGACCAGCTGCTGAGCGCCGAAACCTAGCGCGGCACCGAGCACCGTGGCAGGCGCGATGAACCCGCCCACCGAGAACTGCAGCACGTCGCCGATCTGAACGACGACCCAGATCGCGATGATGACGATCGACACCCACTGGATCACCGACGCCACCGCCTGGCGGTGCTTGGTCGCCTCCGAGCGCACCAAGGCGTCGCTTTCGGCGAAGCCGACGTCGAGCTGCCGGGTGATCTGCTGAGCCACCCAGGTGACGAAGCGGACTGCCAGTACCGCCGCGATGAACAGCATGACGATGTGCAGGCCCCGATCGAGGATCCAGCCACCGATTTCGCCGCGCCAGAAGTCGTGCCAGCGCTGCGTAGCCGAAGTTGCAAGAATTGTTGTGTTAGTCGTCATCTTTTCGATTGCGCCACCGGATTCCCGCTTCCAGAAACCCGTCGATGTCTCCGTCCAGAACGGCCGCAGGATTGCCGACCTCGTACTCGGTTCGCAGATCCTTGACCATCTGATACGGCTGAAGTACGTAGGAGCGCATCTGGTTACCCCAGGAGCTGCCGCCTTCACCTTTCAAGGCGTCCATCTCAGCGCGTTCTTCTAATCGCTTACGCTCCAATAACTTTGCCTGAAGTACTCGCATTGCCGAAACCTTGTTCTGCAATTGCGACTTCTCGTTCTGGCAAGTCACGACGATACCCGTTGGGATGTGGGTAAGCCGAACCGCGGAGTCGGTGGTGTTCACCGACTGGCCGCCCGGTCCGCTCGATCGGTACACGTCAACCCGCACATCGCCTTCGGGAATGTCGATGTGATCGGTGGTCTCCACCACAGGCAACACCTCGACTTCAGCGAACGACGTCTGACGCCGGCTCTGGTTGTCGAACGGGCTGATCCGGACCAGTCGATGAGTGCCTTGCTCGACGGACAACGTGCCGTACGCATACGGCGCGTGCACGGCGAACGTCGCGCTTTTGATCCCGGCTTCCTCCGCGTAGGAGGTGTCGAACACCTCGACCCCGTACTTGTGTTGCTCGGCCCAGCGGATATACATCCGCATCAGCATCTCGGCCCAGTCGGCAGCGTCCACCCCGCCGGCGCCGGAGCGGATGTTGACCAGTGCTTCACGCTCGTCGTACTCACCCGACAGCAGGGTGCGTACCTCGGCGGCCTCGATGTCGGCGTGCAGCGCCTTGAGTTCGGCGTCGGCCTCATCTCGTGCATCGGCGGCGTCTTCCTCGGCCGCGAGCTCGTAGAGGATGGGCAGGTCATCAAGCCGCTGCCGCAGCTCCTCGATGCGACGTAGCTCACCCTGGGTATGGGATAACTGACTGGTCACGCGCTGGGCATTGGTCTGGTCGTCCCACAGTTTGGGATCGGAGGCTTCCTGCTCGAGCTTCTCGATGCGGCTGCGCAGACCGTCCACATCGAGCACTCGCTCCACCGTGGTCAGGGTGGCGTCGAGGGCGGCGATGTCGGATTGACGGTCGGGTTCCACAGCCGCCAACGTTACCGGCGGCACGATCCGGGGCGAATGCTCAGGTCGCAAGCCGCGCCGCTCTGGCCAAATACCGGGGATCAGCTATTAGCATCGAGTGACCACCATGTGCGCCCGCGACTGCGACGCCAGCCTCTTCTCAGGCCATCGCGTCGCAGCCGGGCACGACCAGAAGGCTGGGGTATGCACCCATTCCACGTCGCCGTCGTTGGCTCCGGACCGTCGGGGTTCTTCGCAGCGGCATCGTTACTCAAAGCTGCCGACTCCTCCGACCAGATCGACGTGGCCGTCGACATGCTCGAGATGCTGCCAACGCCGTGGGGCCTGGTGCGCTCCGGCGTCGCGCCCGATCACCCCAAGATCAAATCGATCAGCAAGCAATTCGCGAAAACCGCCGAAGATCCGCGGTTCCGATTTTTCGGCAATGTGGTGGTCGGCGAACACGTCGAGGCCGCCGAACTCGCCGAGCATTACGACGCGGTCATCTACGCCGTCGGCGCGCAGTCCGATCGCTCGTTGAATATTCCTGGCGAGGAGCTGGCCGGCAGTGTCGCCGCCGTCGATTTCGTCGGGTGGTACAACGCGCATCCGAATTTCGAACAGATAGCGCCCGATCTGTCCGGTGCGCGGGCCGTCGTCATCGGTAACGGCAACGTCGCACTCGACGTCGCCCGGATTCTGATCACCGATCCGGAGGTGCTCGCGCTCACCGACATTGCCGACCACGCGTTGGACACGCTGCGCCCACGCGGTGTGGAAGAAGTCGTGATCGTCGGTCGGCGCGGGCCGCTGCAGACCGCGTTCACCACGCTGGAGTTGCGTGAGCTGACCGACCTAGAAGGGGTCGACGTGATCGTCGATCCCGCGCAGCTGGCCGACATCAGCGACGAGGACGCGGAAGCCGCGGGCAAGACAACCAAGCAGAACATCAAGGCGTTGCGCGATTACGCCGGCCGCGAACCGCGCCCGGGACACCGTCGCATGGTGTTCCGGTTCTTGACGTCTCCGATCGAGATCAAGGGCGACGACCGGGTGGAGCGAATCGTGCTCGGCCGCAACGAGTTGGTCGCCGACGAGAGCGGGCGGGTGTCGGCCAAGGACACCGGCGAACGCGAAGAGTTGCCGGTGCAGCTGGTCGTACGGTCGGTCGGCTACCGCGGCATGCCCACCCCGGGGCTGCCGTTCGACGATAAGAGCGCCACCATCCCTAACACCGCCGGCCGGATCGACGGTAGCCGTAACGAATACGTCGTCGGGTGGATCAAACGCGGACCGACCGGTGTCATCGGCACCAACAAAAAGGACTCACAAGAGACCGTCGACACCCTGATCAATGATCTGACCGGCGGCCAAGAGCGGGCCGATTTTCCGGACGACCATGCCGACAAATTGGCCGACTGGCTGGCTTCACGCCAACCGAAACTGGTCACCTCGGCACACTGGGACATCATCGATCAACACGAGCGAGCGGCCGGCGAGTCGCACGGGCGTCCCCGCGTCAAACTGCCGAGCCTGGAGAAGCTACTCCACATCAGCCACGGCTGACTGCCACGCCCACCATGCGCCGGGTGACTGACGTTAGCCCGCGGGCGATTCCGGTGGTGCGAATTTCCAGTTGTCCGGATTCTTCGCCGAGTACACCACCGGGTGGAGTTGACCCATCGTTGGCCATTGGTCGACATTGACCGCCAACCGCGCATAGACGGCGTGCTCATTGACGGTGGGGCCGTTGATAACACCGGCGATGGTGACGTATTGCTCGCCGTCGGCATCCGGTCGTGGGCTGACTCCGGTCACCAGCAGGGTGCCGCTGAGCAGCTGGCTGCGCGGGCCACGCGGGACAAACCGCTGCGCAAGGAATACCCCCAGTACGGCCACCAGCAGGAGCAGAAGACCGAATTCCCACATGCCGCCATGGTAGCTGCGATGTTCGGCCGGACTGACTTAAGACCCTACTGTCCCACGCGGATTCGCCGTAGCGTCGACGTCAAGGGAGAAGTGCGCCAAGGGAAGGTGAGGTCCATGACGGATGAGCCTGCTGCCATCTTGTCCGAAGACGAAAGTTGGCGCAGGTTGGGCGGCGTCGCCCTCGGCCGACTAGTGACAAGTTTCGCCGGTGAACCCGAGATCTTCCCGGTGAACTATGCGGTGCAAGACCGAACGGTGCTCTTTCGGACTGCCGAGGGCACCAAATTGTTTTCCGCCGTGGGGCACAACGTTGTGGTGTTCGAGGCCGACGACCACGACGTCGCCGAAGGCTGGAGCGTGATCGTCAGAGGGCGCGCGCGGGTGCTGCGTACCGCGGCGGAGATCGAGGAAGCCGAACGCGCTCAGCTGATGCCGTGGACCGCGACCGTCAAGAAGCATTACGTCCGGGTGACCCCGACCGATATCACCGGACGCCACTTCACGTTCGGTCCAGAACCGGATCCGAACGCAAACTTTGCCTGACGCGCTCAGTCCGCGAGCAGGAGCGGGACATCGAATTTCCTGCGCGCCGTGGTAGGACTGCTGGCATGAGTCAGGACGATCTGACGTTGGCACTGCTGTTGGCCGATCGCGCGGACACGGTTACTCGCGATCGGTTCGGCGCGCTCGACCTGCACGTCGACACGAAACCGGACCTGACTCCGGTAACCGACGCCGACCGGGCCGTCGAAACCGACCTGCGGGAAGCCCTCGCACAACACCGGCCCGACGACAGCGTCGTGGGTGAGGAATTCGGCGGAACCACCACTTTCAGCGGGCGCCAATGGATCATCGACCCGATCGACGGCACCAAGAACTTCGTGCGCGGGGTGCCGGTGTGGGCCAGCTTGATCGCGCTACTCACCGACGGCGTTCCCGTGGTGGGTGTCGTCAGCGCGCCGGCGTTGCAACGTCGGTGGTGGGCTGCGAGCGGCCAAGGCGCATTCGTCGCCGTCGACGATGGGGTGCCGCATCGGCTGTCGGTTTCCTCAGTGGCACAGCTTGATTCGGCTAGCTTGTCATTTTCCAGCCTGTCCGGTTGGGTGGAGCGCGGCCTGCGGGACCGATTCATCGCGCTGACCGATTCGGTATGGCGGGTGCGCGCCTACGGCGATTTTTTCTCCTATTGCCTTCTTGCCGAGGGGGCCGTCGATATCGCCGCCGAACCGGAAGTCTCGGTCTGGGATCTCGCGGCGCTCGACATCGTGGTGCGTGAGGCAGGCGGGGCATTCACCGGCTTGGACGGTGTCGCGGGCCCGCACCGCGGCAGCGCTGTGGCGACAAACGGGCTACTACATCAGCGCGTACTCGGCAGCATTGGTGTGTGAACCAGTTAACAAGACGACTTACTGGCTATCTTACTCCGGAGTAAGATAGCCTTGAATGGCATCGCCCCAACGACCGAGGCTGCTGAAGAAAATGACCGACACTTTTTCCGGTTCACAGAAGACTTCGAAGAATTCCCCGTCACGCGTGAAGCGACGCGGCCGCAAGACCGGTGTGGGGCTGCAACCGCACCGACGCACGGGCATCGACATCACCATGGCGCTGCTCACTCCGATCATGGGCCAGGAGTTCCTGGACAAATATCGCCTGCGTGATCCACTCAACCGGGGCCTGCAATACGGCACAAAGAGGATTTTCGCCACGGCCGGCGCCGCTTCCCGACAATTCAAACGAGTCCAGAACCTGCGCAGCGGGCCGACCCGGCTCAAATCCAGCGGTAAAGACTTCTACGACCTGACGCCCGACGACGAGCAGAAAATGATCGTCGAGACGCTCGAGGATTTCGCCGCAGAAATCCTGCGGCCCGCGGCTGCCGACGCCGACGATGCAGCAACCTACCCGGCGGATCTGATCGCGAAAGCCGCCGAGTTAGGCATCACCGCGGTCAACATTCCCGAGGATTTCGACGGCATTGCCGCCCACCGCTCCAGCGTGACCAATGTGTTGGTGGCCGAGGCGCTGGCCTACGGCGACATGGGTTTAGCATTGCCGATTCTGGCCCCCGGCGGTGTGGCGTCTGCACTCACCCACTGGGGCAGCGCCGATCAGCAGGCCACCTATCTGAAAGAGTTTGCCGGCGAGAATGTTCCGCAGGCCTGTGTGGCCATCGCCGAGCCGCAGCCGCTCTTCGATCCCACTCGCCTGAAAACCACGGCTGTCCGCACTCCTAGTGGATACCGGCTCGACGGTGTCAAGTCGTTGGTGCCGGCGGCGGCCGATGCCGAGCTGTTCATCGTCGGTGCGCAGCTGAATGGCAAGCCCGCGTTGTTCATTGTCGAGTCTTCCGCCAAAGGCCTTACCGTCAAGGCGGATCCGAGCATGGGGATCCGGGCGGCGGCCCTGGGCCGGGTCGAACTCTGCGGGGTGTCGGTGCCGCCGAATGCCCGGCTGGGCGAGGACGAGGCCACCGACGACAACTACTCCGAGGCAATCGCGCTGTCGCGGCTGGGCTGGGCGGCGCTGGCCGTCGGGACCTCGCACGCGGTGCTCGACTATGTGATTCCTTACGTGAAGGAGCGCGAGGCATTCGGCGAGCCGATCGCCCGCCGGCAAGCCGTGGCCTTCATGTGCGCCAACATTGCTATCGAGTTGGACGGGCTGCGCCTGATCACCTGGCGCGGCGCGGCACGTGCCGAACAGGGCCTCCCCTTCAGCCGCGAGGCGGCACTGGCCAAGCGGCTGGGCGCTGACAAGGGCATGCAGATCGGCCTGGATGGCGTACAGCTGCTCGGCGGCCACGGCTACACCAAAGAACATCCCGTCGAACGCTGGTACCGCGACCTGCGGGCCATCGGCGTCGCCGAGGGCGTTGTCGTCATCTAACCGGCTAGCGAAAGATCAATCATGGCAATCAATCTGGAACTGCCCCCCAAAATGCAGGCGGTGATCGACAAGGCGCACCAGGCCGGCGCGGAAATGATGCGGCCGATCGCCCGCAAGTACGACCTCAAAGAGCACGCCTACCCGGTGGAGCTCGACACGTTGGCCAGCCTGTTCTCCGGAGCCGCTGAGTCCAATGCCCTGGGCCTTGCCGGAGCAGAGGCATTCCGAGGTAGCGAAAGCAAGGAAGAGAACCGCAACGGCGCCAACATGGCGGCGGTGCTACAGACACTCGAGGCCTGCTGGGGCGACGCGGCAATGATGCTGTCGATTCCCTATCAAGGCCTGGGCAACGCGGCGATCAGCGGGGTGGCCACCGACGAGCAACTGAGTCGTCTGGGCAGGGTGTGGGCGGCGATGGCCATCACCGAACCCGGCTTCGGCTCCGACTCAGCGGCGGTGTCCACCACCGCGAAGCTGGACGGCGATGAGTATGTGATCAACGGCGAAAAGATCTTCGTCACCGCGGGTTCGCGGGCCACGCACATCGTGGTGTGGGCGACATTGGACAAGTCGCGGGGCCGCGCGGCCATCAAGTCGTTCATCGTGCCGCGCGAACATCCGGGTGTCAGTGTCGAGCGGGTGGAGAACAAACTCGGCATCAAGGGTTCCGACACCGCGGTCATCCGGTTCGACAATGCCCGGATACCGAAAGAAAATCTGCTGGGCAACCCCGAAATCGAGTCTGGCCAAGGGTTTTCCGGTGTGATGGAGACCTTCGACAACACCCGGCCGGTGGTGGCGGGCATGGCCATCGGTATTGCCCGGGCCGCGTTGGAGGAGCTGCGCAGGATCTTGACCGAGGCCGGGGTGGAGATCTCCTACGACCAGCCGTCGCACGCCCAGAGTGCGGCCGCCGCTGAATTTCTGCGCATGGAGGCCGACTGGGAGGCCAGCTACCAGCTGACCCTGCGCGCGGCGTGGCAGGCCGACAACAAGATACCCAACTCCAAGGAAGCGTCGATGGCCAAGGCCAAGGCCGGACGGGTGGGCACCGACGTCACTCTGAAAGCTGTCGAATTAGCCGGTACTGCAGGCTATTCCGAGCAGTCTCTGCTGGAGAAGTGGGCACGCGACTCCAAGATCATGGACATCTTCGAGGGCACTCAGCAGATCCAGCAACTCGTGGTGGCACGGCGCCTGTTGGGCCTCTCGTCGTCCGAACTCAAGTAGCGAGGCGCTTCTTTCGCCGAGCGTGCAACCACTGCGAGTTCCTGGCCGATTTCTCGCAGTGAGTTCACGTTCGGCGAGGGTTCAGGCGGCGACCGTGTCCAGCTGTTCGCGGCTCTGGTCGTCGAGCTCGATGGAGGCGACCGTCATGTTCTCCTCCAGGTGCCCCACCGATGAGGTGCCCGGAATCATCAGCACGTTGGGCGCGACGCCCAGCGTCCAGGCCGACGCGACCTGCGCCGGGGTGTGCCCCAGGCGTTGCGCGGCCCGCAGCACCGCCTCCTGCCCCAACACCTGATCCGGCGGCGCGAACGGCGACCTCAAAGCAAAGAACGGGACGAAAGCGATGCCTCGAGCGGTGCACTCCTGCAGCACCGGCATCGACGACCTGTCGACGAGGCTAAAGGCGTTCTGCACACAGGCGATTTCGGTGCGATCCAGGGCATGTATCAGGTGATCACGGCTGATGTTGCTCAGCCCGATTCCCTCGATCAACCCGTCGTCCCGAGCGGCGATCATGACCGACAGTTGCTCGTCGAACAGCTCGTCGGGGCCGTCGCTGTTCATCAGCCGCAGGTTGACCGCCGCCAACCGGTCGATGCCGAGGGCGCGCAGGTTGGCTTCGATGTCGTGGCGCAGGTCGTCCGGTTTTTCGACCGGCAACCAACCGCCCTTGTCGTCGCGGCGACCGCCGACCTTGCTGACCAACGCAAGGTCCGCCGGGTAGGGGTGCAGGGCCTCGCGGATCAATTCGTTGGACACATCCGGCCCGTAGAACTGGGCGGTATCGATGTGATTGACACCGAGTTCGACGGCCCGCCGGAGCACCGCCAGCGCCGCGGCGCGATCGCGCGGCGGGCCGAAAGCCCCGGGACCGGGGAGTTGAATGGCGCCAAAGCCTATGCGAGCGACGGAAAAGCGACCAAGCTCGAATGTCTGCATCGCACAAGGCTAGCGTCGTGCTATGGATACTTTTCAAGCGCTGGTAGCCCGCCAAGACGGTGACCGGATCGCCGCATCGGTCGAGACGCTGAGCCCGTCGGACCTGCCGCCCGGCGAGGTGACGATCCGGGTGCAGTACTCGAGCGTGAATTTCAAGGATGCGCTGGCCTTGACGCCGAACGGCGGCGTAGTCCGTAACTATCCCATCGTTCCCGGAATCGACCTGACCGGCGAAGTCGTCGAGTCGCAGTCAGCGGACTTCAGCGTCGGCGACCAGGTGTTGGCCCACGGGTACCAGATCGGCACCGGCCACCACGGCGGCTACGCCGAATACGCGCGGCTGCCCGCCGATCAGGTGGTACGGCTGGGCGCCTTGAGTCCGCACGACGGCGCCGCGATCGGAACCGCCGGCTTCACCGCCGCGATGAGTGTGCGGGCGTTGATCGACTGGGGCATCGCTACGGACGACGGGCCCATCGTCGTCACCGGCGCCTCCGGTGGCGTCGGCTCGGTGAGCGTGGACCTGTTGGCGGCCGCCGGCTATCAGGTGGTCGCCTCCACCGGCAAGGACAGGGCTGCCGCATTACTGAAAGAGCTTGGCGCCACTGAGGTTATCGGCCGACTGCCCGCTGACCCCGATGCCAAACCCCGACCGCTGGCCAAGACCCGCTGGGCGGGTGCAGTGGACTGCGTCGGCGGCGCGACGCTGGCCGACGTCCTGAGCACCATCGATTACGGCGGGGCAGTGGCCGCCAGCGGCCTCACCGGTGGCCCCGCGTTGCACACGACGGTGATGCCGTTCATCTTGCGCAGTGTCTCGCTGCTGGGGATGGACTCGGTATTGATGCCGATCGGCCCGCGCCGCAAGCTCTGGGAGCTGTTGGGCGACTCCCTGCGGCCACGGCATTTGGACGCCGTTACCAGCGACGTCGACGTCAAAGACGTCATCGATGTGCTCGACCAGGTACGCGACGGCAAGTTCTCCGGCCGGGCAGTAGTGCGGGTCGCGGGCGGATTCTGAGCCGACAGTAGGCTGACCGACCATGCGCGCGATACGGGTGACTCGGCTAGATGGTCCAGACGCGGTCGAGTTGGCCGAGATCGACGAACCCACCGGCGACGGAGTGGTGGTCAACGTGCACGCTGCGGGTGCGGCATTCCCGGACGCGTTGCTCACTCGCGGTCTCTACCAATACCGGCCGGAC
>Ga0208987_1000161_pt1 | contig 13309 bp, 11 predicted proteins | sample MedBloCARef_O2_FD_187845 | JGI IMG/M metagenome (GOLD analysis project Ga0208987, IMG submission 187845) | Forest soil microbial communities from El Dorado National Forest, California, USA - Mediterranean Blodgett CA Ref_O2 (SPAdes) (version 2) | ecosystem: Environmental > Terrestrial > Soil >... | reverse complement strand
CCCGCCGTATCCGGGCGGCGGGTATGGCAGCGGTGGATACGACGGGGGCGGATAGCCGGAGGCAGGCAGCGCGCCCGGGGGGTCCCAGGGCGCGTCCCACGCGGGCTGCTGTTGGGCCCAACCGGCGACCCCCGGCGGATTGGCCCCGTCGTCGCGGGCGTCCTCGCCGCTGGCGCCGCCCGGAGCTGTCATGATGTTCAACCTAGTCCATCCGCTGGTGGCCACGGCGGCGGAGAAACGCTGGCGTCAACGTGCGTGAAAACGCGGCGCGGCTGTCGATTTCACCGCGCTGGCAGACCGCACCGCACCGGGAATCTGGCGCCATTGCCGCCGCGGTGGATCGTTTGCGTGCCGGTCTGCTGGAGGTCGTGTCGATAGGGTGGAAGGCCCGAGGTGAAAGGATGGCCTCGGCAGTGGAGAATGACCCCTAATGACTAGTCCTTTCCAGCCCGGGCAGGTTCCCGGCGCGACGCCCGGCGGTGCGGTCGCGGGGCGCCGCGGCGCACCCGGCTTACCGACTCCGCCCAAGGGCTGGCCCGTCGGGTCTTATCCCACCTACGCCGAAGCGCAGCGCGCCGTTGATTACCTGTCCGTGCAGCAGTTCCCGGTCCAGCAGGTGACCATCGTCGGCGTCGATCTGATGCAGGTTGAGCGAGTCACCGGCAGGCTGACCTGGCCCAAGGTGCTCGGCGGCGGGGTACTCAGCGGGGCGTGGCTTGGACTGTTCATCGGATTGGTGCTCGGGTTCTTCAGCCCCAGCCCGTGGGGCGCGCTGTTGACCGGTTTGGTTGCCGGGGTGTTCTTTGGCTTGATCACCTCTGCGGTTCCGTACGCAATGGCCCGTGGCACAAGGGATTTCAGCTCCACCATGCAGCTGGTGGCCGGCCGGTACGACGTACTCTGTGAACCGCAAAACGCGGAAAAGGCGCGGGATCTGCTGGCACGCCTGGCGATTTGAAGCCGGACGAGAGGTTGAGGTTCCGGTGAATCGCGGGCGCGCACGCGGCGTAGCCGCAACCGTGCTGGCGACGCTGATCATCGCAGCGGTTTCGGCCTGCGGCTCTGCCAGCAACGAGCTGGTGATCAGCCTCTACACACCGTCCGACGATTCCGCGACGTTCACCGCGGTTGCCCAGGACTGCACCAGGGCAGCCAACGGCCGGTACGTGGTTCACCAGATCGGGCTGCCCCGAGCGCCGGGTGAGCAGCGATTGCAGTTGGCCCGGCGGTTGACCGGCCACGACCGCACCCTGGACGTGATGGCGCTGGACGTGGTGTGGACGGCGGAGTTCGCCGAGGCCGGGTGGGCGCTGCCGCTCTCCGACGACCCGGCGGGTCGGGCCGAGGCCGATGCCACCGTCGACACTTTGCCGGGCCCACTTGCGACGGCCCTGTGGAAGCACAGGCTATACGCGGCACCCACCACCACCAACACCCAATTGCTTTGGTACCGAGCAGATTTGGTCAAGCAGCCACCGCAGAATTGGAACGACATGGTGGCCGAGGCGACGCGGTTGCACGCCGCAGGCCAGCCGAGCTGGATCGCCGTGCAGGCCAACGAGGGTGAAGGCCTGGTGGTCTGGTTCAACACGCTGCTGGTCAGCGGCGGCGGTCAGGTGCTCTCCGAAGACGGTCGCCACGTCACCCTGACCGATACCCCCGAGCACCGGGCCGCCACCGTGAACGCATTGCGGATCCTCAAGGCGGTGGCCGACGCCCCCGGAGTCGATCCATCGATCACCCGCAGCGACGCGGCCACTGCACGGCTGGCGGTCGAACAGGGCCAGGCCGCACTGGAAGTCAACTGGCCGTTCGTGCTGGCGTCCATGCTGCAGAACGCCGTGAAGGGCGGCGTGAGTTTTCTGCCGCTCAACCAGAACCCGGAATTGGCCGGCAGCATCAACGAATTCGGAGCCTTCGTCGGAAGCGACGAGCAATTCCGCACCGCATATGCGGCCAGCCAGAAGGTATTCGGATTCGCCCCGTATCCCGGTGTGGCGTCCGGCCAGCCCGCGAAGGTGACAATCGGCGGGGCGAACCTGGCGGTGGCCAGCACCACCCGTCACCGTGCCGAGGCGTTCGAAGCGGTGCGCTGCCTGCGTAGCCTGCAGAACCAGAAGTACGTGTCGCTGAACGGCGGTCTGCCGGCGGTGCGCACCTCGCTGTACTCCGACCCGCAATTCCAGGCTAAGTATCCGATGTACACCGTGATTCGCCAGCAGCTCACCGATGCGGCGGTGCGTCCGGTCTCTCCGGCCTACCAGGCCATGGCAATTCGGCTCGCGGCGACGTTGAGCCCGATCACCCAGATCGACCCGGACCGGACCGCCGACGAGCTCACCAAGCAAGTGCAGAAGGCCATTGACGGCAAGGGGCTATTGCCGTGAACCGTGCCGGCGATCAGCGACTGGCCTTCATCCTCGTCGCACCCGCGGCGACGCTGATGCTGGCGGTGACGGCCTATCCGATTGGCTACGCGATCTGGCTGAGCCTGCAGCACAACAATCTGGCCACCCCCAACGACACCAGATTCATCGGGCTGGACAATTACCAGACGGTCTTGACCGATCGGTATTGGTGGACGGCGTTGGCCGTAACGCTGGCGATCACAACGGTTTCGGTACTGATCGAGTTCGTCATCGGACTGGCGCTGGCGCTGGTGATGCACCACACCATGATCGGCAGGGGCCTGGTTCGCACCGCGGTGCTCATCCCGTACGGCATCGTCACCGTGGTCGCGTCCTACAGTTGGTATTACGCCTGGACGCCGGGCACCGGCTACCTGGCCAACCTGCTGCCGGCGGGCAGCGCGCCCCTGACCCAGCAGATCCCCTCGCTGGGCATCGTTGTGCTTGCCGAGGTCTGGAAGACCACGCCGTTCATGTCGTTGCTGCTGCTGGCCGGGTTGGCGTTGGTGCCTCAAGATCTGTTGAAAGCCGCGCAAGTTGACGGCGCCGGTGCCTGGCGGCGGTTTATCCGGATCACTCTTCCCATCATCAAGCCGGCGGTCGTGGTCGCGCTGCTGTTCCGGACACTGGATGCCTTCCGCATCTTCGACAACATTTACGTGCTGACCCAGGGCGCCACCGATACCGACTCGGTGTCGATCCTGGGCTACAACAACCTGTTCAAAGGCTTCGATATCGGGCTCGGCTCGGCGATCAGCGTGCTGATCTTCTTCTGCGCGGGCATCATCGCGCTGACCTACATCAAGCTGTTCGGGGTCGCCGCACCCGGTGGTGACGTCGATGGGCGCTGAGTTGACGGGTCGGCGGCGGACCGCGCTGTGGGCCGTGGTCGACACTCTGGTCGTCGTGTATACCGGGCTGCCGGTGTTATGGATCCTCAGCCTGTCGTTCAAGCCGACGTCAACGGTCAAGGACGGCAAGCTGATTCCGTCGTCGGTGACCTTGGACAACTATCGCGGCATTTTCCGGGGTGACTTCTTCAGCTCAGCGCTGATCAACTCCATCGGAATTGGGTTGATTACCACCGTGATCGCCGTGGTGCTCGGCGCGATGGCGGCCTATGCCATTGCCCGACTGGACTTTCCGGGCAAACGGCTGCTCATCGGCGCCACCCTGCTGATCACCATGTTTCCGGCGATCTCTTTGGTCACACCGTTGTTCAATATCGAACGGGCGATCGGATTGTTCGACACCTGGCCCGGCTTGATCCTGCCCTACATCACCTTCGCGTTACCCCTGGCCATCTACACGTTGTCGGCGTTCTTCCGAGAGGTGCCGTGGGACCTGGAGAAGGCGGCCAAGATGGACGGCGCCACACCGGGACAGGCTTTCCGCAAGATCATCGTCCCGTTAGCGGCGCCCGGACTGGTGACCGCCGCGATCCTGGTGTTCATCTTCGCCTGGAATGACCTGCTGCTGGCGCTGTCCCTGACCGCCACCAAGGCGGCGATCACCGCTCCGGTGGCCATCGCAAACTTCCCTGGCACTTCGCAGTTTGAGGAACCCACCGGATCGATCGCGGCCGGAGCGATCGTGATTACCGTCCCGATCGTGGTGTTTGTTCTAATCTTCCAACGACGGATTGTCGCCGGGTTGACTTCTGGCGCTGTGAAGGGATAGCGCGATGGCCGAGATTGTGCTGGAGCACGTCAACAAGAACTACCCCAACGGGGCGACCGCGGTGAAAGACCTGAACATCACCATCGCCGACGGCGAATTCCTGATCCTGGTGGGACCGTCCGGCTGTGGTAAGACCACAACGCTGAATATGATTGCGGGACTTGAGGATATCTCGTCAGGTGAGTTACGCATCGGCGGCGAACGGGTAAACGAGAAAGCCCCCAAGGATCGCGACATCGCGATGGTGTTCCAGTCCTATGCGCTCTACCCGCACATGACGGTGCGGCAGAACATCGCCTTCCCGCTGACCCTGGCCAAGATGAAGAAGGCCGAAATCGCGCAGAAGGTCTCCGACACCGCCAAAATCCTTGACCTGACCGAACTTCTAGACCGTAAGCCGTCCCAGTTGTCGGGTGGGCAACGGCAGCGGGTTGCGATGGGCCGAGCGATCGTGCGCCATCCCAAAGCGTTCTTGATGGACGAGCCGTTGTCCAACCTGGACGCCAAGCTGCGGGTGCAGATGCGCGGCGAGATCGCCCGGCTGCAAAAGCGGCTGGGCACCACCACCGTCTACGTCACCCACGACCAGACCGAAGCCATGACGCTGGGAGACCGCGTGGTGGTGATGCACGGCGGTGTGGCGCAGCAGATCGGCACACCCGGCGAGCTCTACGAGCGGCCCGCCAATCTTTTCGTCGCCGGCTTCATCGGCTCGCCGGCGATGAATTTCTTCCCCGCGACCCTGACGCCGTCCGGTCTGACCCTGCCCTTCGGCGAGGTGATGCTCAAACCCGAAGTCCAACAGGTGATCGACGCGCACCCGACACCCGCGAACGTCATCGTCGGGGTGCGGCCCGAGCATCTGGCCGACGCCACGCTGATCGACGGCTACCAGCGGATCGGGGCGCTGGTCTTCGAGGTCAAGGTCGACCTGGTGGAATCGTTGGGCGCCGATAAATACGTGTATTTCTCCACCGCGGGCTGGGACGCGCATGCGGCTCAATTGGACGAGCTGGCGGCGGAGTCGGATGCACGCGAAAACCAGTTTGTGGCAAGGGTTCCCGCGGCGTCAAAGGCGGCCATCGGGCAGACGCTCGAATTGGCATTCGACCCAACGGAACTCGCCGTTTTCGACGCTGACTCCGGTGCGAACCTGACCATCCCCGCACCGGAGTGAACCTGGATCAAGTACGGGCGCACCTGCGCGGCTATTTTGCCGTGTCGGGTATCGACACCGAACCTGACGCGGCGAGCGTGACGTTTCTGGGCACCGAATCCATTGAGGTGCTGCGATTCCTCAGCAAGGCAGCCGGATTGGTGCATTACGTGTCGGTGGGGTGTTCGCGTCACCCGATGGCTGATCCGACTCAGGTCGTAGTCGATCCGCAACGCGGCCCGCGCGCCGAAGTCGTGCTTTGTCTGCGAGATCCCGGTCCGGTCAGCGGCGTTGCCCGCAGCCTGGCGATACTGGCGGCCACGCCGGCGGTCGACGGCGTGGTGCTGGTGCCCGACGCGCTGATCGACCTCGGCGGGCCGTTGTGGGCACGGCCGAGCGCACGGGTGCCTTTCACGGCGGTGTTGTTGGGCCGCAGCGACATTCCGGACCTTGCGCTGGGGCCGCCGCGAGACCCGGTAAGTTTTCTCTCGGCGACTCCCATCACTGCGACCGAGGCCGCCTGGGTGCGCCTCAAAGGCGCCGAGGCGATGCGGCAGGCATGGCGCAATGACGGCGTCGACGTGCTGAATCCGAATCGCCGCGCGGCTCAACCTGATTGACCGAGGCACTCTCGAAGCGGCCAGTGCAGACCCGACGGCCGAAAGCTAAAGCCAGTTATTCTTCCGGAATTGGAAGTACAGGCCCATGCAGGACGTGATCATCAGGCCCATGATTCCCGGGTAACCCCACGTCCAGTTCAGCTCGGGCATGAAATGGAAGTTCATCCCGTAGATCGCGGCGACCATGGTGGGCACCGCCAAGATACCGGCCCAGGCCGCCATTCTGCGCATATCGTTGTTCTGCTGCATACCGACTCGGGCCAGCGCCGCCTGCACCAGCGAGTTGAGCATGTCGTCGTAGCTGGCGATCTGGTCGGCGGCCTCGGACTGGTGGTCGGCGACGTCGCGCAGATAACGCCGCACTTCTTTCGAGATCAGGTCCTTGTTTTCGATTTGCATGCGATGGAATGCGACCGACAGCGGGTTGACGCAGCGGCGTAGTTCGACAACCTCACGCTTGAGCAGATAGATCGGTTCGACGTCGAGCTTGCGGCCCGGGCCGAACGCCACCTCTTCGATGCCGTCGATATCGGCTTCCACCGCGGCGCTCACCTCGAGGTAGTGGTCCACCACGTTGTCGGCGATGGCATGCATGACCGAGTACGGCCCCAGCTTCAGCTGCTCGGCGTCGGCCTCCATGCGCTTGCGCACCTCGGACAGTCCGCCGTGTCCACCGTGCCGCACCGTGACCACGAAGTCCGCGCCGACGAAGACCATGACCTCGCCGGTTTCCACGATCTCGCGGGCTAGCACCACCGATTCGTGCGGGACGTAGTTGACGGTTTTCAGTACCAGGAACAGCGTGTCGTCGTATCGCTCCAGCTTGGGCCGCTGATGTGCGCATACCGCATCTTCGACGGCCAACGCGTGCAGCCCGAAAACGTCCGCTACGTCCTGCATCTGGCTTAGTTCCGGCTCGTGCAAGCCGACCCAGACGAACGCCTGGTGGCCGAGCTGTTCGATCTGGCGCACTTTGACGAGCGCGGCATCGTAGGTGAACGTGCCGGGCATCCGATGGCCCTCGGCGTACACGGCACAGTCGACCAGAGCCGTGTGCTTCGGCTTCGGGGGCGCAGGGGGCTCTACCCGTGGCGCGCGCGCGATCGGTCGAAGCGCATCGGGTAACGCGTCGAATCCCTCTAACACCGCAACCTCCTATCGCAGCGCAGGTCTGGGCAAGCGGTGCTCAATGCTACGCGTTCGGCCAGAACGTAGCGTGAAGAGTGCGCGGTGGCCGCGCGCCGGGTAATCAGGCGGGTGCGCTAGTTTCGAGCACGACCGAACTCTCTGTTCAAGGAGTAAATCGAAGTGAGCGCAAGTCCTCTGAAGGTCGCCGTGACCGGAGCTGCCGGCCAGATCGGCTACAGCCTGTTGTTCCGCCTGGCCAGCGGCTCGCTGCTGGGACCCGGCCGCCCGATCGAGCTACGTCTGCTCGAGATCGAGCCCGCGCTCAAGGCGCTTGAGGGTGTCGTAATGGAGCTCGACGACTGTGCGTTTCCGCTGCTGGCGGGCGTCGAGATCGGTGCGGACGCGAACAAGATCTTCGATGGTGTGAACCTGGCCCTGCTGGTGGGTGCCAGGCCGCGTGGCCCGGGCATGGAGCGCGGCGACCTGCTTTCGGCCAACGGCGCGATCTTCACCGCCCAGGGCAAGGCGCTCAACTCCGTCGCCGCCGACGACGTCCGTATCGGCGTGACCGGCAACCCGGCCAACACCAACGCGTTGATCGCGTCGTCCAACGCCCCGGACATTCCCAAGGAGCGGTTCTCCGCGCTGACCCGCCTGGACCACAACCGGGCGATTTCGCAGCTGGCCAAGAAGACCGGCGCCGACGTCACCGACATCAAGAAGGTGACGATCTGGGGCAACCACTCGGCCACCCAGTACCCCGACATCTTCCACGCAGAAATCGCCGGCAAGAACGCCGCCGAGACCGTCAACGACCAGAACTGGATCGAGAACGACTTCATCCCCACCGTCGCCAAGCGCGGCGCGGCCATCATCGATGCGCGCGGTGCCTCCTCGGCCGCCTCGGCCGCATCCGCGACCACCGACGCCGCCCGGGATTGGCTACTGGGCTCCGCGGCCGGCGACTGGGTCTCGATGGCGGTCGTCTCCGACGGTTCCTACGGCGTGCCGGAGGGCCTGATCTCGTCGTTCCCGGTGACCACCAAGGACGGCAACTGGACGATCGTCAGCGGTTTGGAGATCGACGACTTCTCCCGCAGCCGCATCGACAAGTCGACCGCAGAGCTGGCCGACGAGCGCAAAGCGGTCACCGAGCTCGGTCTGATCTGATTAGGGCTACTAATGGGTAGTCAGTACCCTGGGCCCGTGTCCGAAATCGCGCCGTCACACCTCGTCATCGGCGACGACGAGATCTTCGAGGCTCATGTAGGTGGCAAGCTTTCGGTCGAGTTGAAGACTCCGCTGGACACTCAGCGCGCACTGTCGATCGCGTACACACCGGGCGTCGCGCAGGTCAGCCGGGCGATCGCCGCCGACCACACCCTGGCCGCCCGCTACACATGGGCGAGTCGGCTGGTCGCCGTTGTCAGCGACGGCAGTGCGGTGCTCGGTCTCGGGGACATCGGCCCGGCGGCGGCGTTGCCGGTGATGGAAGGCAAGTGCGCGCTGTTCAAGGAGTTCGCCGGCCTGGACGCGATCCCGGTCGTGCTGGACACCAAGGACCCCGACGAGATCGTCGAAACGCTGGTGCGGTTGCGCCCGACGTTCGGCGCCGTCAACCTCGAAGACATCTCGGCTCCGCGTTGTTTCGAGATCGAGCGACGCGTTATCGAGGCGCTGGACTGTCCGGTGATGCACGACGATCAGCACGGCACGGCAATCGTGGTGCTGTCGGCGTTGATGGGTGCTTCCAAGCTGCTCGGCCGTGACATGACATCGCTGCGGGTGGCGGTCTCCGGCGCCGGCGCTGCTGGCGTTGCCTGCTCGAAACTTCTTCTCGCAATGGGAGTTTCGGACATCACGGTGTGCGATTCGCGCGGCATCTTGCATACTGACCGCGACGACATGAACGTTGTCAAGGCCGATTTGGCGCGCAGCAGCAATCCCCGCGGTCTGACCGGCGGCATGGTGGAAGCGCTCGACGGCGCCGACGTCTTCCTCGGGGTCTCGGCGGGTGTGGTCCCCGAGGAACTGATCGCCACCATGGCGCCCAACGGGATCGTGTTCGCGCTGTCCAACCCCGACCCGGAGATCCATCCCGATGTCGCGGCCAAGCACGCCGCCGTGGTGGCCACCGGTCGCAGCGACTTCGCGAACCAGATCAACAACGTCCTGGCCTTCCCCGGGGTGTTCCGCGGTGCGCTGGATGCCGGGGCACGTCACATCTCGGAAAAGATGATGGTGGCGGCCGCCGAAGCGATCTTCTCCGTCGTCAGCGACGACCTCGCGCTCGACCGGATTGTCCCGAGCCCGCTCGACATGCGCGTCGGCGAGGCGGTGGCCAAGGCGGTGGCTCAGGCTGCCGAAGGCTAACCGGCCTCAGACCGCTGGGCGCAACGCCGGCAGGCTGGCCGCGCTGCTGCTGGCCGCCGCATTGGCCGTGTTTTTGTGGGCGGGCTGCGCCAACAACCGTCATGCCGGCAGCGAGTTGGTGGTCGGATCCGGCCGCGACGCCGAGTCGATGCTGTTGGCCGGCGTCTACCTTGCCGCCCTGCGCTCCTACGGTTTCGCCGCGCGCAGCGAGACAGCCGACGATCTGATGACCGGGCTGGACTCGGGCGCGTTCACCGTCGTCCCCGTGTTCACCGGCCAGACGCTGCAGACGTTGCGGCCCGGCGCTCCGGAGCTCTCCGACGCGCAGGTCTACCTCTCGATGGTGTCGGCGCTGCCCGAGGGTGTGGCAGCGGGCGACTACACCACGGCCGCTGAAGACAAACCCGTTTTGCTGGTGACGGGGTCCACCGCGCGGGCGTGGGGCGGAAACGACCGCAACGCAGACCTTCCGCTGCTGGCAAAGCACTGCGACGGACTGGCCGTCGGGATCGTCGCCGGCCGCCGGGCACCCGCGGCGATCGGCGGTTGCCGACTGCCCGCCACACGCGAATTTCCTGATGACACAACCATGTTCGCGGCCCTGCGGGCCGGACAGCTGACCACGGCGTGGACCACCACCGCCAACCCCGCGAATCCCGCTGACCTGGTTTCGCTGGCCGACGGCAAACCTGCGCTGATTCAGGCCGAGAATGTGGCGCCGCTGTACCGACGCAATGCGCTGACCGATCGGCAATTGCTGGCGGTCAACGAAGTGGCCGGCGTGCTGGATACCGCGGCCCTCGCCGAAATGCGCCAAAAAGTGGCCGCCGGCGCCGACCCGCAGGCGGTGGCCGGTGGGTGGTTGGCCGAGCATCCGCTCGGCCGCTGAAACCTAGTCTTTAGCCGGCATCAGCCGACGCTGCACCGTCAGGAACAGCTGCTGGTATGCGCCCGACCCGGTCAGCCGGAGCACCAGGTCCATGACCTTGGCGTCGCTTCCCACCAAAACCCGGGCCCTGTTCTTGCTCACCGCGTCCAGAATGATCTCGGCAGCACGTCGCGGGCTGGTCTTAGCCAGCCGCTTGTCGAAGAGCTTGGCCAGCTGATCGCGGTCGAGTCCCTCGGCGGCGCCGGCGTTGCGGGCGATCGCAGTCTTGATGCCGCCGGGGTGCACCGTGGTCACCTGCACCGGGTGGCGGGCCAGCATCATCTCCTGTCGCAGCGCCTCGGTGAAACCGCGGACGGCGAACTTCGCCGAGTTGTAGGCCGCCTGACCAGGCACGGCGAATAACCCGAACACGCTGGAAACGTTGACGACGTGGCCGTCCCCGGAGGCGATCAAATGGGGGAGGAAGGCCTTGGTGCCGTTGACGACGCCCCAGTAGTCGACGTCCATCACCCGTTCGATGTCCTTGAACTGGCTGACCTCGATGTCGCCGGTGAAGGCGATGCCGGCGTTGTTGTAAATCTGGTTGACCTTGCCGAAATGCTCATTGACCGCGTCGGCGTAGAGCAGAAACGCTTCGCGCTCGGTCACGTCGAGTCGGTCGGCTTTGACCGGCGCACCGATCGCCTTCAACTGCTCCTCGGTCTGCGCCAGACCCTCGGTGTCGACGTCGCTGATCGCCACGCTGGCGCCCGAACGGCCGAGCTCGACGGCCAGCGCCTGCCCGATTCCCGAACCCGCTCCGGTCACCACGGCGACCTTGCCTGCGAACCCCCGCATGAAGCACCTTCTCTCGTGTCTGCAACTGCGTCGAGGTTACCCGGTACCAGCGGTCCCTGATACCAGCGGGTGGCCGGGATCGCTCGGCTCCTTACTCGCGCCGTTTCGGCACTCGCCGTCTCCGGGCCTAGCCGAACGCGGTGTCGAGGATCTCCTGCTGCTCGACGGCGTGCACCTTCGACGAACCGGACGACGGGGCCGACATCGCCCGGCGCGAAATGCGCTTGACCCCGGTCAAATGGTCAGGCAGCAGTTCGGGCAGTTCCAGGCCGAACCGCGGCCACGCGCCCTGGTTGGCCGGCTCCTCCTGGACCCAGAAGAACTGCTTGGCGTTCTCGTAGCTGTCCAGCGTTTCCTCGAGCCGGTGTTTCGGTAGTGGCGCGAGCTGTTCGATGCGCACGATCGCCACGTCGTCCCGGTTGTCCTTGGCCTTGCGCGCCACCAGCTCGTAGTAGATCTTGCCGCTGGTCAGCAGGATCCTGCTGACCTTGCTGCGATCGCCGATGCCCTCTTCGTAGGTGGGTTCTTCCAGTACCGAGCGGAACTTGATCTCGGTGAAGTCCCTGATATCGCTGACCGCCGCCTTGTTGCGCAGCATCGACTTCGGCGTGAAGACGATCAGCGGGCGCTGCACGCCGTCGAGGGCATGCCGGCGTAACAAGTGGAAGTAGTTGGACGGGGTCGACGGGACCGCAATCGTCATCGAACCCTCGGCCCACAGCTGCAGGAATCGCTCGATGCGGCCCGAGGTGTGGTCGGGGCCCTGCCCCTCATGGCCGTGCGGCAGTAGCAGCACCACGTTGGACAGCTGTCCCCACTTGGCCTCACCGGAGCTGATGAACTCGTCGATGATCGACTGCGCGCCGTTGACGAAGTCGCCGAACTGCCCCTCCCACATGACGAGAGCGTCCGGGTTGCCCACGGTGTAGCCATACTCGAAGCCGACGGCGGCGTACTCCGAGAGCGGAGAGTCGTAGACGAGGAACTTGCCGCCGGTCGGGGTGCCGTCGGGGTTGGTGGCCAGCAGCTGCAGCGGCGTGAACTCCGCGCAGGTGTGTCGGTCGATGATCACCGAGTGCCGCTGAGAAAAGGTGCCGCGCCGGGTGTCTTGTCCCGACAGCCGGATCAGCTTGCCCTCGGCCACCAGGGTGCCCAGCGCCAGCAGCTCGCCGAAGGCCCAGTCGACCTTGCCTTCGTAGGCCATTTCCCGGCGCCTCTCCAGCACGGGCAGCACCCGCGGGTGTACCGAGAACCCCTCGGGCACCGCCAGAAACGCGTCGCCGATGCGGGCCAGCAGCGCCTTGTCCACGGCGGTGGATAGCCCCGCGGGGACAGGCTGGAGGGATTCGACGGATTCGCTCGGTAGCGCGCCGTGCTTCTCCAGGTCGCGGACCTCGTTGAAGACGTTCTCCAGTTGGCCCTGGTAGTCGCGCAGCGCGTCCTCGGCTTCTTTCAGCGAGATGTCGCCGCGGCCGATCAGGGCTTCGGTGTAGGTCTTGCGGGCGCCACGCTTGGTGTCGACCACGTCGTACATGTACGGGTTGGTCATCGACGGGTCGTCGCCCTCGTTGTGGCCGCGCCTGCGGTAGCACAGCATGTCGATGATGACGTCCTTCTTGAACGTCTGCCGGAAGTCCACGGCCAGCCGCGCCACCCATACGCACGCTTCCGGGTCGTCGCCGTTGACGTGGAAGATCGGGGCTCCGATCATCTTGGCGACGTCGGTGCAGTACTCGCTGGACCGGGAGAACTCGGGCGCGGTGGTGAAGCCGATCTGGTTGTTGACGATGAGGTGAATGGTCCCGCCGACGCGATAGCCGGGCAGTAGCGCCAGGTTCAGCGTCTCGGCGACCACGCCCTGGCCGGCGAAGGCGGCATCCCCGTGCAGCATCAGCGGCACCACCGAGAAGCCCTCTGGGCTGTCGCCCTTGTCCAGCAGGTCCTCTTTGGCCCGGACCAATCCCTCCAGCACCGGATCGACGGCCTCCAGGTGCGACGGGTTGGCGGTCAGCGATACCTGAATGTCGTTGTCGCCGAACATCTGTAGGTAGATGCCGGTGGCGCCGAGGTGGTATTTGACGTCGCCGGAGCCGTGCGCCTGCGACGGGTTCAGGTTGCCCTCGAACTCCGAAAAGATCTGCGAGTACGGCTTGCCCACGATATTGGCCAGCACGTTGAGCCGGCCGCGGTGCGGCATCGCGATGACCACTTCGTCCAG
>Ga0208987_1000159_pt1 | contig 13381 bp, 14 predicted proteins | sample MedBloCARef_O2_FD_187845 | JGI IMG/M metagenome (GOLD analysis project Ga0208987, IMG submission 187845) | Forest soil microbial communities from El Dorado National Forest, California, USA - Mediterranean Blodgett CA Ref_O2 (SPAdes) (version 2) | ecosystem: Environmental > Terrestrial > Soil >... | reverse complement strand
CGTGGGCTCGCGCTCGCGGCGGAACGGTTCTAAGGCGCCTCGTCCAGGGTCACGGTAAGAGGTCCTCGGTGAGCGCCGCGTCAGCAAGCTCTTCAAGTTCCTTGCCTTTAGTCTCCGGCCCCAGCAGGTAGCCGATCACCGTCAGTCCCCAGAGGCCGGCGAGCGCAAGGTAGGGGGTCTCCAGCCCGTATTTCGTGATGGCCCAACCGACTACGGTCGGCGCCGCGATGGAAACAATGCGACCTCCGCCGATTGCGATTCCAAAACCCGTACCGCGCAACACGGTTGGGAAAAGCTCCGAGATGTAGGTGTCACCGACGCCCCACAGCCACCCGATGGTGGCGATGGCGATCGCGCCGAAGACCAGGTATCTATCCAGCGAGTGGGACGTGGCAGCCAGGACGGTCGAGGTGATCTCAATGACCGCGGCGAGGATCGCCGAGGGCCGCCGGCCGATCCAGTCGGCGAGTGCCGTGCCTACGTAGACGAAAACGACTTGCAACAGGAAGAAGAAAAGTGCGTACCGGATCGCCTCGATGGGGGATGCGTGAAACCGCTTCACGATGTAGCTGGTCAGAAAGATCGTCACGCCCCAGAAGCCAACTGCGTTGGCGGTATAGATGAGCCAGCCGACGATGAGGCGTCGCCGCACGCCCGGGAGCCGCCACAGGCGGGGCTTCGCAGCCCCATTTGCGACCTTGGCCTGTACGTCGTTGTAGCGGTGTGACTCTGTGATGCCGCGCCGGACAAGGAATAAGACAATGGCGGGGATGATCGCCACGATGAACGCCGATTGCCAGCCAAAGCGCGGCACCAGGGCCAGCGCGACGGCCGCGGCTAAGACGTAACCCAACGAGAAGAACGAAAAGATCACGCCGCCAACGCCAATGGCGCGTGTCCTCGCCGGCCAAACTTCGGCAGTGTAAGGAGCGCCGACCGCGAGCTCCCCGGCACCGCCTACGCCAGTGAGGAAACGGAGTCCCGCGAAGGCGGCGATATTCGTGGTGAGTCCGGCCAACGCAGTCGTCACGCCGTAGAGCAGAATCGACGCCCCGAGCGTGGTTTTACGCCCCCACCTGTCGGCGGCGAATCCAAACCCGATGGTGCCTAACGTGTAGCCGAGCAAAAAGATGGAGCCGATGTAGCCGGCTTCGGCATCGGTGATGTGCAACGTCCTCTTGATGTCCGGCAGCACCAGACCGTAGATGTTCACCGCGTACGAGTCGAAGCCATAACCCAGACCGGCCGTCACTGCGATGAAGAGGGCCTGTTTGAAAGTTGCAGGTACGGCTTGGGATAGCTGGGCGGGGATGCTGCCTACGCTCGATGCCATCCGCGAAGGTTACGCAGGTGCACGATTTCTCAGAAGGATCACGATCCCCCTGATCAGAACACCCGCTCCGTCGAATACTCGCGAGTCCAGTCGGGGCTGCGGCCCAGGTGGCGCAGAATCCTGTCGAGGTTCGTCGCGCTCGGGGTGTCGACGGCACGCGAGAAGGGCGCGCCAGGCGTCTCCCGGAAGTCGCCGTCGGGTACGGCGAAGGCGAGGGGTAGCGCGGCGTCGACGACGTCGTCGGGAAGGGCGTAGACCGCGCCCAGCGATTCGGCGACGTCCCAGCCGTGGACCACGTAGTCGATGAAGTGGAAACCGATGGCGATGGCGCCGGGGAACGTCGCATTCGGCCCGAACTCGGGCAGCGCAAACGACGCCTGAATCGCCGCGTCGTCGGCGAAGGCCGCCAGGACGTCGCGGGCCGCGTCGGCATACGTGCCGCCGGGGTCGGCGGTGATCGCGCCCATCACCGCGTCGGCTCGCCATATGTCGGCGTCAGCTCCGAATCCCCTTGCGGCCGCGGAAAACCCGCGATGCTGGGCGGTCATATGGGCCAGCAGATCGGCCAGCTTCCAGCCGGCACAGGGGGTTGGTGCATCGAGGTCGGCAGCCCGGAGGGAGTCGACGAGCGCGATGGAGTTCAACACGGCGATGCGATGAAAGGGACGGATATCGGATATATCGGTAGGCATACACATATCGTAAGTGCACGCATACGATATGGCAACGCTTAGCATGTGGCGATGCCACCGAAGCCCCGACGGGACGACCTTGCGGCGATGTTGCATCCGCTGCTCAGAGACCTGGTGGCGGCCGAGCTACCGATCCTTGCCGCCCACGACCTGAGCATGTGGGGATACGTGGTGCTCAACGCGTTGGACAGGTCGCCGGTGCGCACGCAGACCGCTCTCGCCGAAGCCATCGGCGCTGACAAGACCCGGATCATCGGCACGCTCGACGAACTGCAGCAGCGCGGCTACATCGAACGTCGTGCCGACCCCGACGACCGCCGCGTCCGGTTGCTCGAGATCACGCCGGGCGGCCGCGCGGTCAAAAACGCGGTGCAGTCCGACATCCAACGCGGTGAGGAACGATGGCTCGCGGAATTGAGCGGCGAGGAGCGCAAGGTCTTCCTTCGCGTGCTTGAGCGCCTGACCCGCGCGGAAACGAAGTGATGGCCAGGTCAGCGGAAGCGGACGTTCAGCGTCGCCAGGCCGAAGATCTTCCGGCCAGCAGACTTCGCGCCGACGATGACGACACCGGTGCGGGTCGCTGGGTCGAGCGATTTGATCCGGCCGCTGAACTCGATGTCTGCGCCTTCGGTGGCCGACACGATCGCGGGTGCCGACAGGCGCACCGCGTAGCGGGTCACCGCACCGGGGTCGCCCGTCCATGCCGAGGCGAATCCGGCGCCCAGGCCCATGGTGAGCATTCCGTGGGCGATCACATCGGGCAGTCCGGCGAGTTTGGCGAGGCTCTCGTCCCAGTGAATCGGGTTGGCATCGCCGGCCACGCCGGCGTAGTTCACCAGGTCGCCGCGGGTGAGCCGGGCGTGGTGGACCGGAAGCTCGTCGCCGACCTGAACATCATCGAAGGACGGCGTCCCCGGCGGGCGGGTGCTGCCTCCCTCGGAGATGCGCACCTCGCCCTCGGGGCGCACCGTCTTCTGGTAGGTGGAATCATTTCCGCCGACTGCGCTGCCGACCGCGCTGAGGTTGAAGTCGTGCATCATCGCGTTCTGCACGGCCGTCTTGATCGCCGGATCGAGGTCGTCGGCGGTGAGGCCGACGACGGTGGTGTGCAGGGTGTGCACCCGCTCGCCGGCTGTGTCGGTAAAAGTGTTGGTCACGGTGATCAGGTCTCTGCCGGCGATGCTGCGCAACGACGAGAGTTCGACGTCGACGTGCAGTTCGTCGCCGGCCACGATCGGGCGGTGCTGCTCGAAGACCTCTTCGGTCTGCATGTAGGTGTCGTAGCCGACGACCACCTCTTCGAACATGCGGCGATTGCAGGTCATGCCCGGGGTCGACGTGAACGTGATCGGCGCCGCCAGGTCCGAATAACCCAGCTCCGCCGCGGCGGCGACATCCCAGTGTGCGGGGTGATAGTCCTGCACTGCACGGGCGTACTCGCGTAGCTTTTCGCGGCCGACCAGGTAGGTGTCGTCCATCTGGTAGTAGTGGCCGAGCCGCGCTTCGAGTGGCGAGGCTTCTGTTGCTGCAGTCATGAACTTGCTCAACTCTTCTATCGGCGTGTTCGTCGAGGCCGACCAACGCACACTAACGTGCGGACACCGCGGCGATACTCACCATGCGTTCAAGGAATGGGCGACCGCCGGCCTGCTAGCAGAAGACGGTGGAGAAACTCCCGCCCGCTACCAGGGCTACGACTAGCCCAGCGGTGGTGTGCCCCGTGGACGCGGCTACTGCCATGCCTGCGACTGCAGTAACGAAAAGGGCGAGCATGAAAAAGGCCATCAGCAGGCGATGGGAATCGATCGCTCTATTCGAGCGCGGTGCGACGACGGCGGACTTGCTCGTACGGTTCACGCCAACTATGAAACCGCGATGGTTGTGACCTCCGCTACATCCCGCGCCACGTTGTGATGTGGATCACATGACATCGGGCTAGGAACTCACCTCGATCACGACTTTGCCCTTGGCATGCCCCACCTCGACCGCCGCAATCGCTTCGGCCGCTTCGTCGAGCGGGCGGATGTCTTCGATGTGCGGATCCAGCTTGTCCTCGGCGACCAGCGTTGCCACGATCTCGAGAACACGGTGTGTGCGGTCCCGCTCGATCATGTGACCGCCCAGCTCGGCCGCCGTCACCGGATCACCGGCCGTGATCAGCTTGTTCCGGTCGGACAGCAGCTCCGCCACGGCGCGCAGCCCTTCACCGCCCGCCAGATCGAAGATCGCGTCGACACCATCCGGAAGCAGCTCTTTGATGCGATCCGCCACACCGTCGCCGTAAGGCACCAAGGTTGCGCCCAGTGACTCCACCAACGCCCGCTTGTCCTCGCTCGCTGTCCCGATGACGTTGATGTTGGCGTCCCTGGCGATCTGAGCCGCTGCGACGCCGACTCCGCCGCTGACGCCGTTGATCAACAGGGTCTGCCCCTCTTTGAGAGCCAGCTGGGTCACGCCGTCGTAAGCGGTGGCAGCGGCCACGGGCAGGGCTGCGGCATCGTTGAAGGAAACCTGAGGCGGTTTGTGTGCCGCGGCCGACGCTGTCACCAGTGTGTATTCGGCGTATCCGCCGGAGCCGGGAGCGACGCTGCCGAAGACCTCGTCATTGACGGCGAAGCCCTCGACGTCCTGGCCCACCTCTCGGACCACCCCGGATACCTCCGAACCCAGCACCGCGGGCAGCTCACTTGGGCTGGCCGGACCCATCATTCCCGAACGGATCTTCCAGTCCACCGGATTGACGCCCGCGGTACGGACCTCGACCAGCAGTTCGCCGGCCATCGGGCTGGGCATCTCGAGATCCAGGAACTCCTGAACGTCGGGCCCGCCATTGCTGTTGTATCCGAATGCCTTCACCATCCTCGGCGCGTACCCGGCAGCGCCGCGGGCTAAAACGCACCGTGTCCGAGAGAACTCTTTCCGTTAAACCAAATCCGCGGCGAGCAGGCTGCAGGCGAGCCGGGCGTCATCCACTGCCTGGTCTGGGTCGAGTTCGCCGCCGACTGTCCAGGTCAGCACGCCGAACGTCACCTGTTCGATCAGCCGTGCGACGCGGTCCTGGGCGGGCGTCGGATCGGTAATCCCGGCGGTGGCGAGGATGGTGTCGCGGACTGCGCGATCGCCCGTCGCACCCGAATGTGCCCGCACCGCCTGCGTCGAGACGATCATCGCGTGCGCAAGATGCTTGTAGCGCAACACGTTCCGGCATGCCTCGGCCATCAACTCGGCGACCGCCGTCGCTGCATCGGGCAAATGCCGCGCCGGTGGCTTCAGTTTCTCGATCTGTGCGGTCAGCACCGCGGCGTACACGTGGTGTTTCGACGGGTAGTACCGGTAGAGGGTGCGCAACGCGACACCGGCCTCCGCGGCGATCTCCTGCGCCTGGATCTGATCGAGGGCGCGCGACCTGCCTAACCGCGCGGCGGCCCGCAAGATGGCGGTGCGCCGCGCCCGCTGGTCGTCGGTCGCGGGCAGGGCCGGCGGCCGAGGCTCGCTGATGCGCGGCATGCCACAAGTATCGGCGGCGGCAGACCCGGCTGCGCCGCTGTACCGATGAGCGGGACGGCGCACTCATCGAGTGCGCGCGCGGGCGAACCTGGAACCGTGACAGATCTGGCGAAGTACGGTCCGTGGGCGGTGATCGCGGGCGGATCGGAGGGGGTGGGTGCCGAATTCGCTCGCCAGCTTGCCGCCGGGGGCTTCAATCTCATTCTCGTCGCACGTAAGCCGGAGCCGCTGGAACGCACGGCCGATGAATGCCGCGCCCAAGGCGCCGAAGTCCGCACTCTCGCGGTGGATCTCGTCGACCCGTCGGCCGTTGGGCAGGTCGCTGCCGCGGCCGCCGACGTGGAGGTCGGCCTGCTGATCTATAACGCCGGCGCCAATACCTGCAGCGAGCCGTTCCTCGATGGCGCCCTCGCCGAGTTCGACCGCGTCATCGCCCTGAACATCGGCACCATGATGGCGCTGACGCAACACTTCGGTCGGCCGATGCGCAAACGCCGCCGCGGCGGCATCCTGCTGCTCGGATCGATGGCCGGCTACCTCGGCTCGGTCCGGCACACGGTGTACGGCGGAGTCAAGGCGTTCGGGCGTATCTTCGCCGAGAGCCTGTGGTTGGAGTTGCGCGAATTCGACGTCGACGTATTGGAATTGGTGCTCGGCGTGACGCGAACACCTGCGATGGAACGCGTCGGGTTGAACTTCGATGTGCCCGGCTTGCGGGTCGCCGAACCGGCCGACGTCGCGCGTGAAGGCCTCGAGCAGCTGCCCAACGGGCCCGTTTACGTCGCGGGTGGCAACGCCGATGACGTCGCCCGCCGCAACCACCCGGACCGCGCCAAGGTGGTGCTGGGCACGCACCGGGTGATGCAGCAGCTCATGGGCGACAGGTGAGCTCCCGACGCACCTGTGCGGCGGCCGACCGGAGCAGCGGTTCATATCGCTGCGGAGAAACGTTGCAGGGCAGCACGATTCCGATTGCCGCCCGGCCGTCGATGGTGGCCGCCACCGAGGTGAACTCCGGCGCGTAGTCGCCCCGTCGTGACACCACACCGCATCGCCGCACCCGAATGAGGTCAACGTCGACGGGGGTGTCGGTGCAGTCCTCGGGCGGATGCGCGGCCAGCACAGCCAGACCCAGCGCCAGTCGGGCGGCGGGTGCTCTGGTGCCGACTCGGGTGGGCACTCCGGGCGCCGCGTGGCCGCCGAGCTTGTCCACGTGCACGATGTCCTGGCCGGCAAGAACCCCGAGGTGCACAACCGTTCCGGTCTTCATCTGAAGGTCGTGCAGCACCGGCGACGCGGCCGAGCGCAGTCGGAGATCGGTGGCGTCCCCGGCACCCCACGACATGGCACGTTCGCCCAGACCGTAGCCGCGGTCGGAGTGCGCGACCCAGCTCAGCCGGACCAGGTGATCCAGGATGCGGTGCGTGGTGGAGCGCGGTAGCTCCGCCCGGGCGGCGACCTGGTCAAGGCTCAGACCGACGGTGGTGTCGTCGAACGCATCGATGATCGAGGTGAACCGATCGACCATCGTCATCGCGACCCCAATCGGAAAAAAAGAGAATTGATTCTACCTAGGTTAGCGGTCCCGATCATCGGGACGCAAGGACCGCAGTTCCCGGCGGCGGGCTAGAACGAGAATCGTTGGCCGACCAACGCGGAGAGGTACACCGTGGGTGACACAGGCATGGCGGAGCTTGAGCGAAGGCTCAGCCGCATCGAAGACGAGCGCGCGATCGAGCGGATGATCGCCTCGTACGGCCCGCTAGTCGACGCGGGCGTGGCTGAAGCGACGGGCGACCTGTGGGCGGTCGACGGTAGCTACGACGTCGAGGGTTGGCCGATGCGCAGCCGAGCGGACGTGGTGGCGATGGTGGGCTCCGACCCGCATCAGGGTCTGATCACTCGGGGCTGCTGCCACTTCCTCGGACCCTCCGTCGTCACCGTCGACGGCGACAGTGCGGTCGCGGTGTGCGAGTCGATCCTGGTGCGCAACCGCGACGACGGATTTACGGTCGCGAGGGCCGGGGCGAACCACTTCCGATTCGAGCGCATCGACGGCCGGTGGCAGATCGTGGCGCGCACCACCCGGGCCCTCGACGGCCAAGCCGAAGCGCGCGATCTGCTCGCCGCCGGAATCCGGGGAGTTGCGCGATGACGGGCGCGCTGGCCGGCAAGGTCGCATTGGTGACGGGTGCAGGCGCCGGCATCGGCGAGGGCATCGCCCGGCGATTCGCCGACGAGGGTGCACACGTCGTCGTCGCCGAACGGGACGCTGACTCGGGGGCCGCCATCGCGGAAGCAGTCGGCGGTGTGTTCATCAGCACCGACGTGACGGTGCGCGATCAGGTCGAAAATGCCGTTGCGACAGCGGTTTCGGAATATGGGTCGATCGACATCGTGGTCAACAACGCGTGGGGCGGGGGAGCACTCGGCCGAGTGGAGAACAAGACCGACGAGCAGTTGGCCCACGGCATTGCCGTCGCCTACTACGGGCCGTATTGGGCGATGCGAGCCGCGTTCCCGCACATGAAGGAGCGGGGCTGGGGCCGCGTCGTCAACCTATGCAGTCTCAACGGCGTCAACGCGCACATCGGCTCGCTGGAGTACAACGCGGCCAAGGAGGCGCTACGGACGCTCACCCGAACCGCCGCCCGCGAATGGGCACCCACCGGTGTCACCGTGAACGCGCTGTGCCCGGCGGCCAAGAGCCAGGCCTTCTTTCGGGCCATTGGCGACTACCCGGAGCTGGAAGCGATGGCTGATGCGGCCAACCCGATGGGGCGGATGGGCGATCCGTATGACGACATTGCGCCTGTCGCGGTGTTCCTGGCCGGCGAGGGCTCACGCTATCTGACCGGCAACACGCTCTTCGTCGACGGCGGCAGCCACATCAACGGCGTGGCCTGGGCGCCCGATCTGGATGCCTAGTCGGTTTTCTTCCGTCTGATCCCAACGTGCCTATGCCAGTTGAAGGCGCGGCGGGCGATGCCGCAACTTCTCGAGCCCGTTGCCTTCCGCGTAGTCATCTATCTACGGTGGCGGCATACGACAGACTCGGAGGGACAGCCATGAGTAGCGATCTTCGCGTGGTGAAGCTCGGCGAGAACATCGGCGCACGTGTCGAGGGAGTGCGACTCGGTGAACTCGATACCGAGACCGCGGCCGCAATCAACCAAGCGCTGGCTGCCCACAAGGTGCTGTTCTTCCGCGGACAGCAGCACCTCGATGACGACTCCCACTACGCGTTCGCTGAGAGCCTGGGCGTGCCAACGACTCCCCATCCAACTCTGAAGTTCGAGGGAAGCCGCGTGATGCGGTTGGAGTCCTTTGGGGGTGGCGGCGCAAACCAATGGCACACAGACGTCACTTTTGTCGATCGCCCACCGAAAGCGTCCATCCTGCGTGCCGTCGAACTGCCGCGCTACGGCGGAACCACTACCTGGGCCTCAACCGTCGCCGCGTATCAACAGCTACCGAAGCCGCTGCAGGACCTCGCGGACAACTTGTGGGCAGCGCACAACAACGCTTTCGACTATGCCCAGGTGGATCCCGCCAAACTGGCCGCAGCGGAAGCCAATCCCGAAGCGGTGCTGAAGTACGCCGCCGAATTCCAGTCGACTCATTTCGAAACGCATCACCCAGTGGTGCGCGTGCATCCGGAGACAGGGGAGCGCGCGCTACTCCTGGGCGCGTTCGCCAAATCGATCCTGGGCGTCAACGGCGCCGAATCGCAGGCGTTTTTCCGCATCTTCCAAGACCGCATCACGTGGCTGGAAAACACCATTCGTTGGAACTGGGAACTCGGCGACGTCGCGATCTGGGACAACCGGGCCACCCAGCATTACGCCGTCTCGGACTACGGCGACCAGCCCCGCAGCATGCGCCGGATCACGCTGGCCGGCGACATCCCAGTCAGTGTGCGCGGTGAACGCAGCAGGCCGATCTCCGGCGACGCCAATGACTACTCGATCGTGGACATCCCGAAACCGCTTGTGGCGTAACGTATCGAGACGTTACCGTGTCGTCTCGTCCGCGACCTGATGCCGAGACTGCTGCAAACCCGGCGCGTCTGGATCGTCGTCCTGGTGCTCTAGGAGCTCCTCGGTTTCGCGCTGCTCCTCGGTCGTCTCCCTGGCGTCCTTCGGCTCTTTGGGCGGGTTGTCGCTGGTGTCCATTTAGTCAGGGTCTCCGCGATCGCCGGCTTCGAAACCCATTTTTTACGAATCGGTGATTTGAACAGCGCGCAAGCGGGTATTTTGACGGTCAGCGTAACCAAGTTAAGGGGCACGGACATGGTGACAGTTGAACGCGGTCGTGCGCGCTGCCCGCGCTGCATGCGGCTAGCCGAGTACCAGTTCTTCGATCGTGGAAACGACACGCTCGAGTACCAGGTGCAGTGCAGCTCTTGCGGCAACGTTCACTCCGAGGTCACCGTTCTATCTGCGCGGACGATAACCGCCGCTTAGATCCAGTTGGCCTTTACTTTCAATGTTTTTCACAAGTCGTAAGCCCGCTCGAGATCTTTGAGCGATGTTTCCAAGTGACTCAGTAGTCGCTGCAGATGCGGTACGCTGCGGCGGCAGCCCACGAGACCGAAGTCGAGGTTGTCGGCGTTGTTGGTCACGGTGATGTTGAGCGCCTGCCCGTCCAGCGGAAGCGACAGCGGGTAGTTGCCATCCAACTGGGCACCATGCCAGTACACCGGCTCCGCGCGACCGGTCGAGACGTTCGAGATGACGATATTGAACGGCGGGGAAGCGTAGGAGAGAAATCCGGGGAGCAACCCGAAAAAGAGCCCCCCGATATTCATCGCCGACAGGGCCAGCTGCTGAGCCGGCGGCAGCTGCCAGAACACTTCTTTGGTGTCCTGGATCGAGCCGCTGATGACCTCGAGCCGCTGCGCCGGGTCATCGATATCGGTCGCCAGGTTGCACAAAAACGTGCCCACCTGGTTTCCGCCGCGCTCGTCGCCGTCCTTGCGAAGATTGACTGGCACCATCGCGGTCAACGGGTCGTCCGGTAGAGCGTTCTGCTCAACGAGATAGGCGCGCAGCGCCCCGGCGGACATGGCGAGTACCACATCGTTGACCGTCACCCCGGCGGCGGACTTGACCGCCTTGATGCGGTCCAACGACCAGGACTGTGCGGCCACCCGTCGAGCCCCGCCGATCCGCACGTTGAACATCGTGCGCGGCGCCCGGAAGGGCAGGGTCAGCTGCTGTTCGAGCAGCGCCGCCCGGGCGAGTTTCAGCGTCGACGGAGCCAACGCGAATGCCGATCCCGCGGTGCGGCCGGCCTGCTCGATCAAGGAGGGCCGTTTGCCAGATGCTTTGTGCTCACGCGGGGCCAGGCTCCAGGGCACCCGAAGCTCGTCGTCGGATGGGTCAGAAGCGAAGGTGCGCTGCATTAAGCGCATCGCCGTGACGCCGTCCATGAGGGAGTGGTGAAACTTCGTGTAGACCGCGTACCGCCCGTCGGACAATCCCTCGACGAGGTGTGCTTCCCACAATGGGCGGTGACGATCGAGCAGACCGCTGTGCAATCGGGACGTCAACTCCAGTAGGTCCCGCACGCGTCCAGGTTCAGGCAAGGCGGATCGGCGAAGGTGGTAATCAAGCTCAACGTCCTTGTCGAACGACCACGCGACGTTGGTGAGTGCACCGAAGAATGCCGGACGTTTACGGAAGGTCGGTTGTACCTCGGTGCGCTCGAGCATGGCGTGGTAAGAATCGCGAACGTACTGAGGCCCGGCGTCCTCGGGCGGCTTGAACAGTTGCAGCGATCCCACGTGCATCGGATGCTCGCGTGACTCGCCGATCAGAAACAGCGCGTCGATCGGCGATATCGGTTTCATGGCCCTCGACCCCATCCCTTTCGCCAGCGCTACGCCCCGCGGCAAGTCGTCTCCTCCGTATTAGCCCGCGCAGGGGTCGGCTACACGCGAAAAGACGATCGGGATGTGATTAGCGCCGCAGGGCGCCGGCTGGATTAGCCGCGGTACTCGCTCACCTTCGCGGCAAACTTGTCGAGCAGTCGCAGTGAATCGTCGAGCGGTTTGGTGGGCAAGAACAATGCTAGTTGGCCGAAGCCCAGGTTTTCGGCGGCGCGCCAGTAGTCCAGGTCGTTGTACGGCGTGCCGAACATTGCCAGTGGGACGTCGTGGCCGGCGCCGTCCCGTAACTGGTTCACCCGTTGCGTGATGTCGTCTATCGGGTTGGGGTTGGAGATCCAGCCCGCTTCGTGTCGGATCACCCGCTTGACGGTGGCATTGGAATTGCCGCCGATGTAGATCGGCGGATGAGGTTTCTGTACCGGCTTGGGGCGACTGTAAGACGGCGGGAAATCGACATACTTGCCGTGGTACTCGGCCGGTTCGGTGGTCCAGAGCGCCTGGATGGCCTCGATGCGCTCGTCCAGCAGCGCGCCCCGGGTCTTGGGGTCGGTGCCGTGGTCGCGTAGCTCCTCGATGTTCCAGCCGGCTCCCACGCCGAACACGAAGCGGCCGCCCGAAATCAGGTCGATGCTCGCGGCTTCCTTGGCCGTAGTGATGGGATCGCGCTCAATGAGCAATGCGATTCCGGTCACTAGCTCGATCTTCGATGTCACCGCGGCCGCTGCGGCCAGGGTGACGAATGGGTCGAGGGTGCGGTAGTACCACTGCGGCAGTTCGCCACCGCCCGGATACGCCGATTCGCGGCTGGCCGGAATATGCGTGTGCTCGGCAACCACGAGCGACTCAAAGCCCCGCTCTTCGATCGCGCGGGCCAGTGACACCGGGTCGATACTGTCGTCGTTGACGAACGTCGAGATCCCGACCTTCATCGCGCTACCCCTGTCTGTCGGCTTCGCGTGCGGGAACGTCCCCTATTAGCCAGCTATTCCCTGTGGGCTGCTGCGAGCGGAGCTGGTGTCGCGCGTTATGAGTGCCGCGAGGAGCAGCCCGGTCAGCAGTAGCGTACCCACGAACGTCACCGTCGCCGCCCATCCGCCGACGCTGTAGACAAGTCCGCCGAATGCGCCGCCCATCGATCCGCCGAGGTAAAAGCCGAGCATGTACAGCGCCGCCGCGGGACCGCGATCCTGCCAAGCCACCGCGCCCACCCAACCGCTGGCCACGGTGTGCGCGGCGAAGAAGCCGGCGGTGAACACCCCGACCCCGACGACGATCACGCCCACTGCGTGCGGTCCCGTCGCCAGCAGGCCGATCACCGTGATCGGCAACGCGCCGCCAAGCACGAACGCGCGCCCCTTGCGGTCGGCGAGGCGTCCGGCGAACGTCGACGACCAGGTGCCCGCCAGATACAGCACAAACAGCAGGCCGACCATCGAAGAAGCCAGTCCGAACGGCTGCGCGGTCAAGCGGTACCCGAGGTAGTTGTACACCGTGACGAATCCGCCCATCAGCACAAAACTGAGGCTGAAAAGCTTGAATAACACTGGATTTCGCAGGTGGGCGGCGAGGTTCTGGAAGGTGGCCCGCACGTTCGACGCCTTCGCTGTGAAGTGTTGGGACCGTGGCACCAGCACGGCGAACGCCACCGTGGCGAGAAGCGTCGTCACCGAACTCGCCAGCAGCGCGACTCGCCAGTTGCTCAGGCCGACGACCAGGGACGGGACCACCCGCCCGATCAGCCCGCCCACGGTGGTCCCGGCGACATACCGTCCCATCGCGGAACCGAGCGACGAAGCGTGCACTTCTTCGGCGAGGTATGCCATCGCGACCGCAGGGACCCCGGCCAACGCCATGCCTTGCAGGGCCCGCCCGACGATCAGCACGCTGAGGGTGGGGCTGAACGGCAGCAACAAGCCGATGACGCTGGACGCGATCGCCGATATCAGCATCACCTTG
>Ga0208987_1000158_pt1 | contig 13427 bp, 13 predicted proteins | sample MedBloCARef_O2_FD_187845 | JGI IMG/M metagenome (GOLD analysis project Ga0208987, IMG submission 187845) | Forest soil microbial communities from El Dorado National Forest, California, USA - Mediterranean Blodgett CA Ref_O2 (SPAdes) (version 2) | ecosystem: Environmental > Terrestrial > Soil >... | reverse complement strand
GTCCTCGACATGATCAATACCACCGTCACCCGCATGTCCGACCTGATCGACGACGTTCTGGATTTCGCCCGCGGGCGGCTCGGAAAGGGCATCGTGCTGAATTGCGATTCCACGCAGCCGTTAGAACCAGTTCTCGAGCAGGTCGTCGATGAACTACGGACGGCATCCCCGGACCGCATAATCGAGACCAGCTTCGACATAACGGAACCGGTGAACTGCGACCGCGCGCGCGTGGGGCAGCTATTGTCCAATCTAGTAGGCAATGCTCTCACGCATGGCGCCCCCGATCAGCCCGTCCGCATCGGAGCGAAGACCGAGGGCGACGAGTTGAAGCTTTGGGTCGCAAATGCCGGCGAACCGGTCCCGGCGGCAGCGATGGAGAGACTGTTCGAACCGTTCTTCCGCGGCGACGTCCGCGACAGTCGACAGGGGCTCGGGCTCGGGCTGCATATCGCCTCCCAGATCGCGCAGGCCCATGGCGGGCGGATTGACGTGACGTCGACTGCGGATGAGACACGGTTTGTCTTCAAGATGCCGCTGGCATTGGCTGCATTGCGATGAAAACCCCACGACATGATTCCGGACCCTCAGCGCGACGGAACGAATTTTTGCCTGACCGCATGGATGGGCCGGAGTATTTTAGATGCCGCATCTAGGCCCGGTGATCCTAATCGTTGAAGACGAATCCTTGCTACGGTTGGATTCCGCCGAGACGATCGAGCACGCGGGCTTTGAAGTCATTCAGGCAGCCAATGCCGATGAAGCCATCGCAATTCTTAGCGCCCGTCTCGATATTCACGTCGTCTTCACCGATATTCAGATGCCTGGTTCGATGGACGGGCTGAAGCTCGCCCACTTTGTCCGGAACGCTGGCCGCCGATTAAAATCGTTGCGACATCGGGCCAAGTGGTGGCGGGCGCCGATGATTTGCCAGCCGGCAGTGTGTTCTTGCCAAAGCCCTACCGTAGTGCGGAGGTGGTCGCGACGCTGCGCGAGTTGACCGGCGCTTCCTGATCTGTCGATGGTTTCGACCAAGCAAATTTTTCGCCTTTTTCCTCGAAGGTCAAATCGGGTTTGCGAAACTCTTTTGCTCCACTTCGCCAAGAAAACATAGTTGCGGCGCAAGTTGTTCGTTCGCCGCCATCATCTGGCTACTCAGCAACAAGGATATGAATGCCCACGAACTCGCGGCTAAGTTTGCCGCCAAGATTGCGGAAGTCGCCGTTGAGAAAGACAGGCAAACAGTGCGCGAGCCGATTGGAGCATCGTTCGAGTCATCGCCAGGCCTCCAAGCCGGATGCCGGATAGGGACGTAACTAACCTCAACCAATCCTTACGTTTGGCAGGAGGCGGGCAATCTCGGCGGCGAGTTGTGCCTGCGTGTAGGGCTTACCGAGACGGGGAATGTCCACCATTTTATCTCCCCCCAACTCGGCAAACCCCGTTGCGAGCAGGACTGGAAGTCGAGGCCGTTGGCGGCGCACTTCAAATGCCAGTTCGCTTCCTGTCATCCCCGGCATGGCGTGATCCGTTATCAGAAGGTCCGTATCCAATCCAGCTTCGAGAAGCTGCAAAGCCTCGCGCGCGGAATGCGCTTCGATGACCTCGTGTCCGAGGTCTTCCAGCAGAGCAACAGTGCTGCCCGCGATTAGTAGGTCGTCGTCGACAAAAAGGATCCGCGCTCGCCGGGAAGCCTGAGCGACGACGTTCGGCAGGTCGCCCGAGGGGAGTGCGGCTTTCGTGGCAATCGGCAGCCAGAGCGCCGCGGTAGTTCCGCGCGACAGGACGCTTTCAAGGCGCAGAACACCGCCGGACTGCTCCGCCAAGCCGAACACCATCGATAATCCCAAACCAGTGCCCTTGCCCACCCCCTTGGTTGAAAAGAATGGCTCTACAGCTTTTGCGAGGGTCTCGGCGTCCATCCCTTCGCCGGTGTCTTTTACCGAAAGCACCACGTATCGACCGGGCTGGAGTCGAATTTGGTTGTCATGACCGATTTCCTGCAAGCTCAACCCGATCGTAAGGACCCCACCCGATACCATCGCATCTCGGGCATTTACCGCAAGATTCAAAAGAGCCATTTCGAGTTGGTTCGGATCGACATCGACAGCCGGTAACGTTCCTTCCGCCTCTAGCTCAACACGAACCATCGGACCAACGGAGCGGCCGATGAGTCCCAGCATATCTTCAACGAGGCTTCGGACGTCAGTCGCCTGAGCCTTCAAATCCTGCTTGCGGGCAAACGCGAGCAACCTCTGTGTCAACGTAGCGCCGCGGCGGGCACCCTCCATGGCGCCATTCAGGAGCCTGTGAAGTCGCGCATCTTCCCCGAGTTTTTTTGAAAGGAGGTCGAGATTGCCGATGATCGCCATCAGTAGGTTATTGAAATCGTGCGCCACCCCGCCGACTAACTGTCCCAGCGCATCGATCTTCTGTGCCTGTAGCAGCGCTGCTTGGGCCCTCTCGCGACCTGCGATTTCTTCCCGAAGATGGTTATTCGCCCGCTCGAGGTCGGCCGTTCTGTCGGCCACCAGATGCTCAAGCTCCACGGCGGCCCCGCGCTGAGCCTCAAGGTACGCGCGAATGTCGTACTGCCGTCTACGGGCGCGCTCTGCGGCAACAACCGTGGCCTGAAGCGTGATCGCCTTTAATGGCCGTTCGAGAAAGGCAACGTTGCGCAAGCGGGTGACAAGCTCCCGCCGGAACGCGGCAAACCTGGGACCTTCGTTGTGGTTCGTCAGGACGACAAAGGGCTGATCGGACCACGGTGGCTGACGGCCGACCCAGTCCTCCAGAACGCGGACCTTATCGCCGTAGAGCGCTTCCTCCGCCACGAGCACGACCTCAACGACCCACTCCAAATTCTCTATCAATTCCTGCAACGTGCTGCAGACCACGGAGCGCAGGCCCGTCCTTTCAATCAGCGCGGCGACAGTGGCCGCGTCACGACCGACAGGTAGCAGGACCAGGACCACGCCTTTTGGCTTCTCAACCTGGGCCATCTGCGTGCTGAGACATCAGAGGTGCCTCCTCCCCTTTGTAGATCGGTGTTCCGCTAAAGATGCCGCTAAAGCCCTTAAGCGGCGGTCCAACGGTGATGCCCTGGTTGCTGAGCTTGAATTCCCTAATCGTGTGTTCGTGATTGCCGCTTCGCTTCTTCACGACCGAAAGCGCACGCCGCATGCTTCCATCGAACTCAAAATAGCGCAGCATCAGCACGCCGTCGGCGAGATAGCTGATGTCGAGCGGCGTATCCATAGGTCCGACAAGGCCATGCTGCGCCAGCACCAGGATGGTCAGGACGCCACGCTGACTGAGATAGCTCAGCAATTCGTGCATTTGCAAAATCAAGAAGCGCTCATCCGGCATCGCGTTGAGGTAGCCGTTAAGGCTATCGATGATCACGACCTGAGCGTTTCCGTTCTCAACGCTGCGCCGCACGGCGTCGGCGAACTCGCCCGGAGCCATTTCAGCCGGATCAATTTGCTGAACATCGATCAGGCCTTTGTCGAGATTCTCTTTGAGTGGCAGACCCAGCGTCTTTGCGCGCGCGGTCATCGTGCCGCGTCCTTCGTCGAAGGCAAAGATCACGGAGCGCTCGTTTCGAGCTGCGGCGGCGATCGCATAGGTGAGCGCAAGGGACGATTTGCCGACGCCCGCTGAACCAATAAGGAGCGCGTTTGTCCCGCGCTCCAGCCCGCCACCCAGGAGCAAGTCCAATTCCGAGTTACCGCTTAGGACGACTTCGGTATCGAAATCCTTATGATGTTCGGCAGCTACCAGTCGCGGATAAATCTTCAGACCGCCATGCCTGATTGTGAAGTCGTGAAAGCCGCCCTTGAAATCGATGCCGCGCATCTTTACGACGCGGAGGCGTCGCCGCTGCGCGCCGTAATCGATCGCCAACTGCTCCAGCAATACGACGCCATGGGCAATCGAGTGCAGTTGCAGATCGTTCTGCTGTGATGAAAGATCGTCGAGCAGCACCACGGTGGACTTTCGACCCGAAAAGAAGTGCTTGAGCGCAAGGATCTGGCGGCGATACCTCAGCGGGCTTTGTGCGAGCAGGCGAAGCTCGGACAGGCTGTCAAGGACGATGCGTGCGGGAGTGAGGGCCTCGACCTTATCGAAAATCATTTGAGTGGTTTCGCTCAGCTCCATCTCCGCGGGCTGCAGCACGGTGAGCTCCTGGCTTGGATCCAGGCTAGTTTCTGGAGGAATGAGCTCAAAGATCGTGATGCCCTTGAGGGACCACCCGTGACGCTTGGCTACGAGCCGTAGTTCGCGCTCGGTCTCCGATAGAGTGATGTAAAGGGTAGGTTCGCTGCGGCGAACTCCCTCCAACAAGAATTCCAAGGCCAAGGTCGTCTTGCCCGAACCAGGCTGTCCTTCGAACAGGTACATCCTCTCAGGGTCGATACCGCCCCCGAGAATATCGTCCAGACCGGCATTTCCGGTCGAAATCTTGGGAAGCTCCGGGTCATCCAGCAATTCCTGATCATCGGCCATGTCTGATCCCCATTCTCTCGAAGGGTCGCCTTTCACGGCCGATCGATATGATAGCAACAATCAAACGTCCGCCTCGTTCCCCACCGCGGCGCTCTGCGAATTGGCAAAAATGGTGTACGGCCAAGCGTCTACAGGTTCGGGACAGTCACCGGAGGTTCGCTTGCAAAGATTTGTGAATATGTGTTGCGGCGATCGCAGCGTGGCCTGTTGCGACCGCGATCTGGTGCAAGTCTGAAACGACGTCGCCCGCAGCGTAGATTCCCGGCACCGTGGTTTGTTGATGAGCGTCAACTTCCAGACATCCCACGTCGTTAATACTTGCACCCAGATCCGAGGCCAGTTCGGACCGAACGTTGCACCCCAGTGCCGGATAGATGACTTCATAGGTTTGCGATTCACTTCCGATGACCATCCGGATATCGGTCTTGCCTCGCTCGATGGCACGCACCGGTCCGGCGACTTTTATTCCCGCCTGGGAAAGGCAGTTCGCAGTCTCTGGATCGGCGGCCGGCTGGCCCGCCAGGCTGAGTAAGGTAACGTCCCTGGAATAGGTACGCAGGAATTTTGCCTTGCTTGCTGCATCCTTTCCTCCACCCAATACCCCGATGCGGTGGTCGGTAACCTCATATCCGTCGCAGACCGGACAATACCGCACCGAGCCCTCCGCGATCGCTTCCGCAAGTCCCGGCAGATCAGGGCTTTCATCAACGATACCGGTCGCAAGAAGTACCATCCGGCTTTCAATTCTGTGGTCGTCCAAGATGGCCTCAAAGCCCTGAGACGACGCATGGAGCGCCGAGACGCGGCCGGCCATCATCGGGACACCGTAAGTCCCGACCTGCTGTCTCAGGATGCGAAGGAGGTCAGGTCCGGAGACCCCGTTTTGGAATCCGGGATAGTTATGGCTTTCCGGAATAAGAGCCGCGCGGCTTTCGCCGCTGTCGATCAGGACGATCTGGCGCCGATAGCGGGCCAGGTAGATCGCAGCCGTCAGGCCCGCTGGGCCGCCGCCGATAATGATACAATCGTAAATTTTCGGGGTCACAGGAGCCCTGGGGTCGGCACCGGGCTCATTACGATCTGCGAGGCCGCTTCAGGCGAGGCCATTACTTCAGTCATATCGCCAATCTCTTTCACGACCGCGAAGCAGCCGGCATCCTTCAGCGCCTGATCGCGAAACCCTCCTGTCAGTACTCCCAAGGCCGACACGCCTGCCGCCCGCGCCGCCTGTGCATCGTAAGGCGTGTCACCGATCATGACAGCGCGAGGGGTGCCCAACCGTTCCGCAGCCAAGCGCACCAGTCCAGGGCTTGGTTTGCCTTCTTTGACATCCTCGCCGCAGGTGATCACATCGATCAGGTCATCGACCCCGAGCACGGCGCGGTAGTGCTTCAACTGCGGATCTTCGCAGTCGGTGGCGAATGCTATCTTGCCGCCTCCGCGCTTGATTTCCTCGAAAAGCGCGCGAACCCCGGGGAACGCCCGAACGGACTTCAGGTACTTCCCAACGAAGTTTTTGCCCTCCGCTTCCAAGGCCTGCTTCCTGAGTTTCTCATCCATAGAGGGCGCAAGGATCTGCAACATGTCGTTGCCATCCATTCCCGAATAACGCTGCAAGCCTTCGATCGGCACCGTCAACCCGAAGCTGGAGAGGGTCTCCTGCCAGCTACGCAAGTTCAGTGGGATGCAATCGATCAGCGTCCCCTCGATATCGAAAATCATGCCATCAAACCGCATCTTGCGTGACCCCTCGTCTCCCGATGCCACTCGTCTTTTGATGCATTTGGAACGCACGGGACGCCGCGGAGTTTCACAAAACTGTCGTAAAAGGGCTGGCCAATGCCGAAAAAACTGGACAGCAAGCTGAAGACCGCCCTTGACGAAACGCGGCTGCTTTTCCTTGGCGGGCAGGTGCTTCTGGGCTTCCAATTTCAGGCGTTTTTCCAGGACGGTTTTTCGACGCTCTCGTCCTTGGCAACCTACCTGAGCCTCGCTGGGTTGGCGCTGATGGTCATCTCAATAACGCTTTTGGTAGCGCCCGTGATGCAGCACCGCCTGGTTGATGGCGGCAACGCATCAAAGCGTCTCCTTCGGACGACAACAGTTTTCGCCGCCGCAAGCTTGTCGCCTCTCGGATTAAGCCTGGCCTTGGCGACCTATGTCGTGATCGGCCATCGCTACGGCGCGGCGGCAGGCGTCATGTCCGGACTTGTCATGGGCGGGACGTGCGCTCTTTTTTGGTTCGTGATCGAAACGCTTATCGGATGCTCCGAAGGAGATCTTGAAATGAACGAAGGCCCTACTCCGTTGTCGACCAAGGTGGAGCAACTACTGACGGAAGCCCGGGTCATCATCCCCGGCGGGCAGGCTCTCTTCGGCTTTCAGTTCATTGCTATGCTTACGAAGGGTTTCGACCAGTTGCCCGCCGGCTCGCAACTCATCCATACCGCCGCGCTTTGTTTGATCGCCATGAACGTCATCGTCCTGATGACGCCGGCGGCATTGCATCGCCTTTCATTCGGTGGCGAGGATTCCGAAGCGTTCCTGCGGCTCGGCAGCGCGCTCGTCATCGCCGCGCCGATGCTCCTCGCCCTGGGCATCGCGGCCGAACTTTATGTTGTGTTCGAGAAGGTTGTGGAGAATGTCGTTTTGGCTGCGGCCGCGAGTTGCGTTGGCTGGCTGGTCATGACGGTGTTTTGGTACATCCTTCCCTGGCGGTTAAAACGTATCCACCATCCCGGTGGCTGAGAACGACACCTTGATCATGCTCGGAGGAAAACGGGGCGCCTTTCGCATTCGCATAGCACCGGAAACGCGATATTGGGTAGGATCAGACAAGGACGCCCCAAACTAGCCGAGACGATATCCACGGCAATAGCGAACGCGAGGTGCCCAAGGGCAGCCTGCTCGGAGCATCGAAGCTGCACACAGATGCCACGAAGGTCCTGATGAAACATTCGTTGTCGAAAAGACAGCAACCGGCCCAAATCAGAAAGACGTCGATGACAGAACCTAAGCTGCCGCGCCAGAAGGGGTTGCTGCCGCGTCTAAGTCGTTACATCGAAAGTCTAGGTCCGTATCAGTCCCTGGCTCTTCTCGCTATTCCCACGAGCCTCGTTGAGCCTCTCAAGCTGGTTGCCGTCGCCGTAGCGGGCGAGGGGCACTGGATCACCGGGACAATCATGATCATTGCGGCTTACGCGACAAGCATTCTATTCGTTGAACGCCTATTTCGTATCGTGAAACCAAAACTTCTGACCTTGCCGTGGTTCGAACGTCTGTGGACGTGCTTCATCGCGCTTAGAGGCAAGGCAGTCGCACTTTTTCGCTGATTTAGAGCGTGCCCGGATGAAGCGCGAGCCGTCACGGGACATGCTTGCGAGCAGTCTGGTTTCGAAAAGAGTCCGCCCGCGCGGAGAGAGCGGATGGACCCCTTTTCTCGATCATGTATCGTGGGCCGTTGCGTTGTCAGCGCAAAAGAAGAATGAGAATGATCAGCGGGATCGGAATCCCGACGAGCCAAAGAAGAATGGGCATGGTGTCTATCCTTTCTTTTTACGGGTTATCGATTGATCGCGGTTGTGCCGTAGGCTTTCTTGCCCCAGGTGCCATCTCGCAGCCCGCCGCCTTCGGTGGCAGCCAGCGAGGCTGAAAACGCACCGATAAACAGCGACAAGGTCAGCCAGATCGCAAGCTGCATCGCTGCCTTCCGCGCGGCGTCCAGATCGGCCTTTACTTGCGTGAGGGCGTCATTGACGCGTTTCTCGGCGTCAGCCTGACCTAGGCCGGTTCGAGCAGAAACCACCTTGGCAACGTAGGTCCGATCGGCCGCGGTCAGGTCGTTCCCCCTGTGAAAGCTTGTGGTGAACAGGCGGACCATTTCTGCGCGCGTGTCAGGGGCGTTCTGCTGACCTTGGGCGGACGGATTGTCTGACCGCAGTAGCGTATCAACGTAGCCATCCATCGGGGACGATTGCGCAGAATTGGCTGCGGCTTGCGTGGCGCCCGAAAGCGTCCCGCCGATCAGCGAAACTGCCGGCGACGCAAGCAGAACGGCGCCGAGCACCGATGCGGCGGCCCAGGCCAACAAGCCGTGCGCGGTATCCCTGAAGTGCACCTCGGGGTCTGTACGCCCACCCATTTCGTCCGCAGGCGACCCGCTAGATAGCCGCCGATGGCTGAAGAAATCATTGCCATGACGATGAAGTACAGACCCGTGCCGATCTTGAATGTCGTCGCAGCAACGCCGGAATTACCCCAAGGGGAAACCACGGAAAATCCCATGCCGGCGCCGAACGAAAGGAGGACCAGCGTTAACGCGAGGGACGTCACTGCGCCCGCAAGGACTGCGGCCCAAGATACTCTCGGTACCGACGGCTCGACGATGTCCGCCTGTACGGCGTGTCGAATTGCTTGCTCCATTTTTTTTCTCCCAGCAGCCAAGATTGGCCGCCCAGAAAATGCTCAAGCGGCATGAAAGTTCCATGTTTGAAACCGGGCGGAACCGCCGGACCTTTTCCCAGTTAGGCTCCGCAGAAATAGGAGTTCGGATGGGCCGTTGCCTCGGGGAACGCGTGCGAGGACGGGCGGGGCTCAAGAAAGCCCGTTTGCCCCGTCAAGCCGGGCTTGACTGACGAAGAGAAGATGACAGCGAACCGGTTAACGCCCAATCCCGTCCAGCCGAAACGGATCGTGCTAATCGACGCGCCGCCAAGCCGGCGTGAAAAAATAACATCAGCTTCCTTGTAATTTCAACCGTTGCGGCATTCGCGATCATGGCTCCGTTCGCCCGGATCCCGTTGCCGAAGGTCGATGCCTTCATACCAGCCTACGAAGCGGCGCTCTCCATCAGCGACCTTCTCACCGCTGTCCTGTTATTCGGCCAGTTTTCTCGCTCGGGATTGAGGGCGCTGCTGGTGTTGGGCTGCGCATATCTCTTCAATGTGCTGATCATCTTGCCGCATGCGTTGAGCTTTCCGGGCGTCTTCGCCCCCCAAGGAGCTATCGGTGGGGGACCCCAGACCACGGCATGGCTCTATTGTTTCTGGCATGGCGGGTTCGCGGTTCTGGTTCTCGCCTATGCGGTCCTGGCCACCCGGGACGGACGAACCAGGCGCGCCGGCAACATCCCGGCCGGCATCGCGGCGGGTGTTGGTCTTACCGCCGCAGTCGTGCTTGCGCTGACGCTCCTGGCGACCGTGGGCCACGACCTGTTGACGCCGGTGATGAGCGGGGCCGACTACTCGATGCTGGTCTCCAAGGGTATCAGCCCCGCTATCTGCATCGTCAGCATTGCAGCGCTAATCTTGCTCTGGCGCCGGCGCAACACCTCCGCCCTCGGTCGAGGCCCGGCGCATCAGGCCGGGAATTAAAGTGCTTCTGACTTCGGGATACACTGCAGAAGCCCTGACGAAAGAACACGGCATGCCGGAGAACGTGGAAGTTCTGGAAAAACCATATCGACATGATGATTTAGCCGACAAGCTCCGTCTTGTCATGAAAGGTTGATATCCGAAACTCCGGCCCGAGGCGTTCATGACACCGGACTGAAAGACCGAATCAGCGGCGACCCACCCGCGGACTGCAAACGTCCTACTGATGTTTCGAAAAGACACCTTCTCGCCCGTTCACGCCGTGGGCGGCCGCCCGAAAATCTACGGCCGAAAGAGCGCCGTCCCGGCGTCGATCGACGGCGCAGCGCTGCTGCCGCAGCAATGCCGGCAGACCTCCAAGAAAAACGTCCATCGCGAAGTCGAAAGACTCGTCGAAATCCGCTGACGCGGAGGCCGAACTCGACATCTCGTTGATGACGAAGCTCCGTACGAGGTTACGAAGCATCCGCGTGCGCAGTGGCCATGTCGTCGAGCCCGCACTACGGAAACGCCTTTTCGAACAAGCGGCGCACGGCCACAAAAGCTTCCATCCATTCTGGACTTTCGACCATAGGGCATCTGAATGTCGCAGCTGACAGGCCAGGCCTCTCTTTCGCGTACCCTCAGGATGTCACCGCCATCGCCCTCAGGGCCGCAGCGCCCGTCTTGCCTGCCGTTTCCGCTGTTAGGAGATCGAACATCTGCCGGTAACCTTTGATCCCCAGAAAGAGGCGCATCTCATCAATCGTTTCAACGCGGTCCGCGGTATCCTTCTCAACCTCTCTGGCGAGATCGGCGGCTATCAGCTTGTCCCCAGCGCGGTGCGAGCCCGGCCAGATCTTTTACGGTGATCCCGGTGAATAGGCAGACATGGGTTTTCTCCCCAGCAAAAGGCTTGGCACACAACGTGAAGAGGGTTTGCAATGGTAGGTGGAGATGTTTTGCCGCGGGATGCTTGGATGTTTGCAGGCCAGGACCGGCAAGCTAGGCAAGAACGGGACGCAACTCCACACAGACAATTTACCGTTGCTTAGATGGTTCCGAGGCTGCCAAAGCAATGTGCCACGTAAAGCGCCGGGTAGTCTTATAAAGAAAGGTATTAACCTCGTTACTGGCACGTGAGCACTGTAAATCAAGCCTCGCCGGCATCGAGCGGGACGTCAAGCTGCACAGTCACGCCTTTTGTCGGGCCTGAAACCACGGCAATTCGTCCGTCCAACTGAGCGACCAGGCTTTTGATCACCTTGAAGCCCAGGCTCGCACGCGGTTGGTCGATATCGAAATCCTTTGGCAGCCCGATGCCCCGATCCGACACCTCCACATGCAGCTCGGAGTCGCGCCGTTCGCCCGAGACCTGGATTTCGCCGGACCCATCGGAATACGCGTGCTTGGCAGAATTCGTCACCAGCTCGTTGATGAGAAGGCCAAGCGGAATCGCCTTGTCGGCAGAGATCATCAGATGGCCGAATGTGCAAACTATCTGATGTGAAACGGTTTCCTGCAGTTTCCTACATAGCTCGCCTGTGAAGTCGGCAATGTCGACGAACCCGATCTTGGTGCTGCGCCATAGGTGGTCGTGGACCTGGGCGATCGTGGTGATGCGCGCGGCCGCGTCCTTGAGCGCGTTTTGGACTTCCTCCGACTGCGCGTTGCGGCCCTGCACGCGGAGCAGCCCCACGACCGAGGCAAGGCTGTTCTTGACGCGGTGGCTCATTTCTCGCGTCAGCATGGCCTGATGGTCGAGAGCTCCCTGCAGTTCCGCGTCGGCATGTTGCCGCTCGATGGCGACGCCAAGCAGGGCTGCGAAGCCGGCAAGGAAGTCGGCGTCCGCAAGGTCGAATTGGCCGGAGTCCGGGCTGTCGACCTCGAGCACGCCGAATGGCAGATGGCCTTCGCCGCCTCGCGCAATCAGAACGTTGATCGCGCGCTTGATGCCATGGTCCGACAGCAGCTTCGGCGTCCTGAACCGGGTTTCTTCCTGGAGGTGATTGGAGATGACGATCTGGGCGGTGTGGAATGCGTAGCCGGCGGGCGATTCCATATCGATCCCGAGAGAGACATGACCAACCGTGCCCGGCGCCCAGCCGACGCCCGCGCGCACCAGTAGCCGTTTGTCGTCAGGCATATACTCCAGCACTTTGGCGAAAGTCGTTTCCAGGCCCTGGGCGCAGAGTTCGGTGGCCCGCTGCAGGATTTGTGCGATATCGCGGGTTTGCAGCGCCGAGCGGCCAAACTCGCCCAGCAAGGACTGCTGTCGCAGCCGGTATGGAAGCTCCTGTCTGGTTACGTCGGTCAAAGCGGCTGGCGCCGATACCGACTCCATCGACGGTGGGATGGCCATGAATTGTCCCGTCCAGTTGAAATGGTCCGGCGTCGCCGCCATGGACCGCCATGGAATTATAGCACGGCAGCCTTGGAGCGGCATAGTTTCGAACCGGAGCTGTCCCAGACAGACGACTTTTGGAAACGTTAACCCCCGTCAAAACTCCTCCTAAAAATTGCGGGAGGCCCTTGAAACTCTGAAAACACGAAAATAATAATTTGTCATCGGACGCCTGCGGGGTCCGGCGCGGGGTCGGGCGACCGCCCGGCATCTTCGTATTCATGTTGCTCAAATGGAGGATATGGAAATGAGGGCCTACGACTTTGCTCCCCTGGGACGTTCCAGCATCGGCTTCGACCGGCTGTTCGACCTCATTAACAATGCGCACCTGTCCGAGGCCAGCGGCACCTACCCGCCCTACGACATCGTCCGCACCGGCAGCGACAGCTTCCGGATTTCGCTGGCAGTCGCGGGCTTCGCTCCCGAAAACCTAAGGATTGTCGCCCAGCAGAATCTGCTGACGGTGGCCGGCGAGAAGTCCGGCGGCAACGACCAGGAATACCTCTTCAAAGGTATTTCCGGCCACGCCTTTGAGCGCAAGTTCAGCTTGGCCGACTACGTTGAGGTGGAACGCGCTAGTTGCGACAACGGCCTGCTCCAGATCGACCTCGTTCGTCGGGTCCCGGACGCGATGAAGCCCCGGGCGATTGCCATCGAGGCCGGTCACGAGCAAAGCTCCAACGTCGCTTCGTTAAAGGCGGCCTAGTCCGCAGTCCGATCGCCGCGGGCGGTTCGCAAAGCCAAGTCGAACCGCTCGCGTTTTTGGAAGGAAGAAAATCATGGGACAAAGCTTTCAAGACAAGAAGGTGCCCTTCGACATCGATGCGTTGCTCCATCCGTCGAACGCCTTCCGCCACCCGCTCGATATCGTGCGGGATCCCGATATGACAGCCGCGGAAAAACGGGCGGTGCTCGCATCCTGGGCTTCGGACGCCTGCGCTTTCGAATCCAACCCCGCGCTGCGGACAGCGACAACTGGCAATGTTGTCAGCTACGATGACATCACCGATGCGCTACAGTCATTGGACGTCGAGCGGTCGTCGGAGACGCTGGCCTACACCTTCAGGCACCCCCAGCGGCGCAGGCGGTGGACCAAGTGGAAAGGGCGCGGCGGCCAGTCAGACAACGGTGACGTCGGCTCAAGCGCCTTTGGATAGTGGCTC
>Ga0208987_1000157_pt1 | contig 13441 bp, 12 predicted proteins | sample MedBloCARef_O2_FD_187845 | JGI IMG/M metagenome (GOLD analysis project Ga0208987, IMG submission 187845) | Forest soil microbial communities from El Dorado National Forest, California, USA - Mediterranean Blodgett CA Ref_O2 (SPAdes) (version 2) | ecosystem: Environmental > Terrestrial > Soil >... | reverse complement strand
GGCGGGGATCCCGAACATGCCGGTGACCAGCGCGCCCAACACCGACTGGCCGGGTATCCAGCCGGACAAGTCCAACACCTGCTGCTGACCCACGGTCACCCAGCCGGCCTCATGCGCGGTGCGCAGCCCGCCCAACACCAACCCCGCGGCGATCAGCACCAAGAACACGCCCGTGATGCGGAAGAACCGGCCGAGGTTGAGTTTCAGGCCGCCGTAATACAGCCCCGCGCCCAGCGCTACCGACAACGCGATTCCCGTAGCTCCGCCGAGCACCGCCCACCACCGGTTGCCGTGCGACGTCTCGGCGGCCGCCAGCAAGAACACCGCCGTCTCAAAGCCCTCCTTGAGCACGGCGAGAAAGGCCATGGCAACCAACGCCAGTGCTCCCCCGCGGTTCAGCGCCTGTTGGGCTTCGTGCTCGAGTTCGCCCTTGAGCCGAGCGGCGTTGCGGTTCATCCAGACGATCATGGAAGTCACAAACACCACGGCAACGGCGTTGATGACGGTCTCCATCATCTCTTGCTGCGCCTGCGGCAAGGTCGCGGAGACCAGGTCCAGGCCGACGCCCACCCCGACACTGATCAGCACGGCCAGGGCAACACCGGCAAACATCGGACGGGTCGGTTGGCCGTTTCGCTTAAGAAAGGCGCCGACGATGCTGACGATGAGCGTCGCCTCGAGGCCTTCACGCAGGCCGATGAGGAAGGTGCCCAGAAAGATACCGAATACGCCCTGCATGCGCCCGATTCCCGTCCCGCGGTTCGGGACCGTCGAGTTAGCCTAACTTCGAGCCGCGGTTACGGTGCTTTCCGTGCCGCGAAGAGTCACGAACCCGGCTGCGTCACAAAGTCGATGAGTTCTTCGACCCGGCCTATCAGTGCCGGCTCCAGATCATTCCAGTCCCGCACCCGCGACCGGATGTGCCGCCAGGCCGCGGCGATGTCGGCCTGGTTCGCATGCGGCAATCCGAGCGCCTTGCATGCGCCACGCTTCCACTCGATGTGGCGCGGCACGTCCGGCCAGACCGCCAGGCCGAGCCGCTGCGGCTTCACCGCCTGCCAGATGTCGACATAGGGATGACCGACCACCAGGGTGTCGGGACCACCGGGCCCGCGGCGCACGGCCTCGGCGATCCGCGTCTCCTTCGAGCCCGCGACAAGGTGGTCGACCAGGACGCCGAGCCGGCGGTTCGGCCCGGGGTGAAACTCCGCCACAATGCCCACCAGATCGTCGACGCCGCCGAGGTGTTCGACGACGACACCTTCGACGCGCAGGTCGGCTCCCCAAACCTGCGCGACGAGTTCGGCATCGTGGCGGCCTTCAACATAGATCCGGCTCGCTCGCGCTACTCGCGCACGGGCATCCGGTACCGCGACCGAGCCGGATGCCGTCCGCCCCGCGCCCGTCGGTGCCGCACGCCGCGGTGCAGTGAGGATTACCGGCCGGCCCTCCAGCAGATAACCGGGCCCCAACGGGAAGCCACGGGTGCGGCCATGACGATCTTCCAGCTGGATGCGGCCGTACTCGACTCGCACCACCGCGCCGACGTAGCCGCTCTCCACGTCCTCGACGACCAGGCCCACTTCGGCCGGGTGCTCCGTTGAGCGAGGCTTGCGCCGACCCGCGGCGAGAACATCGGTTCCGTAGCGATCGTCCACTCGGCAATACTAGGAAGGCTTTTGGACGAAACAGCGTTACGGCGCGCCAGACTTAGTCTGGCGTTTTCACCGGGCCACCGCAGGCCGACAGATAGTCCGCGAAGTTCCAGGTCTTCAGGAAACCTTGGCCCGCTTGCAGTCCACTCTGATAGAGCGCTTCGCGTTGTGCGTCGGTGATGTCGAAGTCGATCGGGCTCACCGCATCGGCGGGCACAAAGATGGTGCGTCGCACGGTGCACGGGTCGTCGATATACGAATTGTCTTGATTGCTCACCAATGTCTCGATCGCCGCGAGTCCGAGCGACACCGGCCCATGCACGGGGTGAGTCGGCGGAATGCCCGGACGTGCCGAGAGCCGGATCCCGAAGGTCGGCCAGCGCGGCCCGGGGCGGTCGAACAGGTCCACCGGAAAGTCGGAGAGCAATCCGCCGTCCACCCAGGTCGCACCGCCGACCCGGACCGGCTCGAACACATAGGGAATCGCGGCCGAGGCATGCACCGCGCGGGCTACCGGAAACGTGTCCGGGTCGATGCCGTACGAACGCAGGTCCCACGGGATACGTACCAGCCGACGACGAGACAGATCACTAGCGGTGACGACCAGCGACCAGGCGAACTGTTCGGGCTCTTCGCCGGTGCGCAGGTCACCGAAGGTGTGCACGCCTAACTCGGCAAGCTGTTCAGCCACCAGCTGTTCGAGATAGGCGCCTCGGTACACACCGTCGGACACCAGCAGCGACAGTCCCCCACCGATGAGTGGAACGTGTCCAATCAGGTTGCGGTCAAGGAACTTTCGGTAGTCGATGCTGCGCATGATCTCGGCCAGCTTGCTGAGCGGTTCGCCGGCCACCTGCAGGGCGGCGACCAGGGATGCGACGATCGCGCCCGCACTGGTGCCCGCGACCCGGGGAAACCGGTAGCCCGCCGCGGCCAGCGCGTCCACCGCTCCGACCAGGCCGATACCCCGAACACCACCGCCTTCGCAGACCAGATCAACCGAGTCCACAATGACCCCCTACCCACGGCGTACATCAATTCACTTGCGGCGCACGGAAAACACTTTCAACCAGCATACGCCGAAACCCGGTCAGGAGGGCGGCCGCGCGCCAGCCGGCACCTTGCCGCGGATATGGCTACAGCGCCCGGCTTCGCCGGATTGCCCGACATCGTCAAGGGGCTGATCGCATCGTCACACTGCGATCCGCTGGCCGTCGACGCCGAAGAAGTGTAGGTGACCCGGTTCTGGATGCAGCCGCACCCGGCTGCCCTTCTGCGGCGGGTTGCTGCCGTCGACACGGGCGACAATGTTTTGCGCGATTACCTTGCCGGCGTCTGCGATTCGGCCATACAGATAGGCATCCGCTCCGAGCTCCTCGACCACGTCGACCTCCATTTCGACACCGAGGCCGCCCAGTTCGAAATGTTCCGGACGAACCCCGACGACGACCTCACTTGCGGCGTCGACGATTTCACGCGGCAGCTGGATCGGCCAATCCCCCAGCGAGACAGCAGAATCGACAATGGGAAGGGTAAACAGATTCATCGCCGGAGATCCGATGAATCCGGCCACGAAGAGGTTCACGGGATTTCGGTAGAGCTCACGTGGCGCCGCAAACTGTTGCAGCAGACCGTCGCGAAGCACCGCGACACGATCACCCATGGTCATGGCCTCGACCTGGTCGTGCGTGACATAAACCGTGGTGGTTTCTAGGCGACGTTGCAAGGCAGCGATCTGATTTCGGGTCTGTACCCGCAATTTCGCATCAAGGTTGGACAGTGGCTCATCCATCAGGAAAACCTGTGGGCGGCGCACGATCGCACGACCCATCGCCACCCGCTGACGCTGGCCGCCGGAAAGGTCTTTGGGTTTGCGGTCCAGATATGGTTGCAGGTCAAGCAGTTTCGCTGCGTCCAGGACCCGCTCGCGGATCTCGGCTTTCGGGGTCTTTGCGATCTTCAACGCGAACCCCATGTTCTGCGCCACCGTCATATGCGGGTACAGGGCGTAGTTCTGGAATACCATCGCCACGTCGCGATCCTTGGGATCGACGTTGGTGACGTCGCGGTCGCCGATCCGCACGAGTCCGGCGTCCACCGTTTCCAATCCGGCCACCATCCGCAGCGAAGTCGTCTTGCCACATCCGGAAGGTCCGACCAGGACGACGAATTCGCCGTCGTCGACAAACAGGTCGAGACCATCCAGGGCCGGCCGATCCGCACCCGGATAGCACCGCGTTGCTTGCTCGAAACTCACCGAAGCCACCGTCAACCACTCGTTCCGGTCACCGCAATACCACGGACGAAGGAACGCTGCGCGAACGCGTAGATGACCACCAGCGGCACCATAATCAGCATCGATGCCGCCATGATGACCGGCCAGCGTGCAACGTACTCTCCCCGCAACCGAACCAGGCCCAGTGTCAGTGTGGCCAGACTGTTGCGCTGAATCATCAGCAACGGCCAAAGAAAATCGTTCCAGACGTTGACCCAGGTGAGCACGGCGAGCACCATCACGGCGGGCCTGGCATGAGGCAACAGGATCCGCCAGTAGATCTGCCACGGCGAGCAACCGTCCAGGATTGCGGCCTCCTCGAGATCGCCTGGAAGCGTTTGAAAGAACTGGCGCATCAGGTAGGTACCGAACGCGCTGCCGAACAACCCCGGCACGATCATCCCCCAGGGCGTGTCGACCCACCCCGCGATCCGCATCAGAATGAACTGCGGGATCACGGTAACGGTCAGCGGAACCATCAGCGTGCCAAGGTAGAGCACAAACAGTGTGTCGCGGCCGCGAAACTGCAGACGCGCGAAGGCATATCCGGCCAGTGAGCAGAAGAAGACCTGCCCCGCCGTGACGCACCCGGCGTACAGCACAGTGTTGCCGAACATTCGCCAGAACGGCATCAGCTTGAACACCTCGGCGTAGTTCGACCATCGCGGGTGAGCGGGAAACAGCGTCGGCTGGCTGATCTCCCCTTCTCTTTTCAGCGAGCCCGACACCGCCCAGGCAACCGGGAACAGCCAGAACCATGCGATGCCGACCAGCGCCACGTAAACCGGGACGGCACGAAGAACACTGCGCTTCACCACGCGCTCAGCTAAGGCCACGAGAAGCCTCCCAGGAACGCTGCCGGGTGATCCGCAATTGCAGCACGGTCAGCACCAGCAAGATCGCAAACATCACCCATGCCAGTGCCGAAGCATAGCCGAATTCCAGAAACGAGAATGCGTGCTGGAACAGCATGATGCCCAGCACGTAGGTCGAGGTTTCCGGGCCACCGTTGGACCCGTTGAGCACGTAAACCACGTCAAACGCCTGGAACGCGTGGATGATTGAAATGATGACGACAAACGATATCGACCCCCGGATCAGCGGCACCGTGATGAAGGCGAACTGCCGTACCTCGCCCGCCCCGTCGATCTTGGCTGCCTCGTAGACCGTCTCGGGAACTCCCTGCATTGCGGCCAACAGGATGACCGTGGCGAAGGGAACACTGCGCCACACACTGACGATGCACAGCGAAGCCATCGCCCAATCGGGGTCGACCAGCCACGGAACCGGGCCGACTCCGATCCAGCCGAGCATGATATTGAGCAGTCCGTTGTCGGTGTTGAAGACGAACTGCCAGACGACCGCCATCACCACCGACGAGATGGCCAGCGGCATGAAGACGATTGTTCGGAAGATCCCGATGCCCTTGACGTTTCGGTTCAGCACAGCGGCCACGACGAGGCTGATGACGACGGTTGGAACGACCGTTCCGACCGTGAAGACAGCGGTGTTGCGGATGGCGATGAGAAACAGCGGGTCGGAGGTGAAAAGTTGTTCGAAGTTCGCCCACCCGACGAACTTTGGCGGGTTGAACACGTCCCACCGTTGGAAGCTCATGTACAACGAGAAGCCGAGCGGAAAGAGCATGAACACCATGACCGCGAGCAAGTTCGGCGCGACGAATAAGCGTCCGGCCCACGCGCGTCGGCGCGATGGCCGCGCTCGGTTGGGTCGCCGTGCTGCGGCGGCCGGGGAGGATTGCGCGGGCGTGTTGATCGATGTCACGGGCTTTGCAGAACCTCGTCGACGGCGTGCGACAAGCCGGTCAGCGATGTCGCCGGGCGGGCCCCTCGCAGCACCGGTCCCATGTTGCGATCCATCAGCGCGACAACTTTTTCCCATGCCGGGGTGACGGGCAGTCCTTCGGAATTCGCCGGCCCTTCGGTAAGCACGGCGAGATTACGGATCCTGCGGTGGGCCTTGGCGAATCCGTCCGACGAAAGCACCGACCGCAACACCGGCACAAAGAGGCACGATTCCGCAATGATCGCCTGACCGACGGGGCCGGTAGCGAACTTGACGAACTGCCAAGCCTGATCCTTGCGCTGGCTGCTCGCCGAGATGGACAGACCCGTCGTGCCGATGTTGGAGCAGGCGCTGCGCCCACTGGGCAGCGATGGCCCTACCGGTAGCGGGGCGACGTCGAAATCCAGGCCTTCGGCTCGCATGAACGTCTGGTACCGCCAGTGCCCACCCAGCGCGATCGCCGCCTTGCCTGATGCGAACAGGTCGGGCGTCGACATCGACTGCACATCGGAGGCATTGGGCGCCACGTTGTGCTTGTTGGCGAGGTCGGCGTAGAACTGCACTGCCTCCATGAACGCGGGGTTGTCGAAATTGAGATGCGTCGGATTCTTCTGCGGCGTAGACCACGGAACGCCGTTGTTCAAGGCGAACAGCCCGGCCGAGTAGTACGAGACAAAGGTGTTGACGAATCCCCATTGGGTGATCCGGCCCGATCCGTCCCGCTTGGTCGAGGCTTTTGCTGCGTTAAGGAAATCGCCGAAAGTCCAGGTCTTGTCCCACGCCGTGGGCGGGGCCGGCACACCTGCGTCGGCGATGAGCTGTCTGTTGTAGAACAAGTAGTTTCCAGACCATTGCTCCGGAAACGCGTATTGGCCGCCATTGAAGGTGAAGGTGTCATACAGCGGCCCAGTGCTTTCCGCCTTCAACTGCGCGGCGAAGGTCTGGTCACGCGCCAAGAAGTCGTTCAGGTCCAGCAGCACGCCCCGGTCGGCCAGCTCGGCGTACGTCAGATCCCACGTCTGCAGCACATCCGGACACTTGCCGCCCGCGCAAAACGTCGACAGCTGCTGCATCACGCCCGGCCCGGATAGCACGGTCCGCACTTTGATATCGGGATGGCGGCGTTGGAATTCGCTGACGACACGCATGCGGGCAGCGGCCTCGTCGGGATTCGCGGCGAAAAAGAAGGTCAACGCATCGTCGTCGGAAGCGCAGCCAGCGCCCCACGGGGCCACTGCGGCCGCGGTGAGTGCGCCGGCTCCCCGCAGTAAGCTGCGCCGGCCGAACGGCTTATCGAGCATCGCGCTTCCGATCTTGGTCCGTGACCGACCTCCCTGCCGACTGTGTCCGTTCTCCTTGGTACCCGATAAGGCTGCGATGTTCCTGCGATGACCCGCCCAACAGCGCCAGAATCGCCGGGCGTATGCGGCCGGCGTCGCCAGTGATGTCGATCGAGTGGATGTGGTTATCGGGTGTGATTCCGATTTTCAACAGCATCTGCGCACGTCCGCGGGTTGCGGTCGCACCCGGAACACTGTCGCTGAGCAGCACGACACCCGCGCGCAACGCCGGCGGTGATGGTCGTGCAGTGAGGGGTCTTAACTAGGCAACTTGGCCTTGACGATCGCATCTTGCTTCCGGGCCAATTCGAGCACAACGTCCCGCGGTGCGGGGTCGGTGGGTGCGCTGTCAAACTCCAAGTCCACGCCGACCCTGCCCTCCGCGAACGTCACATAGGTCACCGCTTTGGAGTTGTCGGGCGACAGACCGACGGCTATCAGTCCGTTCGTCCCAATCTCGAACGCCTGCGGGGCGGTTGTGACGTACTTGGGGAAAGATTGCGCACGATCTTTGGCCTGCTGGGCGGCGACCGTTGGATCGGTAAAGATGACGACGAGGTCGTCGATAGTGCGGGTGCGGTCTGCGTTGCCGAACGACAACGCCGCCCCCGCCACACCACCGGGGTTCTGCTGCGCCGGTCCGGTAGCCGTCGCATCTGCGCCGACGTCGCTCGCTTGGAGCAGCAAATACGTGTAGTCACCCAGCGGCGCAACGCCAGAAGTCGGCGCGCCAGACGTGGTCGATGCTGCTGAACTCGACGACGCCGTTGAAGTCGAGGACGACGCCTTCGACGAGCTCGAAGAGGATTTATCGGTGCCGCCGCAGGCTGTTGCGACAGTCATTGTGGCGGTTAGCGCCACGCCCACACCTAAAATCCGCGCCACACCCATGGTCGGCCTCCCTTTGGTGACAGCTATTCTTACGGCACTCAGACGTGCAGGGCAATACCGTGAAGCTATCTGACGGGCAAACTCCCACTCCTCGTGGAAACCGAGCTTAGGCGGGAAAGTAGCGGACCTTGTTGATCGCGTTGCCTGACCACGCCACGTCGGCGAAGACGATGCCGCGACCGTGATCAGAGTCGAGCGAAACGGCGACGGTGGACCCGGCACCGATCACCTTGTTCCACCTTGCGCAGGCGAGCTGCTCGGCGAGTTCGGCGATGTCCAACGGGTCGTTATCCCCCAAGGTTGTTGTGGCACTGGGAGATAGCGCATGCGCCGCGGCAGCTGTGTTCCCATGCGCAAGAGCATTCAGGAATGCCTCCACCAGCTTCTTGTGCCGCGCACCCACCCGTCGAAAGCCACTCATGAAACCTGCGGTTCCGCGCAACCGTTGGTTGGTGAGCAAGCCTCGCGACAGTTGCAGGGCCGGCGGCAAAGCTGTCGACCCGGTCCGCAGGAATTGCCACATCATCGCCGGCAACTCCCAGTACGCCCGCAATTCGGCAATCTGCCACTCGCCGTGAGCTTCTCGCAGGTCATAGCGCAGGAAAGCAGGAATGTACATGGTCACCGCGGAGCCCATTGCGACCTCGAGCTCGAGGTCGCGCAGCACGACCGTGCCGAAGACGATATCGAGATCGCGGTGGAACTTAATGTCACGCGGGCCGATGAAGGTGTCGTAAAAGCGACCGATCTCCGTCTGCCCGACATGTGGCCGAGAACCGACCGGGTCTTCAACCCGGGCGTCAGCGGTGAACACACCCACCCAGCCGTCGCGGTCGTGCACGGTGAACGCCTGCGGCGATCGTTCAACTGCGGCGAGCAGATGTTCTCGGTCCAGTGGCACCACCATTACTAACCCTCCACCAACTCGACGCCCGCGGTTCGCATCTCCGCCAAGGCTGCTGCCGCCGAACTCGGTGATACCGCGGCCGTGAGGTCCACCAGCACCCGGGTGGTCAGGCCCGCCCGCGCCCCGTCCTCGGCGGTGCGGCGGACACATTGGTCGGTGGCGATGCCGACCAGGTCGACCTCGTCGACTCCCCGCTGGCGCAACCAATCGAGTAACGGGGTCCCGCTGTCGTCGACGCCCTCGAAGCCGCTGTAGGCCGCCTCGTGAGCGCCCTTATAAAAGACCGCCTCGATCGGGCTGGTGTCGAGGTCGGGATGAAACTCTGCTCCTGTGCTGCCCGCGATGCAGTGCGGTGGCCAGGACGTGGAGAAATCCGGCTGATCCGAAAAATGGTCACCCGGGTCGATATGCCTGTCCTTTGTCGCTATCACGTGTTGGTAGCCGGGCTGGCCGGCCAGATAGTCGTTGATGGCGAAGCCCAGCTCGGCGCCCCCGGTCACCGCCAGCGAGCCACCCGCGCAAAAGTCGTTCTGCACGTCGACGATGATCAACGCTCGCATACGGCCCACCCTAACGCCGCCGACTGCTGCCAGCTGGGGCGATAACCCGCGGTTTGTTTGCCGATCGGCCGGGTAACCCGGTTGTCATGGTGATTCGGAGAATTGCGCGACCCCTGTTGTCAGCGGCATTCATTGGGCAAGGAATCAATTCGCTTCTCAATCCCAAATCAGCGGCGGAGGCCGCGGCGCCGGCGGTGGACGGCCTGCAGTCGCTGCCCGATCCGCTTGGCAGCAGCATTCCGAGCGACCCCCAGACGGTCGCCCAAATCAACGCCGCCGTGCAGGTCGGGGGTGGCCTGCTGCTTGCCAGCGGGAAGCTGCCGCGGTTTGCCTCCGCGGCCCTGGCGTTGACGGTGGTCCCGGCCAACCTCGGGACACACTCGTTCTGGAATGAACTCGACCCGCAACTCAAAGCCGAGAAACGTCAGCAATTCCTCACCGACCTGAGTCTGCTGGGCGGACTGTTGATTGCCTCAGCCGATACTGCGGGCAAACCGTCACTGGGGTGGCGCGGCCGCCGGGCCGCCGAGCGGCTCTCGGAGCGGGTGTCCTCGGCGCTGCCGGGCTCGGACGACTCCGACTTCGCGGAGCTTGGCGAGAAGATCGTGCATGGGTTGCAGACGCGCGCCGAGCGTGGGCGCGAACTCGCCAACACCGCCGCCGAACGCAGCGCCCCCTACGCCGAAGCCGCACTCGAACGCGGCCGCGAACTCGCCAACACCGCGGCCGAACGCAGCGCCCCCTACGCCGAAGCCGCACTCGAACGCGGCCGCGAACTGGCCAGCACCGCCGCCGAACGCAGCGCCCCGTTGGCGAAGAAGGCGCGCAAACGCGGCGAGAAACTGGCCGAGACCGCCCGTGCGCGGGGCATCGAGTTGGCCGAATCCGCTCGCGAGCACGGTAGCGAATTCGCGGACACGGCAACCACGCGCGGCAGTCAGCTGGCTGACACCGCGCGCGAACGAGTCGGTGCACAACCTAAGCGGCGCAAGCATCTTCCTTGGTAATCCGCGGATGAGCTGGACGCCGCTCAGCTGTCCGTGCCGTGACGGGCTGCCAAGCCCGCCAGGAAATCGTCAACAATGTTCTCGACACCCTGACTGATATCGGCGGTGACGCCGGCCTCGCCCACGCCGAGCGGCTCCAATGCGTCGAATTGCGATTGCAGCAGCGCGGCCGGCATGAAATGGCCGGGCCGCGCTGCCATCCGGCTGCCTATCACCTCCGGTGAGCCTCTGAGATAGAGGAACTCGATGCTCGCGCAGTGCGTGCGCAGCTGGTCTCGATATTTGCGTTTGAGTGCCGAACAACTCACCACGCCGCCACCGCGGTGGCGGGTCAGCCACTCGCCGACTCTCTCCAGCCAGGGATGGCGATCCTCGTCGGTGAGCGGTTCACCAGCACTCATCTTGGCGATGTTGGACGGCGGATGCAGGGTGTCGGCGTCCACGAAGGGCACCCGCAAACGTTGTGCCAGTGCGGAACCCACCGTCGATTTACCTGAGCCCGAGACGCCCATCACCACGATGGGCGATGGCGCGTTGTGCGGCACTGCGCCTATGTCCGTTGCTCCAGGTTGCGGTTCCATTCGATCCAGCCCACGCCGGTGCGCCCGTCGGTCGCGTTGACGCTGACCCAGGCGCGCGCGAACTCACTGACACGTCCGTCCGTGGCGGTCAGCCGAACCGGAGCATTGCCTTGCACCTGGGCATCGGCGGTGAGCCCCGCTGGATCCAGCGTCAGTGTCGCGCCCATGGGTAACCCGTTGGGGCTGAACGCTTCCCGGGAGTTCACCATGTTCAGTTCGACGAGACTTCCGGTGGCGTCCTGGACGTAACCGACGCTGAAGCCTCCCACGCCCGGGATTCGGATGTTCACGCCGTGCACGTGGGTTCCGTCGTTGAGATGCAGGGCACTCCACACCCAGTCCATGCTCCACCAGTCGCGCACTCCCCAGGAGTGGTCGCGCTGCCCTGGTACCGAGTCGAACCGATAGCTCTTGCCATCGATGGCCACGGTGCCCGAGACACTGCACGGGATCTCGTAACGTGTTGCGATTCGGTACTTGTATGGCGTCCCATCGGTGGCCCACACCAGGTTCATCGTCAACTCGACCGGGTTTCCCGGCTCGCCGCGTAACAGCGCCGACGGGTCCGAATAGGACTGACCCTGCCCGCGCAGATCGACACGGTAGCTTGCCAGCGGTGTACTGGCGGCGTGGCCGAGCTCCAGCCCATCGGTGTGCACCACCCATGGATCCGACGGCAGCGGCACCTCGACTGCGATGGCCACCGTGGGCAGATCGGGCCCGCACAACAGAGCCTGAATCCACGCGGTTTGCTGATTCGCGATCAGGCCGATCCGGAACCAGCCGCCCAATCCCTGTGCGGCATCAACGAAGTCGGAGTACCAGCTCTCGCTCCACAGCGGCTCGTCGGTCGGCGTGTGCGCGAGTTCGTCGTCTTCTGTTGGCCGCAACGGTTCCGGCGCGGCCGCCGCGGGCAGCGCGGCCAACGCATCGGTGTCCAGTGCGTGATCGCAGTTCCGTTGCAGCATGGTCATGAACATCCGGTCGCCACGTTCGGTGCGCTCCACCAACATCGACGAGACAATCGCCATCATCACGCCGAAGAAGCTTTGCCGACGGACGCCGTCGGCGACGTCGGCGAGGGTGACGCGCGCCCCCGGCCCCAGCGCCTCGTGGTATGCCCGCAGCAACGCGTCGTAGTGCGCACGACGAACCTCGGGGCGCAATGCGCAGCCGAGGAAGTAGGCCAAATCCGTGAAAGCCGGTCCCCAAGAGACGGTCTGCCAGTCGACGACGGTCAGCGGGCGGTCGGCTCCGTCGGTGCCGAACAGCATGTTGTCCAGTCGATAGTCGCCGTGAACAAGGCCCTGAACCCGGGCCGCCTGAGACTCGGCAGCCACGTACTCGTCGAACGAACCCACCAAGCGCTCACACACCACGCGGTGTTCCCCCGCGATCTGGTCGCCGAATCGGTCGACGAAACCGGCGTAGAGCGTGGCGATCATCGCCTGGCCGAGCGGTGACTCACGATTGAGCCAGGGCGCCTCGGCAAGCGATGCGTCACCAAGCAGCGGGCCGTGCAGCCGTCCCAGTTCGGTGACCGCGAGGATGGCCTGTTCGATTGTGGCGCCGGCGATTTCGTCACCGACGACGGCGGGGCCAGCGTCACCGAGTAGCAGATCGAAGGCCCCGGTCGCGGCATCGATCGCGGCGTGATAACACGGCGCTATTGGGCCGCCCAGCCGGGGCGCGATGTCGTCGTAGAAGCGGACTTCGCGTTCGTAAAGGCCCAAGGCCGAGCCGGTTTGCCGACTCACCGGGTCAGCGGCCGCGACCTTCAACACCACCGACTCCGGTTGGTCGGGGTCGACGGCTCCATCCGGGTATTGCAGTTGGACGCGGTAGCACTCGCTCATTTGGCCGGTGCCGATGCGCTCCACTTCGAAGTCGGCGACGTCTCCGGCGCCGATCGCTGCGGTCAACCACGAAGCTGTGAGATCACTGGGTCGTTCGACGGGCTGGGTCTCCATTGACGTCCTCTGCCGAATTTCTCGCTGACGGTTTTAGCGTGCCACGTCAGCGTGCCAGGTCACCGCGCCAATGAGAAGCCGGCCCACGCCGTCCTGCGATGCGGGTGCGGATCGAACTCGATACGCCACTTGTTGTCGAAGACCATGACGGCGCGGTCGTCGGCGGTGTAGGCGGGCCAGTCGTCACCGGGTACCCCGCTGCGGCTGAACGCTCGCCAACGACGTTGCACCTGGTTGCTGACCCGAAGCGCGGCGCGCTGGTCGGCCGCGGCAGTCAAAAACCCGCCGAGCCGGGTCCGATAGAAATCGAAGACGGCGAGCAGTTCGGTGGCGTGGGTAGCTCCTAGACCCGACCACCGCAGCATCCGTGGTGCGTAGTCGTATCGGTACAAATAGGTGGGCGCATGACTGCTGTGCGCCTCGGCGATCTGCCAAGCGGCCGAGCTGAA
>Ga0208987_1000155_pt1 | contig 13674 bp, 11 predicted proteins | sample MedBloCARef_O2_FD_187845 | JGI IMG/M metagenome (GOLD analysis project Ga0208987, IMG submission 187845) | Forest soil microbial communities from El Dorado National Forest, California, USA - Mediterranean Blodgett CA Ref_O2 (SPAdes) (version 2) | ecosystem: Environmental > Terrestrial > Soil >... | reverse complement strand
GGGCTTGACCTGTTGGGCCGACAGCCGGAAATAGTCGCGGATGTCGGCCTCGGTGCCCACACCCAGCGCGGTGGCACCCCGCAGCGTCAGCTCGCGAACGGCCTCGTCGTCGTCGACCTCGCGGGCCAGAACGCTGGGCGGCAGCACCCGCTCCACCAGGTCGTAGTGCCGGGCGAAACCCACCCGGGTGGCAGTGGTGAGCGCCCCGGAGGCGAATAACGCCTCGGCGACCCATTTGGTGTCGCTGCGGGTCCACCAGGTCCCTTTTTTCCGACGCGGTTCGGCGGCCAGATGCGCTTCGATCTGCCCGGCGGTGCTCGGTCCGAGCTCGTCGACGGCGGCCAACACGTCCTCGACGAGCTGCGGATTGGCCTTGACGATGTGCTTGCCCCAGCGACCGTGCCGATACTCGCGCATCCGCCAGCGCATCAGCGGCCAGTCGTCGACGGCCATCAGCGCGGCCTCGTGCGCCCAGTACTCGGCGAGCAGCCGCGTCGAGCGCGGACCCCACGCCGCGCGGTCCAGCACGTCGCGATCGTAGGGACCGAGCCTGCTGAACACCGGCGCATAGTGGGCGCGCACCGCCACCGAAACCGAATCCAGTTGCAGCACTTGGATTCGCGAGATCAACCGCTTCAAATGCGCGCGGGTAATCAAGCCGGCCGGCCGCGGCTCACTAAATCCTTGGGCCGCAACGGCTATCCGGCGGGCCTGCGCGACGCTCAGCCTGCGGGTTCCGATCGCCACGCGCCGAGAATACCGGCCCGCTACGACAGCCTTCGGCGATGACGCGAGGTCACCCCGCGTCGACTGTCTCCTTCACCGGGTTGTCTTGATCTTGGTATGCCGAGTCCAGAGCGGCCGGAACCGATTCCAGGTCGCGGTACACGCCCATCAGTTGCTCGAGGATCTTGATTCGTTGCCGGCTCGCCTCCTCCACCGCCTGCCGGGCGTCCTCGCGATCCCGATCGGCTCGCTGCTGTGCGTCGGCGAGTAGCTGCTCACGCGCCTGCTGAGCGTCAGTACGCAGGCTGACCAGGTCGGCCTCGAGCTTCTCCTTGGTCTCCGCGTACTCGGCTTCCATGGCTTTTTGCTGCGCGGCCAGGTCTGCCAGCAGCTCTTTGTGCTTTCGCTGCTCGGCCTCGATCTCGGCCTCGGCCGCGGTGATCAGCGCTGCTGCCTCTGTCCGCGCCTCGGTCTGCATCTCGGAAATCTCGTCGACCGCGCGCCGCAGCATCTTGGCCATCCGCTGCTGCATCGCATGCGGCGAAGGTGAGGTGTCGGTGAGGACCGCGACCTCCTGGCGCAGCGCCGACGACTCATCGCCGCATTGCTGCAACTTGGCCCGCAGGCTTTCGACGTCGGCGAGCAGTAGCTGCTGCTTGGTCGTCAACGCCTCGACAGAGGCATCAACCGCTGCCGGGTCGTAGCCCATGAATTTGCGAGAAAACGTCTTCGCGGGTTCGGGTATCACTGCCAATTTCCCCTCCTAGAACACCTAGACCCGTGCAATAAACCCCGCGTCGAGTATGTCAGGCGCTGTCGTAGGCGCAGCTAGAGGCGTTCAGGGCCGACAGTAGGTGTGGAACCGGTAGCGCAGCCCCGAGCGGCTGACCAGCCAGTCCCCCGTCTCGCCCAGCCAGCTCTCGTCCAGCAGCGGGGCCACCGCGTCTTCGTCATCGCGGGGCAGGTCGATGTCGACTTCGGTGACCTCACATCGGGTGGCGCCCGGCAGCCCGAGCAGATAGATCTGCGCCCCGCCGATCACCCACGTTTCGGGCTCGGTCCCGGAGATGGTCAGGGCCGCCTCGAGTGAATCCACCACCTCGGCGCCGTCAGCGGTGAAGTCAGGCTGTCGCGACAGCACGATATTTCTGCGGCCCGGCAGCGGCCGCACCGCGGCGGGCAGCGAATCCCAGGTCCGACGGCCCATCACCACGGTGTGTCCCATGGTCACCTGCTTGAAGCGGGCCAAGTCTTCGGGAACCCGCCACGGGATGTCGCCGCCGCGGCCGATCACGCCGGACGTCGACTGAGCCCAGACCAGGCCCACCCTCATACAGCGACGGGAGCTTTGATCGCCGGGTGCGGATCGTAGTTCTTCACCACGACGTCGTCGTAGGTGTAGTCGAAGATCGAATCTCGTTGAGCCAGAAAGAGTTCCGGGTAGGGCCGTGGATCGCGACTGAGCTGGGTGCGCACCTGCTCGACGTGGTTGTCGTAGATGTGGCAATCGCCGCCCGTCCAGACGAAATCACCGACCGAAAGACCGGCCTGGGCGGCCATCATGTGGGTGAGCAGCGCGTAGCTGGCGATGTTGAACGGCACCCCGAGAAACAGGTCGGCGCTGCGCTGATAGAGCTGGCAGCTCAGCCGTCCGTCGGCCACGTAGAACTGGAAGAACGCGTGACACGGCGGCAACGCCATCTGCGGGATCTCCCCGACGTTCCACGCCGAGACGATGTTGCGCCGCGAATTCGGGTCGGTGCGCAACAGCTCGAGTGCGGCGCTGATCTGGTCGACGTGCTCGCCGGACGGCGTCGGCCAGGATCGCCACTGCACGCCGTATATCGGCCCGAGATCCCCTGTTTCACTTGCCCATTCGTCCCAGATGGTGACGCCGTGCTGCTGCAGCCAGCCGACGTTCGAGTCGCCACGCAAGAACCACAGCAACTCGTAGACCACCGATTTCAGATGCACCTTCTTGGTGGTGAGCAACGGGAAGCCGGCCGATAGGTCGTAGCGGATCTGCTGGCCGAACAGGCTGCGGGTTCCGGTGCCGGTGCGATCGGATTTGGCGGTACCCGTCTCGAGCACCAGACGCAGCAAGTCCTCGTAGGGCTTGGGAACCGGGACAGCGATCGGCACGCGGCCAGCTTAGCGGGATCGCGAGCGCGGCGAAGCACGGCGCGCGTGGGGGCACCTCCCGCTTGCGGGGGAGGGTCGACACCGATGAAATTGGCGCGCCGACGCGCCGATGAAATTGCCTAGCTGCGCTAGGAGTACAACAGAGGTCATGCCGAACATCGTCGACACCGTCACCACTGAAGATGGCACCTGCACCGTTCACCTGTTCACCCCCGACGGCCGGGAAAGCCAAGGCCCCTGGCCGGGCGTGGTCATGTTCCCCGACGCCGGCGGGCTGCGCGACACCTTCGAGCAAATGGCGGCCAAGCTGGCCGCCAAGGGCTACGCCGTGCTGCTGCCGGACGTGTATTACCGCAGCGGCGACTGGGCTCCGTTCGACATGGCCACCGTGTTCAGCGACGAGCAGGAACGGAAGCGCTTGTATTCCATGATCGGCGGCCTGACGCAGGACAAAGTCACCAACGACGCCACCGCATTCTTCGACTATCTGGTTGCTCGCCCGGAGGTGGTCGGCGAACGTTTCGGCGTCTGCGGCTACTGCATGGGAGGACGGATTTCGGTCACGGTGGCCGGCCGTCTTCCGGAGCAGGTCGCGGCCGCGGCGTCGTTCCACGGCGGCGGCCTGGTGACCGACGGCGAGGACAGCCCGCATCTGCTGGCCGACCGGATGCGCGGCACGGTGTATATCGGTGGGGCAGAAAACGACGCATCGTTCACCACCGAGCACGCTGAACAGCTCGACAAAGCGCTGACCCAGGGCGGTGTGCGGCACACCATCGAGTGGTACCAGGCCGGCCACGGTTTCGCGGTCCCGGACAACGCGCCCTACGACGAGGTCGCCGCCCAGCGGCATTGGGAAGCGATGACGGAGGTCTTCGGTGCGGCGCTGCCGCGCTAACCGCTGACGACGTCCAGCAATAGCTTCGCGGCCACCGTCGCACCGTCCGTGCGCATCTCGCGAGCCACGTCGCGCGCGCATGCCTCGGTCGCGGGCGTCAGGATGGCCTGCAGTGCGGTAGACACGGATTGCTGCGGCGGGACCGGACCGTCGCACGCGACGCCGATCCCAAGTTCCGTCACCCGGCGGGCCCAGTACACCTGGTCGGCACCCTGCGGGATCACCAGCTGCGGCGCGCCGGCCCGGGCGACCGTCGTCGTGGTGCCCGCGCCGCCGTGGTGCACCACGGCGGCTACCCGGCCGAACAGCGCTTGCTGGTTGACCTCGCCGAGGACAAAGCAGTCGTCCCGGTCATCGATCAGATCCAGGTTGGCCCAGCCGCGGGCGAGCACCGCGCGCCGGCCCTGCGCGCGGACCGCCTCGATGGCTGTGCGGCCGACGTCCTTCGCCCCCAGCAGGGTCATGCTGCCGAAGCCGACGTACACCGGTGGGGTGCCGGCGTCCAGGAAGGCCTCCAGGTCGGCCGGCAGCGGGCGTTCGTCGTGCAGCAGCCAGGCGCCAGTCTGGACGACGTCGAAGTCCGCCGGTTGTGGCCACGGGCCCAGGACCGGATCCGACGCCAGCCACGGGCGGTCGGTGTAGGCGTAATCACGGACGTCGCCGATCAGCGGCATGCCGAGCTCGGCCCGGTGACCGTTGAGCGTGGGACCAAACGCCGCGTTCGTGCTCTTGGCGTTCAGGTTCCACATCACCCGATTGTCGGCCTCGCTCGATCGGAGTCCACGGCCCGCGTACTCCGGGGGCTGATGGTGCAGCGACGGCAGGTGGGTCGGGTGGTAGCTCGCGTAGACGTAGTGGATGCCCAGGTTATCGGCGACCGACCGGGCACCGGCCGCGGTCCACACCAAACCGGCCGAGAGCAGCGCATCACATCCCTGGGCCACGCGGGCGACAGTGTCGAACTGGTCGTCGATCAAACCGAGAAGACGTCGGTTGGTCTCTTCCTCGGACCACTTCGTCATCGGGGAGTTCATCGCGCGGACCGACTCGCCGAACGGCACCAATGGCACACCGAAATCGGCTGCCCGCTGCGCGAATTCCTCATCCGGCGGCGCGCACAGCACCGCTTCGGCGCCGAGCGCCTGCAGCTGCACCGCGAGCCCCAACAGGGGTTCGACGCCCCCGCGGGAATCGTATGTCGACAACAACACACGCATACCGCTACTCCTGTATCCCAAGTCGTACCCGAAAAGACTACGAAACCGGCAGATCTACCAATTCGGCCAGCCGGGCGCGGTGACGGTAGGCGGTGCCAAGTGCCAACTGATCGCTCTTAGCGCGCTTGAGGTACAGGTGTGCCGGATACTCCCACGTCATTCCGATGCCGCCGTGCAGCTGCACGCACTCCTCGGCGGCGTGCACGGCGATGCCACTGCAGTAGGCCTGTGCGACGGCCGCGGCGATACTCGCGTCTTCGTCGCGACGGGCGCAGCTGTCGGCGGCGTAGCGGGCGGCCGCCGTCGCCGAACTGACCTCGAACCACAGATCCGCCAGCCGGTGCTTGATCGCCTGGTAAGAGCCGATCGCGCGACCGAACTGCTTGCGCTGCTTGGCATAGGCCAGCGTGGTCTCAAAACACCACTGCGCCAATCCAAGCTGCTCGGACGCCAGCAGCGCGGCACCCGTCTCCAGTGCGGCGGCCACGGCAGCGTCTGCGGGTCCGACCGGGGTTGACGATGCCGCCGAAAACCCGACATTCGCAAGGGGTCTGGTCATATCCAGCGCCAGCAGCGGAGTGATCTGCACGCCCGGCGCGCTTCGCGAAACGGTGTGCAACTCCAGCCCGTCCGGCCCCGCGACCGGCACCACCAGCACGTCGGCCTCACCGGCACCGGCGACGCTGCTGACTACCCCGGTCAGGCCGTCGGCGCCGATGTGCACCCCCGCGATCGGGTCGCCCGGGGCGCTCGACAGGGGCACCACCAGCGCCGCGGTGGATGCGCCCTGGGCCAGAGCCGACACCGTGTCGGTGTCGCCCACCGCCAGGAGAGCGACCGTGGCCAGCACCGCGCTGGACAGAAACGGCACCGGCGCTACCGCGCGCCCGATTTCCTCCATGACGACCGCGGCCTCGCGCGCACTCGCGCCGGCGCCGCCGAGTGATTCGGGCACCAGCAGGCCCGCCACGCCCAGTTCGGCGGACAGCGTTCGCCAGACAGCCGAAAAGTCTTGTGGTGCAGGGTCATAGGCCCGGGCCACCAGCTCCGGGGGGAGACGATCGGCGAAGAGGTGACGCACGCTGTCCCGCAACGCGTCCTCGGTGTCGGAGTAGAGCAGATCGGCGGCGCTCATCGGTCCAGGTCCTTCCAGGCGACGTCCTTGTCGATACGGTGTTCGCCGGGCAGGCCGAGGATCCGCTCGGAGATGGTGTTGCGCAGGATCTCCGAGGTGCCGCCCTCGATCGAGTTGCCACGCGCCCGCAGGTACCGGTACCCGGGTCCACGCCCGACCAGGTCGACGACTTCGGTTCTGCGCATCGTCCAGTCGTCGTACTGCAGCCCCGACTCGGCGTGCAATTCGAGGTCGAAGCCCGAAATCGCCTGCGCCAGCGTGGAGAACGCCACCTTCATACCGGCACCCTCCGGCCCGGGCTGGCCTGCGCTGGCCTGCTGCCGGACGCGTTCACCGGTCAGCCGAAGAACTTCCGCGTCGACCCAGAGCCGCATCAGCTCGTCGTGCATCGCGGCATTGCGCAGCCCCGGCTCGTCCCGCCAGGCGTGGGTGACCTTTCCGATGATCCCGCCCTCCCGCGGGGCGTTGACGATCGAACCGATCGCGACACGTTCGTTGTTGAGCGTGGTGGTCGCCACCCGCCATCCCCCGCCCTCCGGGCCGAGCCGATTTGCGTCCGGCACCCGGACGTCGGTGAGGAACACCTCGTTGAACTCCGCTTCGCCGGTGATCTGGCGCAGCGGCCGGACGTCGACGCCCGGCTGCGTCATGTCGCACAGGAAGTAGCTCAAACCCGCGTGTTTGGGCACAGCCGGATCGGTGCGGGCGACCAGGATGGCCATCGTCGCGTGCTGGGCCATCGATGTCCAGACCTTCTGGCCGTTGACAATCCAGTCGTCGCCGTCGCGGACGGCGCGGGTGGCCGCGCCGGCCAGGTCGGAGCCCGCGCCCGGCTCGCTGAACAATTGGCAGTAGACCTGCTCGCCGGTGAATAAGGGGCGCAGGAACTTTCGCTTCTGCTCATCGGTGCCGACGGCCGCGATGGTCGGCGCGGCCATGCCCATGCCGATGAAGTTCTTGACGGTGCCGCCCACCGGTGCGCCGGCGGCGGTCAGCGTGGCGTTGACGAGCCGCTGCGCGTTGCGCGGCAGGTCCAGTCCGCCGTAGCCCACGGGCAGGTGCACCCAGGCCAGCCCCGCATCATATTGCGCGCCAAGAAATTCCCGCGGGTCGGTGGTCGCCGGGTCGTGTTCGTCCAGCAGCGCCTGGACTCGCGCGGCCACATCTGCGCTGAAGTCGTCATCACTCATTGCGTGCCGTCCGACTGTGCCTGAAAGCCCTGCGCCGGGCCGAGCAGTAGACCACCGTCGATCACCATCGTCTCGCCGGTGATCCAGCTCGCCGCATCCGAAACCAGGAAGGCCACCGCGTGTGCCACATCGATTGGCTCGCCGATGCGCCCGAGCGCGATCGTCGAGGCCAGCGGATCTTCGTGGTCCTTCCACAGCGCCTCGGCAAGCTTGGTGCGCACCACACCGGGGCAGATCGCGTTGACCCGGACCCGCGGGGAAAGCTCCAGCGCCAATTGCTTCGTGACGTGGATCAGCGCCGCCTTGGTGGCGTTGTACAAACCCATCCCCGGGGATTGGTGCATGCCACCGATGGAGGCGGTGTTGACTATCGAACCGCCGTGCTCACCCATCCACGACTTGACCACCAATGAGGTCCACAGCAAGGGAGCCCACAGGTTGACGTCGAAGATCTTGCTGAAGCGGGCATGATCCTGATCGATGAGCGGGCCGTAGGCCGGGTTGGTGCCCGCGTTGTTCACCAGGATGTCGACGCTGCCGAACCGCTCCAATGTCAGGTCCACACAGCGCCGCGCGGCGTCCTCGTCGACCGCGTGCGCGCCGACGCCGAAGGCCTCCCCGTCCACCTGCGCCGCGGCTTCGTCGGCGGCCTCCTGCTTACGGGCGGTGAGCACCACTTTGGCCCCGGCCGCCGCCAGCTGCTGCGCGATCGACAATCCGATGCCACGCGAGGCCCCGGTGACGATCGCGGTCCGGCCGGTCAGATCCAGTGAGGTCATATCGATACGCCTTCTTCGGTGATGGCAGGCCGGGTTCCGCCTGCGGCGGATAGTTGCATCCAATTTTGCTCACGATGTTTTGTACACGTGTCTGCGTGGTATGCGAGTCGAATGTTAGCGAAATTGACCCTCATGAAACCACTAGTTGTTGCCGGGGCTGTTGCCGCTGCGATCGCTGCCGCACCAGCGGCCGCTGCGGACTTCTCGATCGCTGGACCAGCATCGACGGGCCCGGCAACCCACTCCGTCTTCAAGGATGACCCGGGCGGCGGCGGGTGTGACGCCAATGGCAACTGCGGCTCCGGCGGCCAGTTCAACGGTCCCGGTGGCGGTCCGGGTGGGCAAGGCTGCCTGCCCGGCGTCGGCTGCGGCTCCGGCGGCCAGAACGCAGGCCCGGGTGGCATTCCGGGCGGCACCGGCTGTCTGCCGGGCGTCGGCTGCGGTTCCGGCCACGCCTGATAACCCATTCTCGATCCGACCTCTCAGGCTCTCGGCAACCTGGTAATCCAGGCCCGGGAGTCTGAGGGGTCGACTACATCGTCCAGCTCGAACGTGGTGGCTGCACGGAGCGCTTTCCCATGCTGATAGGCCGCCGCCACCAGGCGGTCGAACAGCTCTTGGCGTTCCACGCCATCGGCGGCTGCGGCCAGTTCCTTGCTAAAGCCAAGCCGCACAGCGCCTTCTAGCCCCATGCCGCCGATCTCGCCGGTCGGCCACGCGACAGTGAACTGCGGCGCGTTCAAAGATCCACCGGCCATGGCCATTGCGCCCAGCCCATAGGCCTTGCGCAGGATAATCATTCCCAGCGGCACCGTAAGCCGCGCCCCCAGCACGAACATGCGGCCGAACCGTCGCACGGCGGCCTCTTTTTCGGCTTCCGGCCCGACCATGAATCCGGGGGTGTCACAGAGCGAGATCACCGGCAGTCGGAACGATTCACACAGGGCCAGGAAGTCGCCGGCCTTGTCGGCGGCTTCGGCGTCGATCGCGCCGCCGAGATGGTGACTGCTGTTGGCCAGCAATCCATACGGGACGCCTTCGACCCGGACGAGTGCGGTGACGATGCCCACCCCGTAGCCCGCACGCAGCTCCAGGATGGAGCCGACATCCACGATCGACTCGATGGCGCGGCGCACATCGTAGGCACGCAGCCGGTTCTGCGGCACCACCTGCCGGGACAATCGCGGGTCCGGCGCCTCCCAATTGTCGGTGCTGCCTTGGAAGTAGGACAGATACTGCTTGGTCAGCGACACCGCGTGCGCTTCGTCGCGGGCGACCAGGCTCACCACGCCGTTGTGTCGCTGCACGTCGATAGGCCCGATCGCTTCCGGCGGGTAGACCCCCAGCCCGCCACCCTCGATCATCGCCGGGCCGCCCATCCCGATGTTGGCGTCCGGGGTCGCGATGATCACGTCGCACACCCCGGCCAGCGCGGCGTTGCCGGCGAAACAGCGGCCGGACACGATCGACACCAGCGGCACCCGGCCACTCAAACCGGCCAGCACCCGGAAGGTCGGCACGTCCAACCCGGCGGCGCCGCCGACATCGGTATCTCCGGGGCGTCCCCCGCCGCCTTCGGCAAACAGCACTATCGGCACCTGTTTTCGGGCGGCCACCTCGAAGACGCGGTCCGTCTTGGCGTGGTTGCGCATACCCTGCGTTCCGGCCAGCACGGTGTAGTCGTAAGACACCACCACCGCCTGGGCTGCCGCCCGCCCGAACCGGTCCGCCCCGATGGTTGCCAGGCCCGCGACCAGTCCGTCGGCCGGGGTGTTGGCAATTAAATCCTCTTCCGAGCGGCGGCTGCGTTGCGCGGCAATGGCCAGCGCGCCGTATTCGACGAAGCTGCCGGCATCGACCAAGTCAGCGATGTTCTCCCGGGCAGTGCGCCGACCTTTGTTGTGCCGCTTGGCGACCGCGGCGGCCCGGCCCTCGTCGCGAGTAAGCAGATGGCGCTGGGCCACTTCGTCGAGGTCGGCGCGCGGACTATCGAGGTCGACTGCGGTAGTGATGGATTCGCCGTCAGCCCCGATACCGGTGCGGGTGAAGACCAGTAGCGGATCCCCGGTTCCGACGACCTGCCCGGCGGTCACCAGGTTTCGGACTGTGCGCAGCGCGTCCGGCGCGACGAGCACATGCTCCATCTTCATCGCCTCCAGCACCACCAGTTGGCTGCCCGCACCGAACTCGACGCCGGCCGGGGCAACCTCGACGACCGTCCCGGCCAACTGGGCCCGCAGCGCCTCCTCACCCGGGTACAGCTCAACCGCTGCGACCCGCGTGTCGTGCTGGTGAACCAGCGCGGCGCCGGCCAACTCGGGAAGTTTCTGGTCGAGAAAACCGGTCGTTACCCAACCTGACTGGAACGTGTCGTCGGACAGCAACTCTCGCAGTACACCGATGTTGGTGCGCACACCCTCGATGCCGAATTCGGCCAGGGCGGTTCGAGTCTTGCGTAACGCCGCCGGGAACGACGGCTGATGCACGTGCGTGATGACCTTGGCCAGCAACGAGTCGTATCGGGCGCCTATCACCAAACCCGGCCTACCGTAGGTGTCGACACGAACGCCCGGACCGCCCGGCGGTGAGAACGCCGTCAAGGTACCCGCCGCGGGCACCACCGATCCGTCAGCGGCAAAGGTTTCGGTGTTGACCCTGGCCTGAATCGCGATACCTCGCCTGGCAGCGGGCTCGCCGATGACTTCGGCACCGTCGGAGGCGATTCCGGCAGGCAGCCCCAGCTGGTAATAGGACGCGCCACCCGCGACCGCGAGCTGGGCGGCCACCAGATCGACTCCGGTGACCTCCTCGGTGACGGTGTGTTCGACTTGGATCCGTGGATTGACCTCCAAAAAGACGTACGTGTCATCGGCAACCAGAAATTCGACGGTGGCCAGCCCACGCAGGCCGACCCGCGCGCACAGCCGAGCCGCGGCCTGATGCAACTCGCGACGCAGCATGTCTGAAATACCTTGCGCTGGAGCGATTTCAACGATCTTCTGATAGCGCCGCTGAACACTACAATCACGGTCACCGAGAGCCAGCGCATGCGTCCTGGGACCGGCCGGCGCGGCGATGATCTGCACTTCAATGTGTCGCGCATCGTCGAGAACCGCCTCGGCGAACACTGCCGCATCACCGAAGCCCAGTTGCGCCTCGCCGGCGCACTGCCGATAGGCGGTGTCGATCTGGTCGGCGCTGTCCACCCTTCGCATTCCACGGCCGCCACCGCCGGCCAGCGCCTTGATCATGACGGCACCGCGGTGATCGGCGAAAAATGCGTGGATGTCCGCCACGCTGCTCGGACCCTCGGTCGCGGGCAGCACCGGCACGCCGGCGGCCGTCGCGGCCGCGCGGGCCGCAGACTTGTTGCCGACCAGCTCGAGCGCGTCGGCGTCGGGCCCCACGAACGTGTAGCCGGAGGCCGTGCAGGCACGGGCGAATTCGGCGTTCTCGGAAAGGAAGCCGTATCCGGGGTGAATCAGCTCGGCGCCGGCGCTTTTCGCTGCGGCCAGCATCGCGGACTGATCCAGGTAGGCGTCCGGGCCGGCGCCGGGCAGCCCGATCGCCTCATCCGCGGCATGCACGTGCGGGCTGTCGGCGTCATCTTCGGCGTACACCGCGACCGTCTTCATACCCAATTCTGTTGCGGTGCGGATGATTCGAAGCGCGATCTCGCCGCGGTTGGCGATCAGCAGCGTCGTGGTCATCGGAGCGGGTCGCCCCACTGCACTTGTTCGCGAAGCTTGGCCTTGAGCAGCTTGCCACCGGCGTTGCGCGGCAGCGCTGCTGCTACCACCGTGACGTACTGCGGGATCTTGTAGTCGGCAAGTTCGCCGCGGCAGTGTTCGAGTACGGCCGTCACGTCGATCTCCGCGGGGCCGCCGAACAGTACGGCTCCGACTTTTTCGCCCATCACGTCGTCGGGCACCGCGAGCACGCAGGCATCCGCGACATTGGGCGCCGCCAGCAGCACGGCCTCCACCTCGACGCTGGAGACGTTTTCTCCGCCGCGATTGATGATGTCCTTGAGCCGGTCGACGATGTGCACCCGGCCCGCGGCGTCGACGCGAACCACGTCGCCGGTGTGCAACCAGCCGTCCACAATGGTGGCCGCAGACGCTTGCGGCCGGTTCCAGTATGCGGCAGTCACATTCGCTCCGCGCACCACCAGTTCGCCGACGGCTGGATCGTCGCCGCTGGGGATCACGCCGAGATCCACCGACGGAACGGCGTAGCCCACCGAGTCGGCATGGTCGACCGCGTCGGAGTCCGGCAGCACGGTCATCAACGAGGCGGACTCGGTCATGCCGTAGCCGTTGAACACCGTGGCGTGCGGAAACGCGTCCTTCAGTGACAGCACCAATGACGGCGCGATGGGTGCGCCGCCGTAGCCGACCCACCGCACGCCAGAAACATCCGCGCTCGCAAACTCCTTGTGCCGCAGCAATAACGAGTAGATGGCGGGAACCGTCACCATCAGCGAAATACGTTCGGCGGCCAGGGTCGCTATCAGCTCGTCCAGGTTCAGCGCCGGCATAATCACCGAGGCTCCGCCAAGACGCGTGGCCGCCAAAAACTGTGAGTTGCAGCCGGTCACGTGAAACAGCGGCACCGAGACAAGGGTGCGCAGTCCCTCTCCGACATCCCTGGGCAGCCCCATGCACCGAAGCCCATTCTCGGTGTTGGTCACGAAAGCCTCGTGCGTGGTCGGCACGCCCTTGGGGTGACCGGTGGTTCCCGACGTGTAGAACAGCGCGGCCGCGTCCGTCCGCGCGAGTCGCTCGCTCACATACGGTGGGCCGTCAGGCAGGGGGGTATCGTCGGCCAGATCCACCTTTGCGCCCGCGTCGGACAACATGAACTCGACCTCGGGCTGCGCCGAGCGCGTATTGACCGCCACCACAACACCACCGGCCATCACGGTGCCCCAGAAGGCCAACACCCAGTTGAGGCCCGCCGGGTAACGCACCGCAACGCGGTCGCCAGAGTGCAGTCCGGCCGCGCGCAGCCCGCCGGCGACCCGCGACGCCTGGTCCCATAGCTGCCGGTAGGTCAACCGGCCGGCGCCAATCTCCACCACGGCTTCGCTGTCCGGGCGGCTGGCCACCTGCTCGGCCAGCAGGTCCAGCAAGGTGTCCGGGACATCGTCGTAGTGCGGGATGCCGTTAGTGTCGCGGGACACGCCCGTCATTGGGAACGGGTTATGGTCCCGTGGAACTTCGATCACTTCAGGCATGCCCGGGTCCTTACTATCGGCGTGTCCTATCGTGATAGCGGTGACGATCGAGGATTCCGCCATCATGCCCGAGGCCTTTTTCACTGTCGACGGCGACTCCTATGTTCCGGGGGGCCTCACGCAAGGGCCGTGGGGCGCGACGATGGGCGGCCAGATTGTCGGCGGCCTGTTGGGTTGGGGGATAGAGAATTCCGGCGTCGATCCCGACTTTCAGCCGGCCCGTTTCACGGTCGACCTATTGCGTCCGGCGCTCATGCAGCCAGTACAGATTCAGACATCGGTGCAGCGGGAAGGCAGGCGCATCAAACTGGTCGACGGCGCGCTGGTGCAGCGGGGCACGATAGTCGC
>Ga0208987_1000154_pt1 | contig 13700 bp, 12 predicted proteins | sample MedBloCARef_O2_FD_187845 | JGI IMG/M metagenome (GOLD analysis project Ga0208987, IMG submission 187845) | Forest soil microbial communities from El Dorado National Forest, California, USA - Mediterranean Blodgett CA Ref_O2 (SPAdes) (version 2) | ecosystem: Environmental > Terrestrial > Soil >... | reverse complement strand
GGCCTAGACGCAGAGTGGCGGGAGGTCGACCTGGTGACGGTCGAGGGCGGCTTGGTCAACCGCGTCGAGATATTCGACGAGGCAGACCTCGATGCCGCGCTTGCAAGGTTCGAGGAACTTCAGCCGCCAACGCGGCGATTGGAGAACACCGCAAGTCGCGCATCCGATCACTATCTCGAACAAGTCGTCGCCCACGATTGGGACGCAATCGCGGAAATGCTGGCCGAGGATTACTACACGGACGATCGTCGTCATCTGATAGGTGCCGGGATTCACGGCCGAGAGGCCGAGATCGTCAGCGTGCAAGTGCAAGCCAACCTCGGCCTCTCGCACGCAATGCCGACCGTCATTGCCGTCCGCGGCGAACGGCTCACCCTTAGCCGTGTCCGCTACTCGGGCCGCGATCAAGAGCTAGAGACGTTCTTTGTAGAGATACTCGTCGTCTTCGAAATCAATGCAGATGACCGGTTCACAGCAGCCGTCGCCTTCGACCCCGAAAACATCGATGCTGCCTTCGAGGAACTCGACACCCGCTACCTTGCCGGTGAGGCCGCCCCGCATGCGCGCACGTGGTCGGCTATTACGCAGGTCTACGCCGCGCTCAACCGACGCCACCTTCCGCGCACGGCAATGGATTTCGCCTACGTCGACCACCGGCCTCTCGTACGCGTGGAGGCGAGCGAGCTTCCCGCATTCATCTCTGTCCTCTTCGACCAGACGTCAGACGTCAGCATCTATATGGAAGCCGTGCATCGGCTGAGTGACCTGGGTGTGGTCGTCACCCACACTGCGCGCGCTATTTCCAATGAGGACTTCGACGCCGAATGGCGAATGATCAACATCTTCACGATCGACGGCAACGCGGTCACCCGCACCGAGACGTTCGACGAGGCTGACCTTGACACCGCGCTGACGCGATTCGACGAGCTCGATAGGCGAGCGCCACTGCTCGCGAACACCTCGACCCGGGTCTGGACACAGGTAATCGACGCGTTCGACCGTCGCGACGTCGACGGCGTCCTCGCCACCGGCAGTGCGGACTGTCGGTTTGAGGACCGGCGAAAAGGCTTGCGTGATGTCGTCGATGGCCCAGCACGGCGAAAGGCCGTGCAGGCCATGTTCGAGGTGACACCCAGCAGTTGGCGGATGGAGGCAGAGCCCATCGCCACCAGGGGTGCTCGCCTCTCGTTGACCCGCGTCTGTTATCGCGACGTTGACCACGTCGCCCGACCGATTGCCGTCGAGCTCTTGCACGTCATGGGACTCGGCGATGACGGCCTGATGCACGACCTCGTAACCTTCGATCCCGACGACATAGATGCCGCCTTGGATGAACTCGACACGCGTTACCTCGCCGGCGAAGCGGCCGCCTATCCGGACACATGGTCGGCCATCACGCAGGCCTATGCAGCGATCAGTCGAGGCGAGACCCCCGTGACGACCGCTGATTTCGTAGACATCGACCGCCGGGGCGTTTCAGCGATCGGGGCGGGGAACTTGATGGCATACCTTCGCGCGGCGTTTGACGACACGGTGAGCAACCGGATCTACGTTGAGGCCGTTCATCGGCTGACCAGACTGGGGGCGGTCGTCACCCACATTGCGCGTGGGGTTTCACACGAGGGCCTCGATGCGGAGTGGCATCTAACCATTGTCATCACGGTCAACGGCAACCTGATCGACCGCTGCGAGATGTTCGACGCGGCAGACCTCGACGTCGCACTTAGCCGCTTTGAGGAATTGGCGTCGGAGTAAATTCCGGCTCACATTCGCATGGGGTGCAAACGATCTCGGTGATCTAGTTCTGCATATCTGGCCCGCAGATTGTGATCTCACCCGCCTACCACCCGGGCGATTGGGGAGCTTAGATTACTATGCTCGTCAACGAGCGCAGCCCAGGCGACTCGGGCCAACGCCGTCGCCAACGTCGACGTGCAGGTGGACCCAGCGCCGGTGTCGACTGACCTCAGCGGCGTCCGGGCCGCAATCAAGCACCAGCTGGCCCGCCATCAGGACGAGCCCGATGAACACTGGGCACTGCTGCCCCTCATCCCCTTGGTGCCAAAGCGGCTCTTCAAGCGAATGCTCGGCGTGGCCACCGGCAGCGCCACCACTGTCGTGTCGTCCAACCTCGGTGCGATCAACCCAGACGCCAACCGGCCAGACGGCACAGACGCCGACCACTTCGCCATCAAATCGCTATACCCCGGCGTGACCAAGGCGACGATGCACCGCACCAACGGCGCGCTGGTGTTGGTATCGGGAAGAACGCACGGTCGGGTCTTCGTCTCGGTCCTCGCCTATGAGCTGGGCCGCCCAAACTCGGACGACGAATTGCAGCAGAGCATTTCAGGTGCCCTGACCGACTTCTCTCTCACCGCCGCGACGGGCGGCAGACGGCTGTCTCAGCCTTGGCCTGACCGCATTCAAGGCCACGCTCGACCGGTAACCTCGCGCGGGATTATCGACTTTCTTCGACTGTTCAGGAGTCTTCGGGTTTGAGGCGCTGGTGATGTCCGACTTCATACCGCGGGTTATCTGTTTGCATTTATCAACTGCGCAAGCGGCTTCGGGACGCGGTATCGAAGCGCGGCGGGGGGAGACGGTCAAGGCCGTCGGTCACGGCGCAGACGTGAACGCAGAGCCTCCTATGCTCCCATCCGGGCGTCGTGATGACCTTCGATCGTGGGGGTTCCATCTCGGCGCGGGCGGAGCGAACCGATCGCTGGCGTTAGCGGGATATGCAGTGCATCAACCAAACCTGGGGCCGCGTGACATACCCACGGGACGGCGTTGATGGCGCGCATACCGGTCGCGAGCAGGCCGTGGTCGGTGGAGTCCTCATCGGAGTTGAAGCCGGTTTCGAATTCGGCATCGAAGCTGGGCTCGCCTTCGATCATCACGCGCCACACGCCGTCGATGCCGCCAGCGCGGCTCTTCGGCCAGTCCGGAGCTACATCTTCTGCCATCCGGTCGACGTGCTCGATCGTGATCACTTCTTGGCCATCGACCACGCCGATGCAGCGGAACCAGACCGCTGCGACGGTGCCGGGTTCGATCACCCCGGACAGGGTCTCCAGTCGCCGCGATGACGGTGCGAACTCGCACGTTTCGCGAATCTCGTCTAGTTGTACGCCGAGTGCTTCGGCGACCATGGTGACCGCCGCACCCCAGCCGTACTTGATCACGCCGGGCATCATGATGCCGCCTTGATAGTCCATCGGCTGACCGAAACCGAACAGCTCCCGCATTTCGTAGACGGTGTTGTCACGCGAGTAATCGGTGATCTCCAAGCCTCGGATCGAGTAGATCCGGTTCGACATCGATGCCATCGCAACGACCAGCAGATCGCAACCGAAACCCGGTTCGATGCCCGATGAATAGATCGAGCTGCCGCCCTTGATGGCCGAGTCGACGATGCGCTGAACGGTCGACTCTTTGATGGATCCTCGCGGGTAGACCAGGCCCGGAACGGAGGTGGTGACGATGTTCTTGCCTGATTCCAGGATGCGGCAAAAGTCGGTGATCGCCTCGCGCGGGCGGCTGGTTGCCGGCCCGGTGTAGATGATGCAGTCAGCGTCGCCGGCCAGAATGGCGCCGTCGTCGCGGGTTGCGGCCACGCCCAACGGGTCGATGCCGGCAATCGTGCCAGCATCCTTGCCGTCCTTGGATTCCGAGTGCACCCAGACACCCACCAGTTCGAGGTTCGGGCGGTCCGCCACCGCGCGGATGGCCAACCGTCCGACCCGTCCGGTCGCCCACACCACGACTTTGTACGACTGCTCCGGGTGATCCAAGGGTTCCTGCCGCATCGTTGCGACTCCTCTCGCTATTGTCCTGTAATGATTACACATGTAATTTTTTCATCACAGGCTTTTCTGGCACCGGGATCGAACGGCAAGGGGCAGTGACTATGGGTGTGCTGGACGGCAAGATCGCGATCGTCACCGGGACCAGCAGGGGCGTCGGCGTGGGCATCGCGCACGAGTTGTTGCGCGCGGGCGCCACGGTCATCGGCTGCTCGCGGTCAGCGCTGGACGCCATTCCCGGCGTGGACAGCGAGCCGGGGTGGGCGGAGCGCTCCGACCAAATGGTCTGCGATCAGGCCGATTATCATGCGATCGACTCGCTGGTTACTACCGTGGTCGAGCGCTACGGCCGAGTCGACATCCTGGTCAACAACGCCGGCGGGACCGTCCCCGCGCCGCACGTCGAGGACATTCCCGCGCTGGTCTCGCGCATCCAGGGCGCGCCGCGCTCCGAAGACGACTTCGAGCGCACCGTGTTGTTTCATGCCTTCGCCATCCAGATGAACCTCATCAGCCCGATGTGGTTCGCCATCCGCGTGTACCGCCAGATGCGGCAGCAGGACGGGACCGGGTGCATCATCAATGTCTCTAGCGGCGCGGGCCATCCCGCGGGATCGCCGACCTTGGTGTCCTACGGCGCGGCCAAGTCGGGACTCAACCACCTCACTCGTTCGCTTGCCGAGGAGTGGGGCCCGGCGGCCAGGGTCAATTGTGTGGCGCTGGGACCGACGATCACCGAGAACTTCCGCTCGTTCGTCCTGCCCAAAGACGACCCAACGGGATCGACGTACTTCGATGCGCTGCCGCTCAAGCGTGGTGGCGAACCGGCAGAGGTCGGCCGCACGTGTGTATTCCTTGCCTCTGGCACAGCGGATTTCATCAATGGCACCACCATCGAAATCGATGGCGGCATGCTGCCTGGCGTGCTCTACGACGCCGGACTGAAGACCATCACCGATCTGCTCTGAAAGGACTGCAGTGACCCGTCGAGTAGTCCAGTTCTCCACCGGCAATGTCGGAGTCCACGCGTTGCGCAGCATCATCGAGCGTCCCGACCTGCAACTCATCGGCGTGCACGCGCGCGGGCAGGACAAGATCGGGCGTGATGCCGCAGACCTATGCGGTCTCAGCCTGCCCACCGGAGTGCTCGCGACCGACGACATCGACGCGCTAATAGCCCTGAACGCCGACTGCGTGGTCTACACGTCGCAAGCCGAGACCCGCCCGCGCGAAGCGCAAAGCGAGATCATTCGATTTCTGCGGGCAGGTACGAATGTCGTTGGGACGTCGTTCGTCTGGCTGGTGGCGCCGGATCAGGCCGACGATTGGTTGCGCGAGCCGCTGGCCCAAGCCTGTTCCGAGGGCGATACGACGTTGTACATCAACGGAATCGACCCGGGCTTCTCCGGCGACACCCTGGTCTACACCGCATTGAGCCTGGCAGCTCGCGCCACCGCCGTCATTGTTCAGGAGATTTTCGACTACGGGACATATGACGACGCCGAATTCACCGGTGTGACTTTCGGTTTCGGCACCGCGGCGGATCACCAGCCCATCCTCTTCTCCCCCGGCGTCCTCGCGTCGATGTGGGGTGCCCAGGTTCGCAGCCTGGCCGCTGATCTCGGTATCGAACTCGACGAGGTACGGGAACGCTACGACAAATGGGTCACGCCCGACCTGATCGAGTGCACCATGATGGACGTCGAACCGGGCAAGGTGGCCGCCGTCCGCTTCGCGGTCGAGGGGGTGCGCGGCGATGACGTGCTCATCACCATGGAACACGTCAACAGGCTCACCGATGCGGCCGCTCCGGACTGGCCGTATCCACCCGACGGACATCCCGGAGTGCACCGCGTGCGCGTCGAGGGCAGCCCCGGCATCGAGATCAACACCCACGTAGGGGTATCGGGCATCGACCATAACCAGGGCGGTGTCATCGCCACGGCGGCCCGCGCCGTCAACGTCATCGACGCAGTGTGCCGCGCTCCGGCCGGAATCCTTGCCGCGCATGATCTTCGGCCTACCGACCACGTGCGCGGCGTGCTGTGGTAACCCGATCGCCGTGACCGCACCCCGTCGGCCGCCCACCGGCACCCAAGCCCGCGCCGAACGCACCCGCGCGGTCGTCATCGACGAGACCGTGCACTGCATCCTCGACGAGGGATTCGCCCCGCCCAGCGTCCGGCACATCACCGACCGGGCCGGCGTGACCTGGGGGGTGGTCCAATACCACTTCGGCGACCTGGACGGTTTGTTGATGGCCGTGGTGGACAAGGGTTTCGGCGAATTGCTCGACGCCCTCGACGAGCTACCCTCGCCGGCCGTCCGCAAGGGCGGCGTGCGCGCGCGTACCGAATTCGTCATCGACACGATCTGGGACGCGTTCTCCAGCCCTACGTCGATGGCCGCTCTGGAAATCCTCATCTCGACGCGTGGCCTTCGCGGCACCGTCGCCAACACCCATCTCGCCGACCTGATGGTCACGCTGACGAAGCTGGGCCGGCACCTCGGCGAAGGCCTGTCCGCGCCGCACGCCGGCCGGATCGGCAACCTCATCTGGGCGACGTTGCGCGGAATGGTGGTCGCGCAGATGGTGTGGCCAGAACCCGTGGACTCCTCCCGGGATCGCAAGGCGCTTGTTGATGTGATCACCGCGTACGTCGAGTCGCGCGGCGGCTGAACATGGCTATGGCAGATCGGTGGACAGGAACGTCAACGGCAACCCGAGCACCGAGATCTCGATCTCGTCGAGTTCGTACCCGTCACCGCCGCGGTGCTGATGGAACAGAGTCTGCGCGCCGTATCGCTGCGCCACCTGTTCAGCGGCCGCTGCGTCGGCGACACGGATCACCACCGAATACACGCCGGGGCCGTTCTGCTGCAGGAACTTCGCCACCGCATTACCGCCGTCAGCTGCCGAGGGCAGTGGGGTCACCAATTCGAGGCCGCCGTCCCAGTCCAGCAGCACCCGCAGTCCGACGTCTTCGAGCTCGATGGTCTGGAATCGAAAACCCAACTCCGAGAAGAACTGCTCCGTCTCGGAAAGCTGTTCTGGCGGCACTGCAAACACCACGTGATGAACGCTGTTCGCCCTGCTCGATTCGTCCGCGAATTCGGCCACACAAAAACATTACACATTTTATCTTTTAGCTGAGTCACCATCCCCGGGAAGGATTCACCATGAGGTCGACGACGGGCAAGACATACAAGGTCGTGGTCTGGGCGACCGGCGGCGTCGGGCGTTATGCCATCCGCACGGCCGCCGACCGGCCCAACCTCGAACTCGTTGGCGCATGGGTTCACTCGGCCGCCAAGGACGGTCAAGACGTCGGCACCTTGGCGGGTATCGACCCCCTGGGTGTCACCGCTACCCGCGACGTCGACGCTCTGCTGAATGGGGACGCCGACTGCATCATGTACGCCGCTCCCGCAGGCCCTCGGCCCAAGGAGGCGCTTACCGACTTCTGCCGGATCCTGGCCGCCGGCAAGAACATCGTGACGACCTCGCTGCCCGGCCTGGTCTACGAGAAGGGGTCACTCTCCGAGCGCTATCTCGAGCCCATCCGCGAAGCCTGCCGCACGGGCAACAGCTCCATCTACTCGTCCGGCATCGAGCCAGGATTCGGGTGCGACCTCTTCCCCATCGCCCTGCTGTCCATGTCGCACCGCGTTTACTCGGTGCGCGGCATCGAGATCACCAATTATTCGGAATACCCGGTCGAGTTCGACGTCCGAGAGTTGTTCGGTTTCGGCCAACCGCTGGACTACCAGGGCGGCCTCAAACGCCCGGGGGTGCTGAAGTGGGGATGGGGCGCCGCGGTCACCATGGTTGCCGACGCGCTCGGCGTTGAGCTCGACGAGATTAGAGAGACCTGCGAATTTCTGCCCACCCCAAGACAACTCGATACCGCCTGCGGAGTCATCGAAGCCGGAACGGTCGGCGTGACCTACGCACGCTGCGTCGGAGTCGTGGACGGCCAAGAAGTCATCACCATCGAACACGTCGACCGGATGGCCGACGATCTCGCGCCAGAATGGCCGACCGGCCGCACCGGCGGGACTGATGGCATCTGGCGCGTGATCATCGATGGCGAGCCGTCCTTCGACGGAGAATTCGAAGTCGGTTATCGCGACGGTGAAAGCGCCAGCGACCACGGTCTCCTCGCCACCGGGATGCGGGCCGTCAACGCCATCCCCTGGGTCTGTGAGGCGCCGGCGGGGATTGTCGACGCACTGCACCTGCCGCTCACGTCGCCGCTCGGCGCACTGCACCCGCACCGTGACGGGGTTCCCGCATTCTGAGTCAGGTTCGGGCGGAGTTCTCGATGATGATCTCGCGCGCCGTGTCATAAAACGCGCTGATAAGCGTCGAAAACGAGAGCTGGAAAGGGTAGATCATGTGCACGTCCAGCCGCTCGAGGTTCCAACCCGGTAGCACGGGCACGATGCTGCCGTCGCGTAACTCGTCGGTGCAGATGATCTGGTTCGGCATCGCGCCGACGCCGAGCCCCTCAAGGATGTACTGCTTGCACACCTGGAAGTTGTTGGCGCGGGCGCGAACCGGAGGTGATAGCTCGTAGCGCCGCTTCTGCTTGGTCACCGTCAGCTTGCGTGAGCCGCCACAGAAGCCGAAGTCGATGAACGGCAGTGTGTCCAGCTGTGGCGGGACGGTGATGGGGTCCGCCAGTTGCTGTACGAAATCCGATGACGCGCAGAGAAACAATTCAAGGCTGAAGACCTTTCGCGCGATCAGGGTTGAATCCTGTAGCGGGCCGGTTCCGAATGCCACGTCGAAGCCATCATTGACCGGGTGGACCATATCGTCGACCAGCCGAATGTCCAGCCGCGAGTGGGGATAACGGTGCAGAAACGTCGCCCCAACTCGCGACGCATAGTCGATGCCGACAAAGGCCGGCATGGCAACTCGCAGCTCACCCTGTGGCTCCTGCTTACTGCCCTCGACTAACGCACGCACGCCATTCGCCTCGGCCAGGATCTTCACCCCGTGGTCGTAGATCTTCTCGCCGAGGTCGGTGACCGTGAGCTGATGGGTGTTCTTGCGCAGCAGCTTGATGCCGAGGTCGGATTCCAACCTGCTGAGCTTGCGGCTGACGGTGGATTTGGGCATACCAAGCAACGTGGCCGCTTTCGACAAACTGCGGCATTCGACCACCTTGCCGAATACCAGCAGCGCATCGACGTCGAACGGCAGGTTTTGCTCCATCGTCTTCAGTGTTCCAGAAATGGAACAGCGTGTTGCGATTTGGACGACTTTGGCATCATGCCGACATCAGCCGCGCCAGATTGCCGCCCATGATCAGCTTCTGCGCGTCGAGCGGCATGTCCTTGATTTCTTCGACGTACCGAGTCGGCTGGGCAAGCCCCTCGGGATGGGGGAAGTCAGAACCAAAGAGCACCCGCTCGACGCCGATCAGCTCGGAAAGCGCGACCAAGTCCTCCTCCCAGAAGGGACTGACGTGGATGCTGCGCTTGATCGCCGCCACGGGGTCGCCGGCAAAACCCTCAGGTGCTTTCTTGTAGACGTCGGCCAGGATTTCCAGCAGCGGAGGGAGCCAGGTGGCGCCGTTCTCGATGACGGCGATCTTGAGCTCCGGGAACCGAAACAGTGCGCCGTGGCAGACCCACGCTGCGACCGAGTCTTGGATGTCACGCCACGACGAGGCCATCCGAAAGGTGTTTGTCACGAAGGGAAGTTTCTCGCTGTTGCCGCCTTCCCAGTCGGCGGTGTAACGCGAGTAGCCGCTGTCCGACGCGTGCATCGTCACCAGGACATCCAGTTCGACGACGCGCTTCCAGAACGGGTCGAACTCCGGCAGTGCGAACGACCGCGAGCCCTGGTACCCAGGAACCGGTGCCGGACGGATGAGAATCGCCTTGGCCCCACGCTCCACAACCCACTCGAGCTCTTCGATCGCCTTGTCGACAATGGGCAGGCTGATCACCGGGACGGTGAAGATGCGGTCTTGGTAGTTGAACGACCAGGTCTCGTCCAACCACTGGTTCAACGAGTGGACGACGGCGTGGATCAATTCGGGATCGTCTCGCATGCGTTCTTCGACGAGGCTGGCCAACGTTGGGAACATCAGGCTCTGAGCGATCCCCATCTCGTCCATCAGCGCCAGCCGCGCTACGGGCTCCCGGAAGGCGGGAACCGACGCGATTGGTTTACCGAAGATCTCCCGTCGGCTCCTTCCCTCGGGGTTGCCGTTCTTGAAGTAGTCCTCCAGCGCCCCCGGCCGGGCCACCACATCAAAGGTCGGGTTTGGGATGTATTCACTGATCTGCCCTCGCACCGCAATCTTCGTGCGTCCGTTGACCTCCACGTACTGGATGGCACCCGCGTACTTCTCGGGAAGGAATTTGGTCAACGCTTCCCTGGTCTCGTACAGGTGGTTATCCGCATCGAACAATGGATACGGCAACTCGTTCGACTGCATGGGCCTGCTCCTCAGAATCTGAACGGCGATATTTGGGGTCTCGAATTCGCCGGTGCCGAGATGGACTGCACTGCGGGATCACTTTTGATGAGTCCCTCCTTGACCGTTCCATTCTGGCCGCACGGGGACAACGCTTCGGTGTTCCAGAAATGAAACACCGTGTTGCAATTTGGACCCTTCTTGGGGGTCTTGTCAAGTGTTACGTTCGGCCTTCAGGCCCAATGTAGGAGCACTCTCATGAGTACGGAAACCCTGGTCACAAAGCCGGCGAGCGGCCATTGGACCGACGCCTACCCCGAGCTGGGTCGCGGGCCCGTGTCGCTCGAGGACTGCGTTTCCGAGGAGTTCTACGACAAGGAACGCGAGCACGTCTTCAGAAAGACCTGGCTGTACATGGGGCGCGTGGAGAGAGTGCCGCGGTCTGGCAGCTATTTCACCCGCGAAATGAAATTCCTGAACACCTCGATCATCATCGTGCGCGGCAAGGACAACGTGATCCGCGCCTTTCACAACATCTGTCCGCATCGCGGGAACAAAATGCTGTGGAGCGACGACCCGTTCGAGGAAGTGCAGGGCCGAGCGCCGTTGCTGTATTGCCGATTCCACGGCTGGCGCTACAACCTGGACGGTTCACTGCATTCGGCCACCCGCGAGGATCTGCTGCTCGACTTCGATGCCGACAGCTGCCGGGTACCCGCCATCCAGTGCGAAGTCTGGGAAGGCTTCATTTTCGTTAATCTCAACCCCGACAACACCGAGTCGGTGCGTGACTTCCTCGGCGACCTGGGGAAGGGGCTCGAGGGCTATCCCTTCGAAGGGCCGCACCAGGTGTACCGATTCAAGGCTGAGTTGGCTTGCAACTGGAAGATTTTCGTCGACGGCTTCGCGGAGAGCTACCACGGGCCGTATCTGCATGCCTCGTCGTTCGGCAATCTCACGGCGGAGGCCAAGGAGGCGCTGAACAAGCCGAATCCCTTCACCGACGCGTTGTTCCTCCAGCTCAAGGGTCCGCACCGGATGTTCTCGTTCGCGGGCGAGCCCTCACAAAAAACTCCTTACTCCAAGCCCATCGAGTGTGTGATGGAGGCCAGTGCAGCCGGACCCTGGACCAAGCGGGTCGATCGTGGTCCCATGCCGCCGGGAATCAACCCCATCCAGTCGGAGAAGCACGGCTTCGACTCCTACCAGTTCTTTCCTAACTTCGTGATCATCTTTGGCGCGTCTGGCTATACGGTCCACACCCATTGGCCCACTGGGCCGCACTCGCACATCTTCGAAACCGAGATGTACTACCAGCCCCCGAAGACCCACAAGGAACGGCTCGGGCAAGAACTGACGGTGACGTTCCTCAACGACATCATCCTGGAAGACGCCAGCCCGTCCGAAGGATTACAGGCGATGCTGAACAGCGGTGCCCTCACTCATTTCACGATGAATGACGAGGAGATCCTGCTGCGCCATCTGCACAAGGTGGTTGGCGACTACGTCGAGGCCGGCGATAAGGCGAAAGCGCAGCGATGAACGCCTCTGTGCCGCCAGAATTTTCGTCACTCGAACACCTCGTCCCGGACTGGGCCATCGAGGACGGGCACCAGCGCTATCTCAAGCGCGTCAACAGTTCCATGGACGAGATCCAGGCCTTCTACGACAAAGTCTTTCCCCATGCCGAAGAAGCAGTCGCGTACATCGACAAGTTCGACTACAGCGAACCGCTGCCTGAGGACGTTGCGAATCTGCGCAACCTGCTGTACTCCCTGATCACCGTCTCACTGGCGGTGGAGCTGTGGAGACAGCCGCGGGTAAAGCATTCGTCGACCACCATCCTGACGCGATCGAGCTGAGCCATGACACTTTCCTCCGCACAGGTCGAAATCGTTGATCTGACACCCAAAATCGGTAGTGAAATCAAGACCGATCTCGACACGCTACTCAGCGGCCGCGCGGCAGAGAACATTCGCGACACCTTGGACCGCCGCGGAGTTATCTTCTTCCGCGGCTTGAACATTTCTGATGAGCAGCAGGTGGCCATCGCCAAGACCCTTGGCAACATCGTGCAGAACGAGGGCGAGGGGGGCATCTACAAGATCTCGCTCGACAAGGACGTGAACCAGCGAGCCGAGTATCTGAAAGGGTCGATGTTCTGGCATTTCGACGGCTCGCTGCAACCCTTCCCGAATCTTGCGGCCGTGCTGCGGGCCATCAAGCTGTCGGAAACCGGTGGGCAGACCGAATTTTGCAACACCTATGCCGCGTACGAGGATTTGCCGCAGGCCGACAAGGACGCCATCGCCGGGCTTCGGGTGGTCCACAGCGCGGAGCGATCGCAGTACTACGTGCGCCCCGAGATGAGCTACGAGGAGATCACGTTCTGGCAGAAGTCGCCCACCAAGTCTTGCCCACTGGTGTGGACGCACCAATCCGGCCGCAAATCGTTATTAGCCGGCGCGACAGCGGATTACGTGATCGGGATATCCGTAGAGGAGAGCCGCGCGCTGCTAGCGCGCCTTCGCGACTGGGCCACCCAACCCGAGTACGTCTATCGGCATGACTGGCAGCCGGGCGATCTGCTCATCTGGAGCAACACCGGCACCATGCACCGGGTGCTGCCCTACTCCATCGACAGCGGCCGGCTCATGCACCGCACGATCCTCGCGGGAGAAGAGCCCCTGCAGTGAAACTCGGCATCGCCACACCCGTCGTCACCAACGTCGCCGGGGCTGCCTTGGGGTGGGAGAAGGACGCCACAGTCGAGGACATCGGATTCGTCGCTGAAGCCGCGGATCGGCTTGGCTACCACCATATGACGTGCAGCGAGCACATCGGCCTACCCTCGACCGAAACCGCGCGGCGCGGTGCCCGATACTGGGATCCGCTTGCCACATTCGGCTATGCGTCGGCCCGCACCAAAAATATCCGCTTCGCCACCATGACCCTGGTGCTTGGCTATCACCATCCGCTCGCGATCGTAAAGCGCTACGGCACACTGGATCATGTCAGCGGCGGCCGGGTGATCCTCGGCGTCGGCGTGGGATCGTTGAAGGAGGAGTTCGACCTTCTCGGCGCACCGTTCGACGACCGCGGCGCCCGCGGCGATGACGCATTGCGGGCATTGCGTGCGGCGCTGGCGAGTAATGAGCCGTCCTATGACGGTGAGTTCTACTCGTTTGGCGGCCTGACCGTTGATCCCTGTGCGCTGCAGCCGCACATGCCGATCTGGATCGGTGGCCGCACCAAACGCTCGTTGCGGCGGGCGGTCACGCTTGCCGACGGCTGGTGTCCGTACTATGTGTCGATCGAGACTGCTGCCCAGTGGCTGCAATCCTTCGACCTGCCTTCGGATTTCGAGGTGGTCATGCCTGCTGAACACGCGCTCGACCCGGTCGGGAAGCCGGGACAGACCCGGGAAACGCTCGAGGCGCTGGCGGCAGGCGGG
>Ga0208987_1000153_pt1 | contig 13786 bp, 12 predicted proteins | sample MedBloCARef_O2_FD_187845 | JGI IMG/M metagenome (GOLD analysis project Ga0208987, IMG submission 187845) | Forest soil microbial communities from El Dorado National Forest, California, USA - Mediterranean Blodgett CA Ref_O2 (SPAdes) (version 2) | ecosystem: Environmental > Terrestrial > Soil >... | reverse complement strand
AGCTTCGCGACAAGCAAGTCAAACTTCTCAACGGAAATACCTCAACAAATGAGTAGATCGCGACGAATTTCAAGTACAAGTAGGCCACCAAAACCTCAAACAAGTTCAATAGACAATCAATAATTCCACAAAGGAATATACAGGAAAGGCCACCAAAACCTTATTCAAGATACAAGCAATCAATATACAAGAAAGGCCACCAAAACCTTCTCAAGTTCAAGTTATCAAGTTTCGCGAAAAAGCGTCAAGTCGAGACAAACTCAAACTCTGTAGCTTCTGACAAGTTCTTAGACTTCTGATTTCAATATCAAACAGTTCAATCGATTTTATATTTGAACTACTTCGTCTCGACGATGTTTAACCGTTTCAACTTAGTAATCCAGAAGACAAATAAAATGAGTAGTACAAAGAGACCAAGAATAAATTCTATAGCGCTCTATGGGTCCTCGCGATAATTGCTTGGATGCCCTGGCGCATTTCTACCTACTTATATACCTCGCGAGCCGGAGAATCGCGAACCAAATCCTCAGATCTCACTAGTAACATCGCCTCTCTCGCCTACAACTTAACCGACCATCTCCAACCTATCTCGCTTCGCGAATACTGGTAGAAGCCTTCATCTCGACGACTGATTGTCCATATACTGCCGTCTCGACGGTTCAATGTCTACTTCGAATGTGCAACCCAGACGTCCCCTCAGTCTCGAGTCAGTACGCCTAGCTTAACCGATGCACGTTCGCCTCATTCGGTCTCGAACCTTCTCGGATCAGTCTCGCGACAGTCCTAAACGCTCGTCATTGTTTCAACGGACAAACCTTTCCGTGTCGACTTATGCCTACCATCTCATTTGGCTGACAGAGTCATCGGATATTCGTCGGAAAGGTGTTACCGCTTGGTTCATTGTCATACCACCCGTTCCAGAGTCATGGATCGCGAGTGTCAATCTCAGTTGTATACCTGTGTCTCTCCTCGAAGGGTTTCCTCTCCTTCTAATTCGAAACACTAGCTTATACGTCATCGCGAACGTGTGTCCAAAGGTACAGGCTTGGTAACCAACCTCGGAACATTGTTGCCGCGTCAATAGATTTCCTTACCGTCTTCCTCTGCGTCGCGAAGTCTCTCTCTGTACATCGATCTCCCAATTAAGGTTGTCAACCCCTTTCGGTCATATCTATACTTAGTAGACTTCACTTTAATATGTTTTCAGTGAATGACTATGTCCTTATCAATCGAATACACTCGCGCGAGCGCTAAGTGTCGGGTTCAGGGCTTGTTTCAGTCGGATCGAAGCCGGTTGCTAGCTTTCGCGAACCTGCCTTCTCATCTCGAATTGATCTCTGGTTCCTGAATCCATTGATCTAAAGGATCAACCGGTTCGGCTGTCCTATTCCGTACTCTGACGTCATTGACTTTGTCATTCTATCTTTGGGCGTCTGTCGGCATACTTTGATGCGTCTCGAGATCAAGCGGCCTTATCCAATTCGAGCCGAGTGCCTTTGATGGCGCTCTCGCGAAACACATTCCTTCGTTCTAAGTCCATAGAATAGTCCTTGAGTATGTTCTGGGTGTCAAGACCCCTACTACACATTAAGTAGCAACTTCGCAAGGGTTTGTGGGTATAATCGACCTTCGCGAACTCGTTAAGTAAGAGTGATCCCTTTGTATATAGCGAACCGACTCTATTCAACTCTCGCGAAACATCGTTTTTACAATGGTTTCCTTGACAGACCTCGGGAATCGAACACACCAGGCTCGTGCATCCAATACCTTGTGGTTTAGTATTAATCCTCTTCGCGAGGCTTCATACATGTTGACTATGTACAGTAAACCGAAAAATACACGGTCAGACGTTCGCGAGGCTCATCATCTCCCCCCAAACTGAAATTCTGACCGTCCTCGGTCACTTGCACATGTCTTTTTGCAATTCTATGGTCCCTCAAACGTTTACACAATAACGGCACATGTGTTCACTCCACTGCTCATTGTTCTTGCACCACTCTGTCATCTCGAGCGTCATCCGACTCATTGTTCTACCCTGACTTGCGTCGTCTGACCTCATAGTTCTATTGTTCATGCGACTTTTATCAAAAGCCTCATGTCTGCATTGTTTCCATATCCGGACATCGATGCCATCAATCCTCGGCAACTTGTCAATCTGGTAAATCCCCGGAAAGTTATTTAAACTCTCGGTTCTCTGCCCATCGTTTTTCGCGACAAGGCTTTTCTGTCTATTCACTTTCAATGGCTCCCTCCATGCAAGCTCTACTCGAACGCTTCCGTCACAAGCTCACTCTGCATCCGTCTGCCCTCGCTCGCGAATTTGGGGCGGCCCTTCCTCTTCCTTTTAAAGACCCAAATCCTGGTCTAACCATCGCTCTGCACGACCTCTGGCTGGCTATGCGACCGTTTGGCCCTCCTTCTGAAAATTCTTCAGAGGTTTTCTATTTCAATGGAGTGCGCTCAACGCCTCGCGACGAGCCCTTCAAGACCTTTGGTCCGGCCTTGGTAAGTTCTTTCTTTCAATTCGCTCTCGATCCTGTCCGCTGATACCATCTTTCATAGTTAAAGTACCACCACATCCTCAAGCAGACACAAGTCGAGAACGAGGTGGGATACAGGGTTCGCCTGTTCCTACGTCGTTTCTTTCTGATCTGTGAGGTGGCTGGCGATCTCGAGACTGCCGAGATATATAGGGATTGTCTCCCTGACGTCCCGCGATTATCCATTCAGATTGTAAGTGTCATTAATCTTTTTCTATGATTTTTCGATATCTGATTCACTGATAGGGCGACCTCATCGATCCTCGCGTGGATTACCTCGGTCGGGTACCGCCCTTGGATTTCACTCTCGAGGGGTTCCTTGACCCTGCCGAATATACCACACTATATGACGAAGTCCCTGGTGAGTCCATCATCTTTTTCCTTCTTTAATCCTTGCTTACTTGTCTCATTTTCTAGATGACCTCGTGAATCCTTCTTTGACAGATCGGATTCACCCATTACGAGAGCCTCTCGAAGACGCTCTCCCCAATAGTGAAGACAACATCGCGGAAGATTTACTCGCGATCTCAACGATAGAAGACGAAGACGACGAGGACGGGATGGAATACCCTGTTCTTCGCATTTCTCGCGAAGACCCTCTTCCCGAGGCTCCTCTTCCCATCATTACTGTCGATCCGGATGTACATGACCTCGACGAGGACGACGAAGACGAGGACGACGATAGCGACGGCGATAGCGACGACGAGGACGAGGACGACGATAGCGACGATTCTGCCATCGAGGTCTCGTCTGTCAGACCATCCCTTTCCCAAACTGGCGCGGCCAAGTCTCCCTTGGTCCAGAAGGACATTGTGCCAATCGCTTCGCCCATCACCACTCGTTCTCAGTCCAAGCAGACCGTCGAGAGGCCTGTCACCCGCTCAACGTCCAAGGCTACTCCTAAAAAGGCGGCTCCTGCACCCAGCAAGCGTCCCTCCACTTCACTTTACAAGATCACCCTCGAGGATCCTGTTGAGACTCCCTCAACCACGACAAAGGCTTCGCGAGGCCGGTCTACCACTGTGAAGGGGAATTCCAAAGGTAAAGGCAGGGCCAAGCCGACCCCATCCAACGATCTTTCGCCTCCCCCTACTCTGCCCACTGGTAATATCGACACCTTGAACCGTCTGCGTGCTGAGTATTCGTCTCTGGCGGCTTCGCAAGTCCACCAGATGCGAGCGAACCTCACTAATCTTCGACCAGTAAGTCTTTTATCAATTTTTCGTTCAAAATTTTCGTCCTAACAGTCTTGGTAGGTGGTGACAATTTGTCACCATTGTCTCATCAACCAATACCCCGACTGTGGATTCAATGGTTGGGGTAACAAATGCAATAGGTGCACCACTGGCCATCGTGCCAAGTGCAGTTTTTCTCTTGACCCTTCCGCGCGAGCTGAGATCAACGACCTCTTGGCTGCAAGCCTTCGCGGAAGTCGTCCTGGTATGTCTTCCCCTTTTCTTTCGTCTTTATAACGTCTAATCTAATCCCACTCTTTCTTTATGTAGAATTAATCGAAGCGTTTAAGCACGCTGAGACGTTCCTTCATCTTTATTCCAACCAGGCCTTCCAGACACAGACGCTGGCTATCCATGCGTTTTCGGCTGTTCGTCGCACCATTCAGATTGCACGCGAAGCTTTTGACCTGGAGAATCAGGCCTTCCCAGAAGTGTCTGACTCCGAGATTTTCGACGCCCTTTCCAGTCTGGCCGACGTAGTGGATTCGGATGCTCTCGCGAGCAAATTCGACTATTTCGACACCGCCTTGAACTTCGTCTCCCAGTACGCCCCCATGGAGCACGACGACATGTTCATTTCTCCGATGGATACTTCTCCTCTTCCTTCCCGAGTTGGATCTCCCGAAGCAACTGATCCTAAGTCGCCTTCGCCAAAGTCACCTCCAGCGAAGCGTCAACGGAACAATCCCCCAGTTCCTCCACTCTCAGTCAAGATTCCTCCATACCCGAAGCCTCGCAAGGTTCTCGCGACGGCTGGAGTGTTTGCTCCACCCTTAGCTTCTTCCTCTTCGCATGACCCTCAGTATGATGGTCCTGCTCGTCCATCTCTCTCTGCATTGCGTCCTCAAGCTTCTACTCCTTCCCTTCGAACTCGCGCAAAGTCTCCGGTTCCTTCTGGTTCTAGGAAGCGCAAACTCTCCAGAAAATAGGTTTCGCGAAGTCCGTCGTTGACTCTGGGAGTATTTCTTGTCTTCTTTCTTTTAGTCTGTTTCAATATGTATATAATTCTCCATACCCTCTTTGTCTAATAGGGTACTTATGTCTGTACTTAAAGTAGAGAAATATACACATTCTTCTCTAAACTTGTCTGAGTGATAAGATTGACACTAGTTTAAATGTGTTATAATCCGGAAAAATCGCGAAAATGGCAGGTCTGTTAAGTGTACACTTTCTATGTGGAAAATGGCAGGTCTGTTAAGTGTACACTTTCTATGTGTGCCCACTCCCCCCAAACAAAAATGTGAACTGTCCCCAGTTCGTCGCGACGCTCCTCGAGACCAAACTAAACTCGAATCGAACCAATTGATTGTACCTCAGATCAAGTCATCAAGTTTATCTGACAGTTGATGGATTGATCGTGTCCATGAATATCGCCTACAGGAAACTTCGCTTTGATCAAAAGTTTAGTCCTGTGGACAACGAAATCTTCTTCTGGACATCAAGTTTCAAGTCCCACTGCCTCAGTATCGCGCAGATATTATTCCAGGGCTGTGGCTCCGAAGCATATAAAAACCTCGCGAGACGAAGCCTCTATAGCATCGAAACTTTCAAAGCACATCCAGAATGTCTACAACTCTTAACCCAACCCCAGTCCAGATGAATACTGTTCGGGCATCCATTCAAAGCTATGTAGCCGGCGGCTTCCCTTTGTCTATGAAGCCCGGCTTCATTGCTCCGTTAATGACCGTGGTCAACCAGTGGTCCACTCAGATACCGTTGTTGCTAGAGTCTGTGACTTGTATCAACCAGATATTTGACATTAGGAGCGATATATTCATTGCTCCTCGCTACTCGACTAATGTCTTCAATGTCCCATTCGGAGATTTACCCCCTCCCTTCCAGGAATTTATGGCTTTCATTTCCAAGCTTATAGAAGCTCAGAAGGCCAACAAGGAGAAGAGTCCCCCAAAGGTGAACCTTTTCTATGTCTTTAATCATTTTTCGCGAGTCCCCTGACAGACGTTCTTAACTCTGTCAAGTCCACCAAGCGAACTCGCACCATCAAGTCCAAAGCGACTGTAGATGACGAAGACGACGTCGAGGTTGTCAATTACGCGCCCTTCGTATCGTCGGCTCCAGACACCATTCCTGGGTCTAGTGATGACGTGGTAAGTGTCCGTCGCGATCTTTCGTGCAGAATAAAATAAACAAACAAAATCCTCTTTATCACTTCTAGGTTATGAAGGGGCCGGAGACCATCCGAGAGCTTCCTCAAGGTTGGTGTGAAACCGTTCCTATCTTTCATGACGATCCGATTCCTGCCATGATTCTCCTTGACGACCTTGTTGAATATGTTTCTGACGATGATCTTCCCCCTCTAGAGAGCCAGGACAACAAAAAGGTACGTCCTTCTCGCTGTCGCGAATCTACCGCTTTGTTCTCATTTCATTTGTTTGACGTTCCAAGTCTAACGAAAAACGCCCGGAGGTAAGACTACTTGAATATCATGAGATTCCTGGTATAACCAAGGATAAACGTCTGCTCCTTTTCCAGCGAGTTGTCAACAATGGTAAAAGGGCCAGACTGGAACACGCTTGTTCTTCTCATAAAGAGGCTATCGCTTGTAAGCTTTCGCGACCAGTCTTGCTCTCCCCAAATCTCATAAATACTCTCAAGCCCTTAGCAGTGATACCGCGTCTCGTGTCGTTCAGCAAAAGGAAAGCGAATCCCTATCTGTCGAGATAATGGAGATGCTTGCCGGTCTTCGCGACGATCCAGCCCACAAAGCATGCAAGCAGGCTCTAGTTGATCACCTCGAGACTTTGAATCAAGAACTTGTGGATACCGAATTTCGTCTTAAATACGGTGCCATGCATCGCAAGCGCCTCTTGGACGATATCCTCACTACGAAACGTCTCATTGCCGATCCTTCCACTCCAGATCCTGCTTCTTAGTCTTTAGAGTCACTTTCGCGACGCGGGAGAGGTTTTCGCCCAGTCTTCATTTGTTCATTTATGTAGACATGGTTTTTCCCTCGACTAGATAGATATGTTTAAGCCTCAATATCATCTCCCTCGTCATCTTCATCTGGGTGTTCATAATCAGTTAAAATCATTTTTACACCATCCATAAGAAAATCTCGACTAGGTTCTACACTATTCGCAAGAGAATCTTGGCTTAGCTCGAGGTCCCCTTCCGGTTGAGCCTCAATTGCGTCAAGACCCTTTTCGTGTAAGTCGATGATTTTCATAATTCCTTCAGGGATCTCTATTCGCCTCCTCGCGAAGTAAGGGACTACCCTGAATCTAGCCACTTTGTGTTGCAAGACGGCCCCAGTCATTTCGGCAAGGATATATGCTCCTCCTTTTGTTTCCCGAACGACTATCATAGGTCCGTTGTACCTGGCCTTCATCTTTTTGTCGAGAGACTTCTCGATAGCAGTATTTCGCACCAGGACCAGATCAGCTGGCTTAAATCTGAAGTCCTTTATAACAGCCGCGAAATCCCTTTCATATACTTCGAGTCGTCTTAGTTTGTCTTTATCAATTCGTTTCCGCATTTGTTCTACATGGATTCTATGTTTGGCAAGTGCGCGGGCTCTCATTCCGATCAATTCTTCTTCGGAGATAACCCCAATTGGCGGATCAGCGAGCCAGGTTGCTTCTTTAGCATCGAGAGGAAGTATAGGATGTGTCCCCGTTAGCATAAAATAAGGAGAACACCCCAACCTCTTTCTTACACTGACTCGGTCTGCCCAAAGCACAGCGTGAAAGAACCAATACCACTGACTCGTATTCTCGGCCCCAGTTGCCTTATACAACATTTGCCTAATATCCCAATGAGGTCTCTCGATGGCACCATTTGCCTGTGAATTATAAGGCGAGATAGTAATGTGACAGATGCCCCACTTCTTCTCAATCCAATCGAGAGCGGATCTGAAAGGTGCACCATTATCTGTGACTATGACTTTCAATCCTCCCCATCTACATAGAATATCCTCGTAAAGCCACAAGGCTATTGCTCTACCTGTCTCTTGTTTCAATGCCCTTCCTTCTACATAAGACATAAGTCCGTCGCGACCATGTGCAATGTACTTATAACCGTTCGAGGCTGGTGTCATATGCATCACATCGGCGTGTAATACTTCAAAGATAGACGGAGTATGCGTCTTGGTAGGTGGAATTCTAATCAACCTTTTCTGTCTTTCTTGGCAAGGGTGACAGGATTTTACAAACTGGTTAATATCGCGTTCCATTTCTGGCCACCAGAATCTCTGAGTTAGCAACGCTTTCGTCGCGAAGAATCCTCTATGTCCATTATGGTCGTGAGCGGCAGTCATCATATAGGTCCTTTTTCTTTTCTCTACGAATAGCCTATGCTGACTCTCTACTCCTCTTCTATAAAGACGACCTTTGTACATTAGGCATCTACTCTTCAATCTCTGTATCTTTTTCAATCGTCTGTCATCGAAATCTTTTGGTATATAGTCTCGATCCTCAAACCACTTAATTATGTGTGGTATCATCATGTCTTGTTCTAAAGACCCTATACTACGGTGTTCTTCCGCGTAGTAGTCTTCTTCAGGCATCTCGATGGGTAAGGCTAGAGCATTAACCAACTGTTGAACGTATTGAAACTGCTCGTTGGGTGGCTCTCCGTCTACCTTATCCAATCCTCTTTGTAAATGCTGTCTTTCCTCTTCGCGTTGGAGATCTGCTGTCTCCAACTCTTTCGCGAAGTCATCAAGTGAGTCTGCAATCCCTTGGAAATATCCTCCTCGGGTATCTATCTGATCTACGAAATCCTCTATAGGTAATGGCTGAGGTTCAGTAGGGTCTGCTACCTCGAACTTTGGTAATTCGACCTCTTGTTCTTCATCATCACTACAAGGTTCGTATACTGGATCGTCATCATGTTTCGGTCTTCGCGACAGTCCATCTGGTCCAAACGTGGCCCCAGCTTTATGTCTTAAAGTAAAATGAAACATGGTAATCGCGTCTATCCAGCGATTGATCGTTGCATTGGGCATAAGGTCAGGATTTTCTAACATTCCTTTAATGTACTTGGCATCGGTTTCGACGATTAGCCTGCGAACTCCAACAATCGCGTGCTTGTTTAACCTCAACGCTTCTTTTAATCCGAACAATTCTCGCTTTGGCTGAGAGAAACGGGCCTCTCTCTCATTTAGGGTTTTCGACCCAAATTTAGCATAGAACTTTATTTTTGGATCAGCTTCGTCCTCTTGATAAATATAGAAGCCTATCCCAATATAAGATGTATCGGCGGCTAATACAACCATTCCCATGCTGTGAATGTCCAAGGGTCGAATCGCTTTCGCGCTGAGTACACCATCTTTGACTAGGTTTGCACTCTCGATCTGTTTCGGTCCCCATACAAAAGGTACTCCTTTCCTTGTGAGTTTCTGTAATTCGTTGGCTCGTAGACCATAGTTTGGTATAAATGCTCTAAGAACTCCTGTGACGCCTAAGAAACTGCGTACATCACTGAGATTCCCGAACTTGGTCCATCTCATTATCACTCCAACGCGATCTTCCGTTGGTTTTCGGCCTTCGAAGTCACATTTATGCCCTAGGACTTCAATTGATTCAGCACAGATCACTGTTTTCTTTCCAGAGAAAGTGCCTCCACAATACTTCATCCGTTGCAGTACGCGATTCACATTCGCGACGTGTTCCCAAACAAAACGCCTAATCCCATCATTCTCAGGAATTGTTTCATATACTCCTGGTGATACCTCATATCTTGTCGCAGGTCCTCGCACTGGTACATCGTCAATGTACGGGGAGGTAATTTCTGGTATCTCGAGACGTAGAATAGTCACTACATCTTCATGGAATATCGGCACCGAGTTTGTCCAACCCATCGGTATCGTTACTAACCTCATCGCCCCATAAGGTGTTTGGAAAGTTGTCATGTCTCTCGATTCTTCTGCTAACATTCTCTCATCATACCCTACATAAAGATCCAACATCCCTCCACAAGCTCTTCCAGAGAAGTGAGCGGCGAGGTCTTCAGTTCCAGGCGGTAGTCCTGAGTGCGCGATAGTTACTGCATTCAATGGTTCCAAGCTGTGTACTATTCTCAAGCTCTTTCCATCCTTTTTAGCTACAGTAAACCATCTCGACCTATAGGACGCATTCGAAGGTTCATAAACTCCTGCATCAATCTTGTTCTGTACTATCTTACACACTTGGTCATAGATTCCTGGCGGAATTGGAATATTTTTGTAAACCCATGGCTGATGCTCGACAGTAGGTATGATCACTGGCGGGAAGAAGTCTTCGCGAAAGCTCCCTCGTTCTGAGTCATCCCACGCGAAAGCCAGGTTTTGTTCCATCATCAAGTGGTGAACCAATTTCCGTTCTTCTGGCCACAAGAAGTCTCCTTCATGAACCTTATCAATAAATTCCTTCCTTTCTTCGGTGTATCTACCTGTGGGTACGAAATTAGGTGGTCTTGGATTCAAGATGGGCATTTCTGCCAGAGGGTCTCCCCTGATATCCCTTATAATCCGATATTTTTCTGGTAAGTCCGTATACACTGGTTTCACCTTCAAGGCGACTGGTTTGTACTTCTTTCCAGCGAAGGAGTTAACGGTTGGTAATTCATCCCAATCGTCATCGCGACGCCTATACGCTCCCATAAAATAGTTGGTAATCTTTTCGCGACAACTATCTGGCACGTCTGATTGTTTCATTGCATCCTGCACATAGAGGTTTCGTAACGCGTCTTCCGAGAATTTTCTGTTCTTAGCTACCGCGTATCCTCCAATAGTCAATTGTTTCTTTTCGTCACAGTCAAGAATTAGAGCAACCTCTCCTCCTTTATTTAGTGAATCCTCGAGGTCACCTAAAAATCCTGGTAGTGCTGTTTCTGCAGTTCCTCTGGTCCAACACCTCTCTCGTAAGTAGGTAAAACTACGGTCTTCTTAGTGTTTGGATCAGTCAATGTCAATTCCGAAGAACCATCCGTATTGTTCTTTGCATCACAACCAGTGATCGTCTCGAAAGGTCGTCCTAGAAGAACTCGATAAGGTGGGTTCGCGAGTATATGTACTTGTAAGAACACAGAGATTCCTCCCATAGAGAATCTTACATTTCGCGCTAATCCTAGAGTCTTCTCGACATGGTTACTTGCACTCTCCATGTTAAAACGCAAAGAGGGGTCCCAAGATAAACCAAATCTTATGGCCGATTCTTTTGCCATCGATACAATCATAGATCCACCATCTAACAAACACTCTCCTTGTCCTACCCGATTAATCGTCATATAGATAGCTCGCAAAGGTACACTTTCAGCGGCTACTACCAGATCTTCGGGGTCTACGCCTTTGTTTTCGGCTAAGTATTGCAAGAGTGGATCTCCTGCTATCAAGCTTCCTTCTGGTACTTCGTCACTATCTGCTGTCGAGACCGTATACATTGCCACAGGTAAGTCTTTCAACTTGATCATTGGCTTCGATCTTTTCGGTACCGTTGTAGTCTCATCCGTCTCGACTGGTATTCTCGACTTCGTTACTTGTTTCTTTATCTCTTTCTGTACTGCCCCAGAAACTCCGGCTAAGTTTCGTAAAGGAACACTTACCTCGAGATCTAGAACTTGTTTCACGAGTTTTTCAATGTCAATACCAATTTCCACGGGTGCCACACTCCTGTAAACCGGTCCTAATTTGGTTAGCTGATCTTCTTCGACAAGATCATTGATCGGTTTCCGGCCAGTTGCCTTAAGGGGTGGTATATATACCCAATCACCACCATTCACGAATGGAAGTGGCTTCTTTTTCGCGACAGAGTCTTCGCGGCTTTCTGGTTCGCTCGAAATTTCCTCTGTCGACTCTGAAAACGTCACATTCTTTTTCTCTGGGCCCTTACTTTTTGCGGGCGGGCCAGTCCTTTGTTGCATTTTCTCTGAATCTTTTACCACTCTCCCACTACTCGTTACTCTTTCTTTCGGTTTTTCTCTATCTCGGTCCTCAAGACGTTGTGGAAACTGTGACGCTATCACTGGACTAAGTCGAAATTTTGATGCCATTCTTGGTCTTCCTGACTGAAATTCTCCTGCTGGCCCGAGGACAACAATTCCTGAAGTCTACCCATTCCAACTCTTTGGATTAACTCCGTCAGACTTCGCAAGTCGTCATCCTCATTCGACTGTGCCTGGACGTAGGCCGTTGCCTTAGGTTGATCTTGGTATAAGGCTGCCTTGTCCGCGATTCGCGACATCGGGATTACTCCTGGTTTCGTTCCATTTATATCCTCGACCACTTCCTTCAATGTCTTGTCTCCGTCTCGAGGAATGTACCTCCCTCCTGGTAACTTTATACCAGTGTCAGTCTTTATCACCCATTTCAGATCAAGGTGTCTATGCGCGTGCTCACACTCGCTAATTCTATGTGGACCACGGCAGTAGTAACACTTTATCGGATCTCTCTGGACTCCTTGTGATTGCCCTTGCGTCAAATCTCTATTATATCCAGGCTGCGCGGCAGGATACCTTGGTTGATTCATAGCATTATGCAGATTAGCCAAGCGTTGTTCGAATTGCTGGTTATGTTTCTGTTGAGTGCTAATAGTATCCTTCAAACTTGCTACCGCTTCTTCCAATTTTGTGCTCACTTCAGAAGTAGGACCTGATACACTCCCCAGGTATTTTCCAAATGGATTGGCATACTCGAGAGAGGTCTCTTTCGCTATCTCCATTACTTCCTCTATGTCGAACATATCTTCGGTATTTCTCGCGGCCTGTTTATTCTTGTGCTGAGCTATCAACCTCTGCACCGAGAGTTTATTTGCAATCAACGCGGCGAACTCGTTCGTGAGTCTCTGCAAAAACAATTCTACCAATTCTCTGTTCGTATGAATCGGCGGTTGAATTTGTTTGAGCTTCAAAACTTCAGCAGTCATTACTCGAATCAGGCTTAAAAGTTCATCGCGATCCTGTTGAGCTATAGGACCAATTTCGCGAATCTTCCTCTTTAAGGCAGTAACCGATCCTTTCATTACTTCCTCAGCTTTTGGATATGAAGACATCACTTGGGCTCTAAATTCCTCGAAGGTCCCATTCTCAAAGGTCGAGAGGGCCTTCCATTGACTCTCGGAATCTGGATCCAGATATCTGACTATCCGTCTCATTCTGTCGAGATCATCGACTATCCCTTCGTCTACGAACCAGTCCTCAATCCGTTCAAAGAAGCGTCCCAACTCTTCGGGTTTCTCTGTGTCAAAGGTGGGAGCATTCTTTTCACCAGGCTTAGGCATTTTACGGGTCGGCATACCCAAAGGTCTAGTCGATGGGGTTCTGTGTCCAGAATTGGCTGGAATCACTTGAGGAGCACTCGAGCTCCCAGTAGGTGTGTTTGGTGACATGTCGGGTATTGGTGATAACGGGGATTCGGGTGAATGTGTATTGTCGGAAGTTTGTTGTATAGGGTTTCGCGAAAGATTCCCCAAGTTCGTAGTTAAACTAAGAACGCTTCCTGCTCGAATGGAATTTCGAGTTTGTCTACCTCTTGTTGGTAAACTGGTTCCTCCTCTTGAAGAACTCGAAGACGGTGGATTTTGATTTCCCCTAGAATTAGATCTCGGCGGAATTTTCGATAACAAGCTTCAAGAAACTTGTCAAAGTGTTTTTGTTGAGATTTTTACAAATCTCGAAGTATTCTTTATCTTTTTAAAACCCAAACCACCCTCGCGGTGGGCTCCAATTTGAGATGCTTGCTGCGGAAGTAGACGTGTAAATATCTCTAGACAACTAACTCTTCAAGTCAATAGTCGAGACACTACAATTCTATAGTGCTAACACCTTCAAATAATATTTATTTGATCAAACTCTTCTGAAAAGTTCGTGTTGGGCGATTGGATTCGAAATAAAACACTTCGAGAGACTTATAATGATCTCGCGGTAAACGGGTGTGGTGATTGTTCAATAATAAAGCCTCGAGACAAACTCTAGAGCTTCGCGACAAGCAAGTCAAACTTCTCAACGGAAATACCTCAACAAATGAGTAGATCGCGACGAATTTCAAGTACAAGTAGGCCACCAAAACCTCAA
>Ga0208987_1000152_pt1 | contig 13864 bp, 13 predicted proteins | sample MedBloCARef_O2_FD_187845 | JGI IMG/M metagenome (GOLD analysis project Ga0208987, IMG submission 187845) | Forest soil microbial communities from El Dorado National Forest, California, USA - Mediterranean Blodgett CA Ref_O2 (SPAdes) (version 2) | ecosystem: Environmental > Terrestrial > Soil >... | reverse complement strand
GAGGATGATCTCCGGGACAGGCGGGCCCGTGGGCGCGGTGGCACAGCCAGTCGCGGCGAACGCGGTGAAAGCGATGATCAGGGCGACGCCGATTTTGCTGATTGCACCAGACATGACCGGAACCCTACGTCAGTTGGGGGGCAGACACACGGATTGCTGCAATCCCATTGGGGCATCGTTCATCTAGCGTGTTCACGCGGCGAGACGCGGGCTAGGGCGATTCGGTTTCCAAAAGCCGGTGTCGCAGGTTCGAATCCTGCCGGGGCCCCTGGATACCCGCAGTTCAAGCCATGCTTCTGACAAGAGCCCTGGTTCGCCAACCCCGCAGTGCGCAGGACAGCATTTGTTGGGATCGGTAGCGGACTGGCCCCTATGTACTTGCCAATAACGACGCGCAAGGCGGCGGGTGGTCAGAAAGGACCTACCGTGAAGACCAATCGAATCATCGCCGGGGCACTGCTGTCAGGCGCCGTCGCGGCGGCGGGAGTGGGCCTCGGCGCAGGCACCGCCGACGCCAAGCCTTTCTACTGGTGCCCTGGAGATCCCCCGGTTATGGGAGCTGTACCAGACCCGAGTGGAGGAATGAAGCAGGTTCCCATCTATCCGGCTTGGGACACGTCCGTCTGCCACGACTACGGCACCACGGGCAACCACGTTCGGGAAGGAAAAGCTTGTGTCCTCCCGCAGTTTCAATGGTTTCAGTGTCCGCCCGGCACGATCCCATGGCCGAACATGCCGATCATCCCGAACGTGGGTGAGTGAACAACGTACGCGGTCCGAAAGACGGTGAATTACAGCACGTTTCCTCAATCTCGTTATAAGACACGATAATCTGCGAGATTCGGGGGCTTTGTTCTATTGGAGAGAAGACGATCAGACATGAATGAAAAATGGTTCTCCAACGTCGGCGCGCCAGGACAGTTGAACCTCGCGGATGTCTGCGACCAAATCGAGCAGAAAATCCACGCGAACGCAGACAACCAGAAATCGCCGCAGGAGTTCCCCGATTGGCAGTCGTGCATGGCAGATCGGGACGCCACCATCTCTAAGTTGAGCGCTGCTGTTGTCAACCTTTGCCGGATGGTGGAGCACTTGGCATCGGAGCAGCAGGGCGTCGTCGCTAGCCACGCCCTTTGATGAGGCAAAGGATCGGCCGGACACAGGTGCGCCAGGGTGGCTCAACCACTCAGCAGTGCGGAGCCCAGCATCTCTGATTGGGGCAATAGGTCTGGTGCGCCAGGCCCACCATCGAACCAACGTCTCCGATGCTGATGCCTCTCGGATCCAGGTTGGCGTGGACGTCCTGGGCGATGTGGTCCGGCGTCCAACCCCAGCCGAGATCGTCGCAAATGAGTTGCGCCATCCCGATCATGGCGGCGTCATGCTCGGGCGGCCAGTTGAGGCCGGCGGCCCGCAGTTGAGCAAGGTACCCGTCATTAACCGGATCGGCACTCGCAATCCCAGCGCTACTCACCAGGCTGGCGCCGACCACGATTGGGACAGTCAGCCTGGCCAGCCAGCGAGGCGTGGGCATCGTGCGGATCGGACGAGACATCACAGCTCCGTTCTCCCAACCCCCGTTGGGAGCAACTTACGTCGCTCGGAGGCTGGAAGGCCAGACGCCCGCAATCCTTGTTCGTGCACAGTTCATTTGAAGCGTGCGGCTACGGCAGCACGGTGTGCATCAGCATCACGTCATAGGCCGACCAGAGCGAGAGGTTGAAGTACAAGTCCCTCCCCGACGACCACGGGTGGATCATCGGCGCATAGATGCCGCCGGGCATCGAGAATGACGACACCAACGGCTGCTCCGGGCTCCATGGCCCTTCCGGGGCGGGCGCGGTCCGTGCCACCACGTCGTTGGAGCCACCGTCGGTGTAGAGCACCAGGTACTGCTTGAGGTAGCTGTTGTATTGGGCCGACATCTCGCCCACCGGGCCCGGGAAAATCGGCGTCGCCGCCCCGGGATTGTTCGGGACCCAGTGACCGCCGTTGTCGCCATTCCAGTACTGGTACTTGGTCAAATCCGGCAAAGCGCTCGGGGGAACTCGCGACAGGAAGGCCGCGCCACCACGTCCCGACGGCGTCCCGAAGTTGTAGACGTAACCGTCATTACCCTTCATGAACGCGCCCATTTGGAAATTCTCATTCCCTGGGGTGAATCCGGCACCGGGCACCGCGTCCCCGGACGCCGTGCGCATACTGCCCGGGAAGATCCCCCAGTTCTGCCCATTGTCGTTGGACCTGGCGATGGCCGAGTAGTTCGTCGACCATTCGCCGTCGCGGCCCCACTGCCTGATGGACATGTAGTTCATGTACTGGGTTTTGCCGAGCGACATGGCCGCGGTCGGAATGATTCCCGTTTCATGCCCGGCTTTATGGATGCTGTTGACCACCTGCTTGGAAAGGCCGTTGGCCCATACCGGCGAGCCCGAATAGTTGTTGTTGGGCGCCCCGTCGGCGATATGGATTCCGTGGTCCAAGTCATGGTCGTTGCTGCGGAACAAAACGTTGTAGCGCCATTCTTGGCCGCGGACCTTGCAGTAGCCGAACGTGTCACCAAAGGCCATGAGCGCCTGGCGATTGGCGGAATCGCCGTTGTCCCAAACGATTCCGAGGTCAGTCCCGGAGATACCGAAACGTTGCAGGGTTTTGTTGGGGCCGTTCGGACCGGTCACCCAGTCGACGAGCGACGTCGGCGCTCCCGCGATGGAGGCCGGAGGCGCTCCCGCTGGCGGCACCGGCTGCGGCCCGGGCTGCGGCGGGACTGCGGCCGCGTTCGGCTGCAACTGAGTGGCATTCGGGGTCTGCGGAACGCCTGGCAAGGGTGGGTTGGGCCCGGGCGGCACCACCCCGGCTTGTGGCACCAGCGGCGCCGAGTATTGCTGACCGGGAGCGGTCGGCTTGAGGAACGACGAGATCAGCGGACCCAACTTGGGCAGCGGCGCCGAGTCATTCGTACGTGTGGGCCTACGCCCCGTTGGCGGTTGGACGACTGGCTGGGGCGCAGGTATCTCCTGCCGCGGCGGAGGATCCACGTTGGCGTCTGCTGCGCCGCAAGGTGTGGCGGATGCTATCGGCGCGGGGCCTATCGCAAAGACCATTGCGACAGTCGCCATCGACGCCACAGATAGCGAAGCGCTTCGAAGAATCGCCGACAATGTCACACCTTTCCAATGGGCAAACCGTCGCATTGACGTTTGCAGTCGCCTCATGTGACGATAGTGATCCCTGAGGCTGTTGTGACCAGTGAGCCGCCAATAGGTATTCATCCGTGACCGCGTCGCAATCGAGGTTCCGCGCTATCCCACAGCGAATCTGCTAACTGACCTGCGGCGCCGACGACCATCGCGCAGCTCCATCTCACGCCCGCCATTGGTAGTGCACAATTCTGCCGACTCCTACCGTTCACGCTGGTAGCGGTATTGATACCGGTGCTCAGAATCCATTTAACGGATTCCCAAGAGCCTCTATGCGGATCATTGATCCAGGAGCAAGCGGGCTTACGTTCGGCAATCCGGCAAACAGCACTCCTGCCCGCCTGCGGCGTCACTGTCGCGGCGGCGGTGTGGGTCGGCCACAGCTCGGCCGGCGTCACGGCTGCACCACCCTCAATCGCGGCCCCGCCGCCGGGTCCACCGGGTCCACCGGGGCGGTAGGACAGCCGGCTCACCCCTGCCGATCTGCCACCAACCAGGTACGCTGCCATCCGCCAGCGTCAGAGTTGTTCGGGGGCAGTCCGTCGAGGAGGACGACCGATGAGTGTGGGTAACGGCATGCAGCCCAGACGATTCGGCGGCGCGAATGCCTACCTGCGTCGAGTGGTCGCCGCGTCCATGGCCGGCACGGTCGTGGAATGGTACGAATTCTTCCTCTACGGCACGGCGGCCACGCTGGTGTTCGGCAAGGTGTTCTTCGCCAAAGGCGGCACCGATCTCGACGCCATCCTGGCCGCGTTCGTGACGTACGCCGTCGGTTTCGTCGCCCGCCCGGTCGGCGGCATCGTGTTCGGCCAACTCGGCGATCGGTACGGGCGAAAGAAGCTGCTGCAATTCAGCCTGGTCCTGGTGGGTACGTCCACCTTCCTGATGGGCTGCCTGCCGACGTTCGGCCAGATCGGGTATTGGGCCCCGGCGCTGCTGGTGGCGCTGCGATTCATCCAGGGCTTCGCCGTTGGGGGCGAGTGGGGCGGCGCCGTTCTGCTGGTCGCCGAGCACAGCCCCAACGCGAGCCGCGGCTTCTGGGCAAGCTGGCCGCAGGCCGGTGTGCCGGGTGGGAACATGCTGGCCACCGCAGTGCTGCTGGTGCTTACGTCAACACTCTCGGACGCGGCGTTTCTCAGTTGGGGTTGGCGCGTGGCCTTCTGGTTGTCCGCGGTCGTGGTTCTGATCGGCTACTACATCCGCACCAAGGTCACCGACGCACCGATCTTTCTCGAAGTCCAACGACAAGCGCAGCATTCGAAACAAGCTCGCGTCGGAGTTCTGGAGGTGTTAAAGCGTTATCCGCGTGGCGTTTTCACTGCCATGGGCCTCCGAGTGGGCGAGAACATCATGTATTACCTGGTGGTCACCTTCTCCATCACCTATCTCAAAGTGCATGTCCACGCCGAAACCAAAGCCATCCTGTGGTGGCTATTGGTGGCCCATGCCGTGCATTTCACGGTTATCCCCTGGTTTGGCCATCTCAGTGACCGATTCGGCAGGCGCCCAGTCTATTTCGTCGGCGCTGTGTTGGCCGGCAGCTGGGGGTTCTTCGCCTTTCCCATGATGAACAGCGGACGCAACGCAATCATCCTGTCTGCGATCGTCATCGGGCTGGTGATCCACGGACTGATGTATGCGGTGCAACCGGCCACCATGGCGGAGATGTTTCCGACCCGGATGCGGTATTCGGGAGTCTCGCTGGGCTATCAGGTCACCGCGATCGTGGCCGGATCGCTGGCACCGATCATTGCCATCCGGCTGCTCGAAACCTACAAGTCCGCCGTTCCGATTGCCTGGTACCTGGCGGGTGCCGCGGCCGTGAGCGCGGTATCCGCCGTGGCGGCCCGCGAGACGAAGGGCATCGACCTCGCCGACATCGACCTTGCCGACTCGGCCGCTACGGCCGATCACCACGACCCCGCCATCCGGCATCCGGACGGACCCGAGCCGACCGAGCTTGTCGAAGGCGCCGTCTAGCCTCGACCAGCACTTAATCCTCATTCGAGCAGCTCAGAGCCGGTTTGGCGAATCTACACCGAAGTTGAATCGTAATGTTTGTACGGCGCTGTGAGTGGTATGCAGCAAAGGGGTGGGCGCGTAGGCCGGCCTACACGCCCGCCTAGGTCCCGTCGGTTCAGCCCGAGAGCCGACGGGTCCGCCATGTCTGGGGGCCGTGAAAATGGGCGACCGGATCCGGCCGAGTGGCCGCCATCCAGGAGTAGCGTGCGGCTTATGGATGGCTCCACAGGTGTCTGGATTCTGGGCGGCTACCAGAGTGATTTCGCCCGCAACCTCAGCAAAGAGGATCGCGACTTCGCGGCGTTGACCGCCGAAGTCGTCGAAGCCACCCTCACGACGGCGGGCGTGGACGCGGCCGGCATCGGGGTCGTCCACGTCGCCAACGCTTTCGGCGAGATGTTCGCCAGCCAGGGCCACCTCGGAGCCATGCCGGCCACGGTTTGCGACGGTCTCTGGGACATCCCGGCTTCGCGGCATGAAGCCGCGTGCGCCTCCGGCAGTGTGGCCGCACTGTCGGCGATAGCCGATCTGCGGTCCGGCGCCTACGACACCGCGCTGGTGCTGGGTATCGAGTTGGAGAAAACCGTGCCCGGCGACATCGCCGCCCAGCATCTCGGCGCCGCCGCCTGGACCGGACACGAGGGAGCCGGTGCGCGCTACTTGTGGCCGTCGATGTTCGCCGAAGTCGCCGACGAATACGACCGGCGCTACGGCCTGGACGACCAACATCTGCGCGCCATCGCCCAGCTGAACTTCGCCAACGCGCGGCGCAACCCCAACGCGCAGACCCGGACGTGGACAGTCCCCGACCCGATCACCGATGACGACGCCACCAACCCGATCACCGAAGGTAGGCTGCGCCGGTTCGATTGCAGCCAAATGACCGATGGTGGTGCGGGATTGGTTCTGGTGAACGATAGCTATCTGCGGGATCATCCCGGTGCGCGCCCCATCGGCCGCATCGACGGCTGGGGCCATCGCACCGTCGGGCTGGGTCTGCGACAAAAACTCGACCGGGCGGCAGACGACCCCTATGTCGCGCCGCACGTCCGTGCTGCGGTCCTCGATGCGTTACGCCGCGCGCAGCGCACGCTCGACGACGTCGACGGGTTCGAGGTGCACGACTGCTTTACTCCCAGCGAGTATCTGGCCATCGATCACATCGGGCTGACCGGTCCCGGCGAATCGTGGAAGGCCATCGAAAACGGCGAGATCGAAATCGGCGGCCGGCTCCCGATCAATCCGAGCGGAGGGCTGATCGGCGGCGGACACCCCGTCGGCGCGTCCGGCGTGCGCATGCTGCTCGACGCGGCCAAACAGGTCAGCGGCGCGGCCGGCGAGTATCAGGTCGAGAATGCGAGAACCTTCGGCACCCTGAATTTCGGTGGCAGCACGGCCACCACGGTCAGTTTCGTCGTCAGCACGACCAAAGGCGCATGACCATGGACGTTGAAATCGTCGGGAAGTTCCTGTCGACCCTGCCCGAAGATGATGACCACCCTTACCGCACCGGCCCGTGGCGACCACAGACCACCGAGTGGGACGCCGACGACCTCATCGCTGTCGAGGGCGAAATCCCACACGACCTCGACGGCGTTTACCTGCGCAACACGGAGAACCCACTACACCCCGCGCTCAAGACCTATCACCCCTTCGACGGCGACGGCATGATGCACGTCGTTGGCTTCCGCGACGGAAAAGCCTTCTACCGCAACCGGTTTATCCGCACGGACGGTTTTGTGGCCGAGAACGACGCGGGCGAGCCGCTGTGGCCGGGGTTGGCCGAACCGGTGGAATTGGCCAAGCGTGAACAAGGCTGGGGTGCTCGCACCCGGATGAAGGACGCGTCGAGCACCGACGTCATCGTGCACCGGGGTATCGCGCTGACCAGCTTCTACCAGTGCGGCGATCTGTACCGCGTTGATCCGTTCTCGGCCGACACGCTGGGCAAGGAGAGCTGGAACGGCCGCTTTCCGATCGACTGGGGCGTGTCCGCACATCCGAAGGTGGACAACAAGACTGGCGAGCTGCTGTTCTTCAACTACAGCAAGCAGGCCCCGTACATGCACTACGGGGTTGTCGACAACAACAACGAGCTGGTCCACTACGTCGACATCCCGCTACCCGGGCCGCGCCTCCCCCACGACATGGCGTTCACCGAAAACTATGTGATCCTCAACGATTTCCCATTGTTCTGGGATCCGCGGTTACTTGAGCACGATGTGCATCTGCCACGCTTCTATCCCGACATTCCGTCCCGCTTCGCGGTGCTTCCGCGCCGCGGCTCGACCGCCGACATTCGATGGTTCGAGGCGGACCCGACGTTCGTGCTGCACTTCGTCAACGCCTATGAGGAGGGCGACGAGATCGTCCTCGACGGCTTCTACGAAGGTGACCCGCAGCCGTTGGACACCGGAGGAACCAAGTGGGAGAAGCTCTTTCGCTTCCTTGCGTTGGACCGCCTGCAGGCCCGATTGCACCGCTGGCGCTTCAACCTGGTCACCGGCGCGGTGAGAGAAGAGCAGCTATCGGAGTCCATCACCGAGTTCGGGACCATCAACCCCGATTACTTGGCCGGCGACTACCGCTATGCCTACGCCGCGACCGGGAAACCGGGCTGGTTCCTGTTCGACGGACTGGTTAAACACGACCTGCTCACCGGAGGGCAGGAAGGCTTCGCATTCGGCGACGGCGTCTACGGCAGCGAGACCGCCATGGCACCCAGGGTCGGCGCCACCGGCGAGGACGACGGCTACCTGGTCACCTTGACCACCGACATGAACACCGACGCCTCCTACTGCGTGATCTTCGACGCTGCCCGGCTGGCCGACGGCCCGGTGTGCAAACTTCAACTGCCGGAACGCATTTCCAGCGGCACGCATTCGACGTGGGCGCCGGGGTCGCAATTGCGGCGCTGGGATAGCACCGACTCGGCCGCAGACGCGGTCGGGCTGTAACCCGTACAGGTATAGCTAAGAATGGAAACCAAGAAACCCCGCCGAACAACGCACTGGCCCAACGAGTTGGCGGCCATTGGTGCGATCCGCTTCGCTCGTCGCTCGTCGAACTTCCACGAAACAGTCCGGTTTTACCGGGAGCTGGTAGGGCTGCCGCTGTACGAGACTTTCGGGGAGAGCTACGGCAGCAACGGCGCAATCTTCGGACTGCCCAGCTCACCCCTGACGATGGAGATTGTGGAGGCCGTCGATGCCGTCGCGGTCGATCACCATGAGCAGCTGTGCCTGTACTTCCCTGATGCACGAACACAGCAGGCCGCCGTCGCGCGCTTAGAACAAGCAGGGCATCAACCCGTCGAGCAGCATCCGTACTGGGAAGCGACGGGCGCGGCCACCTATCGCGACCCGGACGGTCGCGAAGTCGTATTCGCGCCCTTCGTGTACGGAGTCAACGAGCCTGGCGAAAGCTTGACGTCAGGCAAGCACGAGTTCCCGTCGGACTAAACACCTGATCTGCGGGACCGAGCCGCGGCCACCGCAGCGATCACCGACGCAATCGAACATGCCACCGCGCACAGCGCGGCGACCCCACCGACATACAACCCGTACTCGGCCGACACCGGCGGGTTGACGTTGAGCCTGTAGTACCACGCCACCAGCGCCACGATGAGCAGCGAAATGACCAGCGCGGCAACGGAAGCGAACTTCACCGACAGGCCACGAGCCACCATCGCGCCGGCCACCAACAGTGTCGAGGACAACAGCACAATAAGCTGGCCCGCGCCGAACCCGGGCGGAAGCTCGAGGCTGCCGTGCTTTCCCCCGATGGCGCTGGCCCAGCCGCCGCCACCGATCGTCGTCGTCAGCCACGGCATCCAGGCGCTGACCGAAACGACCAGGGCGAACAACGCCACCAGCCAACCGGGGCGCACGCGGCGGGTCATGGTTGCGAGGTTAGTAGGGTGTTGGATACCTCGCTGCTCGCCACGCGCGGCGGAGGCTAGGTCGGCAGTGACGAGAGGTTGAACGCAACGCCGGTCGGGTCGGTCGCAGCGGCCAGCCGACCATACGGGGTGTCCTGCGCTCCTCGCACCACTGCGCCACCGTTGTCAGTGATCACCCGCAGCGTGTGGTCGACATCCTCGGCGCCGAAGAAGGTGGTCCAGTTCGATGGCACGCCGTCAGGCAGAAAGGCCGCGCCATCCATCACGCCGAGTAACTGCTGATCACCAAACCAGGCTGTGGTGTAACGGAATTCGTCCGTGTCAGAAATCTGCTCGGTTCGCCACTGCAGAACCTGCCGATAGAAGTCGACCGCGGCGGCGAAGTCGCGGGTGGTCAGTTGGTGCCAGACCGGCGAACCGGCCTCCCCGATCACTTCGAACCCGTGGTGCTCCAGCGGCTGCCACAAGCCGAAGAACGCACTCGACGGGTCGGTCGCCAGGCTCAGGTACCCCTTGGCCGGTACTTCCGTGATGTCCAGGCACGTCGACCCACCCGCCCCGCTCACCGCGGACATCGTCGCCGCGATGTCATCAGTGTGGAAGTAGGTGGCCCAATTGTCCGGGGACCCAAGCTCTGGTCGGTTGGCCATCAGACCGGCGACCGGGCGCCCGTCGGCGGCGGCGTTGATGTATCCGCCGTACTCGGGCCCGGCGGATTCGAACGTCCACCCGAAAACGGTGCCGTAGAAATCCTGGGCACCCTCGACGTCCGATGTCGTCAAATCGATCCAGCAGGGAGCGCCCAGCGGCGCACCGTCACGGATGGGCACGATGTCCTCCTCGTAGTGTCGCGCCCCAGTCAGCGGGGCTCACACATATCGACTCGCACCGAAGGAGAAACTCATCGCAGATCAACGGTCAGCGGCGGGTGCCGCGGTTCCCGTTCATGCCCGGATCGGGACTGGTGAACACCGTGACGAACTTTTCCAGCGATTGGCGGATATCGCCTTTCAGCGTGGCCGCGACAATCATGCCGATCGGCCCGAACAGCGCCGGTCCCCCAAGATGAACGTCGAAACTGACGACCGAGCCGTCGTCTTTCGGTTTGACCTTCGCCATCAGCTTGACCTTGACCCCACCGACGCCTTCGCCGTTGAGCGTCATGGCTTCCGGTGGCTTGTAGTGCACGATCGTCCATTTGATCCGGTTCAGCATGCCCTTGACCTCGACGATCGATTCGATCACCGTGCCCTTCTGTATATCGTCAGGCAACTTGCTGCGCCACACCCGGTGGATGGTCAGCCAATCTTTGAAGCGGGACAGATCGGAGGCGTGCTTCCACGCCTCCTCGGGCGGCAGCGGTACGTCGATGGACCCGGAAAGCTTCGCCATGTGCTCAGTTCTGCTTGTCGTCGGAACCGTCAGTGCCGGCGGCTTTCTTGGCCTCTTCCTGCACCGTGTGGATCGTGTCGGAGTACTTGCCCTTGGTCTTGTCGTCGACGAACTCGGCCGCCTTGTCGATCGCCGTCTCCACCTTGTCAGCGTTCTGCGCCAACAGGTCCTTCGCCTTGTCCAGCAATCCCATGGGCCGTCACTTCCCCTCGTATTTGGCTGGTGAAACCCTACCTGTCAGCCACCCGGGCAATTTCTCGATGGCGCACCGGCGCATCCCGTCGGCCGAACTAGCGCCACAGCCGCGGTTGAACGCCGAGCATGCTGGCCCGGATCCACCACGTTGCCTCGATCGCCGCGGCGCCCAGCGCCCCAATCCCCAGCGCAGTGAACGTCACCGTCAGGTTCGACGGGTCGAGCAAAAACTCCTTTTGGGCCCACGGGATGCTGAAGATCACCAAATACGCGAGGCCGCAAGCAGTTACCAGCGCGACGCGCCACCATTGATACGGGCGCGCGGCCACCGCCAGCACCCACACCGCCGACACCAGCAGCGTGATGAGCGCGCCGGTCGACGCTTGATCCTGTTCGGTGAACGTGGCATGTCGTCCCTTGTAGGCAACCAGGTAGGAGACGAACGTCGCGGTGCCGACGATAAGCCCGGATGGCAGCGCCGAGGTCAGCACCCGACGCACGAAGCCGGGATGCGCGCGTTCATTGTTGGGTGCCAGCGAAAGAATGAACGACGGAATCCCGATCGTGAACCAGGCCGCGATCGTGACGTGGATCGGCTGGAACGGGTACAACAGCGGATCTGCGCCCAGCGGTTTGGACAACAAACACTCGATACCCACCAACAACGCCAGCAGCACCGAATACACCGTCTTGGTCAGAAACAAGCTGGCGACCCGCTCGATGTTGCCGATCACCCGCCGGCCCTCGCCGACGACATAAGGGAGCGTCGCAAATCTGTTGTCCAACAGCACGATCTGCGCCACCGCGCGGGATGCCGAGCTGCCAGCGCCCATGGCAACCCCGATGTCGGCGTCCTTAAGAGCCAGCACGTCGTTGACGCCGTCGCCGGTCATCGCCACGGTGTGCCGCCGCGATTGCAGAGCGTGCACGATGGCGCGTTTCTGGTCAGGCCGCACCCGACCGAAGGTGCTGTGCGCATCCAGCGCATCAGCCAATTCGACGGGATCCTCCGGAAGTTGGCGGGCGTCCATCGTCTCGCCGTGCAGGCCAAGCTTGGCTGCGACCGCACCGACCGATACGGCATTATCGCCGGAGATGACTTTGACCGAAATACCCTCGTTTGCAAAGAATTCCATGGTCTCGCGAGCGTCTGGACGTACCTTCTGCTCGAGTACGACCAGCGCCGCCGGGGTAACACGTCCGGGCGCGCTGGGGTGATCCACCGCCATGTCGGCGACGCCCAACAGCAGGACGCGTAACCCCTGAGCACCGATCTGCTCGGCTTGTTGCGCGGCCGCCGAAGCCGGATCGAGCAGCACATCGGGTGCCCCGATCACCCAGTTACCGTGATCGCGGTAGGACACCCCGCTCCACTTAGTAGCCGACTTGAAAGGTGCACTCGCCGTGGCGATCCAGCCGGGCGCTTGGTCATAGCTCTCGGCGATCGCCTGCATGCTGGCATTGGGACGCGGGTCGGCCGCGGCAAGCGCGGCCAGCGCCTCGGCGAGCGATTGTCGGCCGACCGCCCCGAGTTCGACGACGTCCGCGACGCGCATCCCACTTTCGGTGAGGGTGCCCGTCTTGTCGGCGCAGACCACGTCGACACGGGCTAATCCCTCGATGGCCGGCAACTCCTGCACCAAACACCGGCGTTGACCGAGCCGAACGACTCCGACCGCGAACGCGACCGAGGTCAGCAGCACCAGGCCTTCGGGCACCATCGGCACCAGTGCGCCCACCGTCCGCAACACGGACTGCCGCCAGTCGGCGTGCGTGGTGAACAACTGCGTGTAGATCGTCAGCAGGCCGGCCGGCACCAACAGGTAGGTGATGAACTGCAGGATTCGGTTAATGCCGCTGCGCAGTTCGGATTTCACCAAGGTGAACTTGCTGGCCTCCTCGGCCAGCTTGCTGGCATAGGCTTCCGGGCCGACCTTGGTCGCGCGGTAGGCGCCGGTGCCGGCGACGACGAAACTGCCCGACATCACCGCATCGCCGGTGTCCTTGCCGATCGGGTCCGCCTCGCCGGTCAGCAGCGATTCGTCGACCTCCAGATTTTCCGCTTCGAGGATCTCGCCGTCGACGACGATCTGGTCCCCGGGGCCGAGCTCGATGATGTCGTCGAGCACAACCTCGCTGGGCATCAGCGCCCGAGTCCCGGATTGCCTGCGCACCAACGGTTTCGCCTGCCCGACGATCGCCAACTTGTCCAGGGTCTGTTTGGCCCGGATCTCCTGGACTATCCCGATCACACTGTTGGCGATGATGAGCAGGCCGAACAGTCCGTTGATGACCGAACCCGTCGCCAGCACGATCACCAGCAGCACGCCCAGGATCGCATTGATCCGGGTGAAAACGTTGGCCCGTACGATGTCGGAGATGCTGCGGGCGGCGCGTACCGGACGTGCGTTGCTGTGGCCCTCGGCTACCCGCCGCGCCACCTCGGCGTCGGTCAGGCCCGAGATGGCCGCAGGGTTCATCGGGTGAACGTTCCCAGTTTGTCTGTGTCGTAGTACTCCAGATTCAGCGTGGCGCGGGGGAACCCGCCGAAGGTGGCCTTGGAAATCGTTCCGGGCGGAGCGTTTTCGTTCGTCAATGCGAAGCTGAAGGTATCGCCGTCCCAGTGCGTCAGGGGGAACGTCTGATTCGTCGGACCCAGCGCGAGCTGAAGTTGGCCGTCGTGTTCGGTCACGACCGCCGGGCCCCAGTAGTCGCTGTTGTACCGGCCTACGTAGTCGGTCAGCGGTCGGCCCGGCGCGGCGTTGGCGGGGGGCTGCTTGCCCACCAGCGAGCCCTCGGCGTTATTCATCGCGCCGAGCGCGTGGCTATACAGCGCCGCCCAATCCTCGCGAATTTGGCCGTACTGCACCAGATCCATGAATTGGGCGGTCAGGGCTTCCGGTATGCCGTAGGGCGCGCCATTGGTCAGCGCGATGATGCCGACGTCTTCGGAGGGCATCACGACGAAGTTGGTCGCCGCGCCCGACGAGAAGCCGCCGGAGTGGCTGTAGGTCGTGCGCCCCGACGAGGACACCGAGGCGTTGAACCCGTGACCGTAGGTGCCGGCCCGCGCCTGTGGCGATGACGCGGCCACCGATATGACCTGCGGAGGGATCGCCGGCAACAACGCCTCGGGCGACGGCTGCAGCGG
>Ga0208987_1000151_pt1 | contig 14237 bp, 8 predicted proteins | sample MedBloCARef_O2_FD_187845 | JGI IMG/M metagenome (GOLD analysis project Ga0208987, IMG submission 187845) | Forest soil microbial communities from El Dorado National Forest, California, USA - Mediterranean Blodgett CA Ref_O2 (SPAdes) (version 2) | ecosystem: Environmental > Terrestrial > Soil >... | reverse complement strand
AGTATTTCATCGTCTGAAAAACCAAAGAAATACTTATTAGATTCTCGAGGACCAATTTTATAGGAGGATTTAATAATAGAAGTATTAACGTTTATAAATCGAAAAGATGACGTTTTCTGCTTATTACGGAGATGATGAAAGGCACCTATATATATAGCACCGTATAAATCAGGGCTAATAAAGGAACATAATCCTTTTACCATAGCACTTAGTGCTATTCTTTCTTCTAAAATATATAATTTAATAAAAAGTCTATCACCATTATGTGTTTGAATTATTTCTATTAAATTCGACAGTATAAAATTCATAATTTCCCCATAAGATAACTTCCGAATATTTATAAAGACCTTAACCTGAGATTCTTTCCCTAAGATTAAAATCTCTAGCTTAAAATCTTCAAATGGATTTACGGTAGTACTAGAATAATACCTTCGATGTAAATTAAGATTACGTTTAAAAGATAAATTCATAATTGTTGTTGGTTTGGTTGGTAGGTTAGACCTACCATTAACTAAGTAGAAATAATAAAGATAGAATTTAGAAATATTAATTAAAAATAAGATCCTTATTTTTGTTCAAGAGCATTAAATTTTCAATTCTTTCTTAAATACGTAAAACCTTCCAACAGTGTTTTTATCTTAATGAGTCTAATACTTAAGGGTTGTTAAATAAGTACCTGTAATCTGACTATGGTTTTTTGAAGAGTTCCTTAGAGTTGCAATAGAGCGCTTTGGTATTGTATATTTTTTCACTGATGAGATATATGTAAGATTATTACGGTTAAAGTTTGATGTAATTAGCATGGTTATTTAACAATTTCCCATAAATATCGTATGATTGAATATAATTTTGAAGGATCTTGTATATCGAGAGCCACTTTATAAATGCCAAGCAGAGATATTATAGTAGCAATAATAATAGTATTTCGGAGAAAGATTACTATTTGTGGTAACTGTTTGGTTGAGGAGACTTCTTCCTTATAATATAACTCCAAAAATGCTTCCATTTCAAGTATTATATCCTTATAGTATTCTATCCGTATAAAGTCCTTCACTTTCTGTTGAATCTCTAAAAATGTTGTACTTGTATCTATGATAGCTGTAAAATCTTCTAAACGTAGTTTGTATCTTAACAATTCCTGTTTTTCTATTGTAAGTGCTGTAAATTTCATATAATGCTCAAAATATTGATATAGATACATTATTTTATCATTTATGGTATATGATTTTGTTATTCTAAAAATAACATCAAAAAGTACTTCATTCTCAGGAATAATTAGTATTGGTTTAAAAAGTACAATATAAAATAGAAATGCTTGTAGACTTGTTATGATCCAAAATAATAGGCAATATCTTTTATTAATTCTTTTTTTGATTAAAGGATCGTAACTAATATTAATTGTGAAATAAACCATTAAAGGTATTAAACAACATAAAAATATTTTAGGAAGCTCTATAGAGCTAAAAAATATCGTATAAGAGCAAGTAAATAAGATAAAAATTCCTACAATAAGTGCTAAAATTATTAGATGCATTTGTAAATGATATATATAAGACCATCGAGTATTAAATGCTCTATCTTCATCTAAGATATAATAAACTTTTAAATCATTAACTAAATAAGGGATTAACTCTTCCCCACTATACATGACAGTGTTAGCTCTTTGGCAGATAATATTATCATTTATATAAATATCTATCTTATTGTTGTCTTTATCCTTTAAATAATTTCTTATTACATAGTAGGAGATTTGTCCCTTATAAAAATATTTATGAATTAAGTTATCGTATACAGGATCTTTTACATGAAGAAAATATCTTATTTTGTCTAGAGAATTAAAAACTACAAAATAAAATAGGGCATAATAGATATAATAGAAGTTCATATAATATAGATCATACAAGAAACTGTAGCATACTATCATATGAGGTATATAATAAAAAAAGAAACCACTACGAGAAGAAATAAACCAAAGAAAGCTCTGGATAGGATATTTAAATACCCAATAAATAATTTTGTATTGTTTAAAAAAAGAGTGCCACTTAGCACGTCTTTGTACTATATCAGAGATATATTTATCATCCCACTCCTTCATATGTTTATTTTGTAATTCATAATCAAAAGTCACATAGCTATATAGAGAGGCAGAATAGGAACCCAAATAGGAACCTATATGATAATTCATTTGCTCGAAATCGACCCACATTTGATAATATTTATTAGAATATAAATAAAAATGAAGCCGTATAACATGAGGATAGAATATTATATCTAAAAAACGCCTATAAAGAATGAAAATTATACTAAATAAAAGAAGGACCCACAATAAGTGTAAGCCAGCATTTGTTAAAGAAATATCAATAAGCATTCGTTGGTACCCTATAAAAGTATAACGAAGATATATAAGTAAAAGAACTGTAAAGCCTATATAAAGAAATACAGCGATTACTGTATAATAGATATTTGTTACATAGTAATAGTCTAAATGCTTTAGAACAACTAAAGGTCTTTCATTATTAGCCTCTAAAAACTCTTTTGTATAAATTTTTTTCCTATTTTGATTCTGTTGTACAACAAGGGTAATTGTATAGAGTATTAGTAAACATATAATTAAATTTTTAATAGTTAAATATTGAAGTAAAAAAATCATAATTCTATTGCTAATTTTCTTAAAGCTAAATAACCTGCACGTACCTCTAAACCAACCATAGGCATTTTAGTTGCTATTTTATCTAAGACTAAGGTTATACCTTTTAGATATGCTGTTTGATTCTTTGTAAATAAATCAAATTGCTTTAAGGGCGCCATTAAAGATGTTCTGCGAATTTGACAACCTGATAATGACAAGCTCTTTAGAGTAGTACTAATAGAACGTTTATTTATGACAGTATTTCGAAATGAGGCCAAAAGTTTAATATTCATATAGTTAAAAGTTGATATAATTAGCATAGTTAGTTCTTTAGTTGTCGAATCATTTCAAGTAGTAGTTTGATAAGTTTTTTATAGCTTTTTTTACTCCTTTTACGATTTATAGGTTTATACATTTCATGATCTATGGATATCTGTATTGTATTTAATCCTTGATTTATTTTATTGAAACATTCATTAACAACCTTCCATAATGCTTCTACAATTTCTTTATAGGTATTAATGGATAGTCGATTTATTTTACCACTATCTTGATTATTCACTAACTTTTCTATCTCATTTATCGTAAAATATTTTATATGACCCTTTTTTCTGATAGATAAGTTGATAAACTGTGAAATTGATATCCTACTAAGTTCATGATTAATGCGAAGTCTTAAGTGGAACTTGTCTATTTGTAGTCGAATTTTTTTGAAATATAAGTCATCATTGTTATATAGCTTTCTAAAGTAATCCTTAATAGTGTAAAGTATATTATTAGTGTTTTTTTGAAGAATAATATTAATATCATCGATTATTTGAACAGGATGATTCCGATTAGAGTTTTCAAGTCGTTTAAGTTGCTTAAGCCTATACTGAGCAGGAGTTAATAAATCCGAGGGGGCTGTAAAAGACTTATAAAAATCGTTCCAAACAATAATTTGCTGTTCAATCTCAAAAGGGGTTAAACCATCAGTAAGGAAGATTTCTGATATTTCTTCAATTGAAGGTTCTTTCAATATTGGAATAAGATCTCTATAGTAAAGGCATTTAGTCATTGAAAATATACTTTTGATTTGTCTTCTGTTACCAATATATATTAAAGGTGTTATTAGTTTATCTATAAATAGCAATATATATTGTTGCAATATTAACTCTATGGTAAAATATTTTATAGTAAATGTATATAACGTAGAATAATAAGTAGTAACAGTGAAATCAGATAGTATAATCATTGAGGAATCTTCGGGAAATTTAAAGAGATATTGATACATATTTAAGCCGAAACATGATCCAATAAGAAACTTAAATATTGCTCTTTCATTTAAAAATAATAAATTACTCATAAGACATTCTAAAATTTCCTCATTTGCACCCGGATAGTTTTCAATGACCAGAATAATATTGATTTGTATTTTAGTAATGCAAATCTTTTTTATTTCTTTAAATATATTCTCATAAGGGAAGATATTATTTAGATGTACATAATATGTCATATTAGCTAACTTTTCTAAACAATAAGGTTCTTTATAAAATCCCATATTTTTATTAGATATAAATAATGTTAGTTGTTTCATGTATTATTGATGATATTTTCTATGTAGAAAAGTGTGAAAGTAAGATCTGTTAATGAAAATGGTTCTTCTATATCTTGAATACTAAATATTATCCAAAGCTCCCAAAATGATGCATAGAATAATGATGGGAAGCTCATTAGCAATATATACAACCAACATATAAGATAATTTAGAAATATTAAGATTCTAAGTGTTTTTACAGCACGATTTGTATTAAGAGTTAAATCATAATGAGCAACAAGTAAAGAAAGTTGTAATATGTTTTTTATTCTACCTTCCAATTCTTTTGTAGTAAATTTTCTGGGTAGGGGAAGATTTTTTTCAGTGTAGTAACTATCATCATAACAGTTCTGAAAAACCATATAAGAATAATATTCTTTTTGAGTAATGAAAGTAGTAGTTTGAAAGTCTATAAATATTTTCAATGGTATAATCAGGGTCTCAGGAATATCAAAGTCTTCACTTTCCTCTTCAGGTGGTAAAAGATCAACCACTCGAATAGCATGTTCAAATGCCATAAAAATATCAAGCTGATCTTGAAGAGATCCTATAAAATCTTCCTTAGCATACTTAAAAGCATATATTATATATTTACCTATTAAAATAAAAGCCCCAATTAATAGAAATTTATAAATATAATATAATTCATGATACCCAAAAATATCGGTGAATAATACTGTAACTAATAAGATACGTGGGAATATTTCAAAAGCATAATAAAACATATTAGTCTGGGCCAAAAAATAATTTAATTTGTAAGCCAAAAATACTATACATTGTTTATAAGTTTTATTCAGATAAGAAAGATGTTTAAGATAATGATCCAAGGTCTCTAAAGGTATAAAGATACTATCTATTATTTCCTTAAGGATAGGATTCATAGGCTTTAGTTTTCTTAATAGTGATATTAATATGTATATATATATTAAACATATATAGAAAACAATTAGAAAGCCTAATAGTGAAAAATTGAGTGGTATCTCTTTAGGCAATCTAGAACGTATAAATCTTAACCATATAAAACCTAATAACATAATAATGCCTAATAGTATGATAATAAATTGGTATATTTTTTTATTCTGGTAAAGTTTCATCTGTTACTGGTTTTATTTTATTTTTTTTAGCAGCCATTTGTGCACTATTCAAGATGTCAGCATTGGTTTGTGGATGAGATAAATTCTTTTTTACAACTGTATCAAAATGTATACAAGTTGCTATACATTGCTCTACAGTAAGTCCCTCTGGATTATAATTAACATAAGCTTTTTCCATTAGTTTTTCACAAATCTTATTAATGATTTCCGTTTGTTTTATAAATGCAAGATAATCAGCACCCCCTTTTAACAAAATTATTTGATCCTCAGGAACTTTTTTAGCATTATCATATAAGGCTAAATATTGTGGTTTATCTGGATTCTTCGGTATTAATTCTCTATAGTTAATATCTTGAAAAGCTTTAAATTGCATGTTACCTAACTTCTTAAATTGAGGTTGACTTGTAAGATAGCCAAGACTATACCAATTCTGGTCATTTTTTCGAAAGAGAATCGGCATGTGCTTATTCTCTGCCACACTTTGAAATTTAACCTTATCATTCTTTAGTGCAGCAACATAAATGTTACATTTATCCTTCACTATATTTTCCATGTAGGAAGGCACATTTGCTTGTTTGTAATGTCCATAACCAAATGCCGATAGTTTATGTTCTGTTCCTTGGCCTATTACAATAATTTCTCCTGTCTCAGTCATAACTTCTATAAGCATAGCATTATCTTTAGTAAGAAGTCCCCGGCTTAGCATTTCGTTTTTTACTTCTTCGGGTGATAATTTCTTAGCCAACTCAGCTATTTTTTCTGAGATTGCTTGTGGTGTTTCATCAGATACATTTGGTATTTTTTTATTTTGTGGAATAGAAGGTTTTAGCTGTTTAGGAGGTTTTAAATTATCTCTAGCTATTTTTAAAACATTTGCTGTAATAGGCTCATCTCCTTTCGTATTAACCTGTTTTTTAGGAGTAGAAGGTAATGGAGGTAAAGGAGGAATAGGAGGTAAAGAAGTTTTGGAATGATCAAGAAATGCTATTCCATAAGAATCAATAAAAATAGTAGAATTACTATACAGTAAAGTAACAGGATCTTTAAGCTTAGGCTTATATACAACTATAGCACCTGTGGTAGGAGTAAGAGACTGATCACTAGTTGTAGTAGATATCAAAGTAGTATTCACAGGATTGCTTGTAGACATATTATCTGAAACTGTTGTACTAGTATTTGTAAAGGCTTGCTGCTGTAGTCCTACAGAACTAGAAGAATTATTATTAGACAAAGGAGAAGAGTTTGGTATGGTACTAGAAGATATACTTGGAAGATAAGCTTTAGCAGAATAGGAATCTTTTAAAGGGTTATAAGGTGGAAAGGGTTTCATTCCTCCGACATTATTATGATTATAATGCTTAGGAGACATCGGTTTTGGTTGTGGAGGTAAAGGTTTAGCTAAAGATGATGGTTTCAAAGGAGTTCCTTTACCTACATTACCCATTTTTCCTCCTAGACCACTACCTTTTTTGTTACCCCCGAAACGTTTCGCTATAGTCATAGATAAAGGTAAGCATAAGTGAGTACTTTTGACTTTTTGAAAGGTAAAACCTATATTTAAAGAACGTAAAGTTAATAGAGCGCGCCTTCCTGAGGTAATATAAATGTCACGAGTTAAAAAAGTTTTATAATAAAGAGGATTATAAGCTAACATAAGGGTCATTCTTAATTCTTATATCTTTTGTATAGTTCATCATAACATTCAGGTTTAAGTAAATTACTTTCAATCTTGTCGGTAGGTATATCTAGAACATGTGCACTATTTATCATTTGAATACATGTTGCCATATGAGCTAATATATTTGTAGTGCTAACAGGCAAAGTATCCTCTTCTATAAGCCGTTGTATGAGAAAAAGACGCACATTTAGTTCATGAAGCGGATCCTTTATATCTACCTCAGTATTTGCCATCCAATCAGATAGATTCCCGTATTTGTTTAATACTATATATGTGGCATTTTTAATAGAGTCCTCTGGAATGTTGATGCCATTAGGATACTGATAATTCAATATTATATGTATACGTTCTACCATTGTATCTATAAATGCAATTCGTTTAGTTGTCAAGTCCTCGTTTAATAAATGATCAAGGTTCGCATCTTCATTTGAAGGATTACGTTCATTGTAGGCCGCTTCTTCACATGTTATATTTCCATCAGGTTCAAGTAGCCCCCAAAATTGTTCTACTGTTTCTTTGATAGGTTCTTTTAGTTGTGGTAGTGTAAATCCCTCGGCAAATACGATCGACTCTGACTGCAAGATTCCTTTTGTAATATAGCCTAGAAGCAACCACAATACTGCTTGATAAAATGTAATATGATTTAGGTAGTTTATTAATAGTTTTGTCATGATTATTTTAGTTCTTATTATCATTATTTAATGAAATATGGATTAAAGTTTTCCATTTGAGAAAGATATTCTTTCCTTTTGTTTGGTGAATCAAAATATTTCTTAATAAGTTTAAGAAATAGTTCAGAATTTGGTTTTAAAGTCTCTATATAATTATATAATATTAATTCTTTATAGCAATCTTCTATAATAAGAGGTAAGAATGGTGTTATTAGCATCATAAATGTATCATGAGTTGTAGTTAGAGGTATAGAGAAGTTTATTTTATTAATACGAAAATATTCATTTATATGATAAATCTTTTCGTATAAAAGGTGTACTATAAATGCATCCATTGAATGAATAAAATTAGGTATAAATCCTGTTCGAATACTATTTGAATCTGTTTCATTTGTTTTATATTCTATACTCAATTGTAGACGTAAATCTTCTCGGCAAATATTTACAGTGCTTTGTTTACTTTTGCAAGGATTTATAATAATATTAAAGAATTTGTTCGTAATTGTTATAGGTTTTTTCTCTTGGGCCACTAATTTTGATATTTCTTTGGGTATTTCACATTCTGGCAATTCCTTTGAACGAAAGAATTTGAAATAATGTTCAACAACAGTTGCAATTTTATTTAATTTAGATTTATCAATACGCTGGTGACTACTAGCATGTTCCGTAAAAAATTCAACAAAATCCTCAATGCGACCCCTACAAGTAGAATTATAGCCATAAGTCATGATAGCCTTTTTAAATAGTGCTCGATCAAAAAGTAAGTTCTGTTGATATATCCAGAGGTAGTCATCCAGATTCTTAAAAAACCATATACCTTTACATATACTTATAAAGAATTTAAGGTGATTCTTATCAATATCTTGTAATAAGGTATATGTCATTATTTCATTTGCAAAGGTATCTAAAATCCATTCATGCTTATTAGAAAAATAATCTTTTATAAACTCCTGCACTTTAGAATCTTGTAAAATATCCCTCATTAACTCACTTAGTCTATATGATTTTTCCCAATTTAAATATAGAAGAGCATTAAGTTTTTCTTGTACTACTGCTCCCTCTAGTTTCTTATATTCTATCTCATCCATAATGGTAGGAGTCTCTTTTATATAATGAGGCAAATGCAAAAAAGATCTAAGAGCTTCTACAACTTTGGTGAGAGCAAGCACTTGCTTTTTAAAGCCATTACCTGCAGTAGAATAGATATCTACTTTTTCTGCACCCAATAAATTACATTTTTTACCTATATTTGTATCATTAAGAAGTATAGATGTCATTTGTAACCCACTAGCAGAAGCATCTAATTCATAATAGTTACTTATAAAAGGTTTATTAGACTGATTTATATATTGGTATATATAAGACTCAATCAAAAATGTATATTCATCTTTTTTCTTATTTTGTCGAATAAAGGATAACAGATCATTTGAATTCTGGTGTGGTGTCATTAAAACACTTATAAAATCTTTTCTAGATACTTGGCTACTATTAAAAAATTTATATAAATATGAAATCTCATCCTCGCGAAGTTTAAAGGAAAAGGTATCAAGCGACATGTTTTTTACAACTTCTTTTAATTTTTCTGTTTTTAAATTTTCTATAAAGGCTTTTTGTATATCTGGATAATGCCTGTAAATATTAACTTTGTTACAAAAGCTAAAAGGTTTAATAAATGCTTTAGCTAAAGGGAAGTTTTGTATATTAAAGTGGTATCCCTCTAGATAATATCTTCCTCGAGTATCCAGAAAGCCATTCGCAATAAAATAACCAAATATTGAATATATGCAGACTTCTTTTAATAATCCTACAAAGAATAATTTATTACTATAAATTTTATTATATATATTTTTTATGCGACCTACATATTGTTGAGAAACTGTCTTAAGAGATTTTTCAAGATCTTTGTTCATATTAATATTGAAGTCTACAGCAAATTGGAATAAATTATCCAAAATGGTTTGGTCTTTAGAATCAACTTCATTATATATTTTTTTCAAGTCATCACTACTAATATTATATATATTTAAGATATCCTCAAAAGAATCACTATTACTTATATTTATGTGTGTTTGAGACATAAGACTAATATAATGTCTCAAAAAGAACTGGTAATAATCATTATCAATTGTAAGTTTTATATGAGGTCTATGTGTTCTTAAATAGCAATCTGAAATTAAGCTTAATTCCATGTCAGGATTAATATGAATAAAGTTGTTATAAATATCGTATATTAGTTGATATGTACTCGAATCTTTTGCGTTTTGTTTTACAAAGTTAAGATTATTTTGTACTAAGAAAGGTCTAAATAAATGTAGATTTTCACTAAAATGTGCCACTAACTCAGGTTCGAATTTCACCATATGTTGCATCTTTTCTTGGTTCTGCGAAGTATATCTTGAAACAATATTTTGCTTTTCCAACAAATCGATTATGTCATAACCTATCTGAATGTAATCTGCTGTTAATTCTTTGTTTATTTTATTGAGACTATTCATTCTTTGATAATGTTTCCAATATCGATCAAGACGTTCCTGTAATGTATTTGGTAACTCATTTTTAATATATAATTGAATAAAATGTTTTAATAGAAAATTATTTATTAATTTAAGCATAACTTTCGTGCCATTATGGGTGATATTAAAGTCATTATATATTTTTTGTGTTAATTGATCATCATTAGTTAATATACTGATTAATAAGGTAGTAATATTTGAATGATTAGAATCAGATATGGTAAGAATTTGATTGAAAAACTTCCTCGAGTGATCGAAAAGATGTTTAAATATTGTTTCCCCTAAAATACTACTTAAAAAGGTAAGTCCTAACGAAAATTCTTTTCCCTGTTGATTTCCTCTACGTACTAAACTATATGTAATTTTTTGCAAGCTTGTTTGAATAATTTGTACAATAAACTTAGGATTATCTTTTATTAACTGCTCAAATATTTTTAATCTAGAAGGTATGTTGGTACTAAACTCTTTGGCTATCTCATACATGATAGCACCTATCTTAAAGGTTTTCTTTTGAATATGGTCATCAATATCTTCTGTTAATACAAGATCGTGATATATTTTATTCCATTCCTCTAATGATGTGTATATCGAACTACTATTGTTAATTTGAACAAAATTATCTTCATGACTAAGATTTTCTTTTTGTACTAAAACTTTTTGTGTCACTAATTTCGTTTTAATAGATTCAATTACATTTATTGAATCATTTAAAAAAGCCAATATAGGGTTATTTTTAACAAGATCGCTGATAGGTAATAATTGTAGTGTTAAAGATTTTAAGTTTGTATCTTTTTTTTTGGATAATAATTGGACTATAACATGCGCAAATCCACGTGTAAAACTAAATATATAATGGTATTTTACTTCCTGAAATAGAATTCTAAGATTGTTATATGTTTTCTTATTAAATATATCCTTATCAATATTCACTTCATAAGACCCAATAATCTTTTTGTATTCTAAAAGATCTGATCTCAATTTCTTTGAATTACCTGCCATTATATACCTTCCAACTACCTCAATAAAACGAAACCAGATAAATAGTTCCTCTAATTCATGCTTAATTAGGCACACATATTTACCATTTTCGTAAGATTTTATTGATTCTGTGAAACCAATATTATGAACAAATAAATAAAACATTTGGTTAAAATTAACACCTTTAGGTACTTTATATACTTGTAATTTAACGAGATTTTCAACTAAATTCTTATCTGTAATTGTAAACCATTCATTAAACTTGTCTGTAGCCTCCGTCTCATAGGTTGAAATATCCCAGTGCAACCTACAAAGTTGCTTCTTAAAAAAGTCTTTACAAACTGTTATACTATTATTTTCAATTCTTTTCCATGTAGCCTTCTCTAGAGGCATCTTTAAATAGGGGTTCAACAGACTTTTAGAAAATTCAGCATCATAAGGCACTTTAAAGAGATATATTAAACTTATATATTGTTGTAAAAGTATACTACTTTTTTGCATTTCGGCTAAGTTATTAGATGTATCTCTATTTTCTGTTTCTAGATAAAACAATAATATTATAGATTCTATGATATTTATATATGGTTTAACTTGCATCTCCCCTATAAGTTTTTTCAAGTCTGTACTCGTGTATAATACAAGTACAGTAGCAACAAATGCCTTAAAAGCACCTTGGGCTGTATCTAGCAAGTTCTCATCATTATAACGCAGATAAAATGGTACATCCTCATAAATAAATGTATCGAAGATCATGACTTGATTTGTTGAAGTAGGTTTACTTTTATTATTCATATTTATGTTTAATTTAGTTGTTTGCTTCATATTTCATTTCCTGCTAAAATACGTTGTATTTCTGTATCTTCAAATAATGCAATGGCTTGTTTATAATCCTTTGTGGAAACTTTACGTACATGTAAAAGATTAGAGATCTTTTCCATTCTAATTTCACTTTTTCTTAGAAGGTCTAAAGACTCTCTTGTGAGATCTCTTAAAGCAAAATTGTGCGGTAGCCTTAAAGGTGGAATAGAATTATTTGGAAAATGATGTAATATGGAAGCCCATGCAAGTTGATGCTTTCCAAAATCCTCAGAGGTGTCTTTTAAAGAATTAAGACCGACTTGTAAAATATGAAATTGGTCCATAGAATAACTGCTGGCATATTGTGTTTTTAGCGAGCGATAAAAATTGGTAAGGATAGTATCATATTGATCTATGGAAACACCAGACAACATGTTTGAATTTACTTCCCGAGGATTTTGAGAAGATTTTTGGTCCATTCCATGAATTCTTTTATCTGTAAAATTAGCTTTTTTCATGTCATATGACATATCATATTGTGATTGAGAAAAAGTATTTGCAACAATAGTTTTATGATATGTATTGACTTTAACACCTTCCTTAACGGATTCAGAAAAATTTGTAAGAACATTCTGTTCTGTTAATTGTGCTATATTACTCCCTTTATTAGAAGGCATTTTTGTAGGGAAATTTCTATAAAGATTTTCCGGAGTAACAAAACGGTATTTACGCTCAACTTGTTGTATTGTTTGGTAATGAGACCAATCATTGTTTAACAATGCGCCAAGATCATATACATTCCGTGCAAAAAAACTTGTAAAAGGATGCCAAATTTTTTTCGTAGCTGGCACAATTATATTTGTAGTTGTTGTATGAACCCATCGCACTTGAGTCCATTGATGGTATCCTGTTTTTAGTAAATGGATTCTTCTTGTTTGTGAACGAGAACTTAATTTATAAGCTCTATTAATGATTAACAAGCGATTCTTTTTAACTTTTTTTTGGAAATGACTAATTATTTTCCGAATTTGATACTCGAAATTGTTACTTATATCAGGCTGGTTTTTAAAATGTTGACGAAGATCATTAAAGGAAAGCCAAAACTTATCAGGATAACGTGGTTTATCCCAGCGATTCTCAAGATAATCAGAATAACAACAACTTTGTATCCAAGTATTTTCAGGACCATTAAAATGACTAAGGAAATATGCAATAGGACGTAACATTAAGCTGATTAAAATAACATATAAAGTATAATAAAGTGTACCATTAAAATAGATAAGTTCAACAAAACAAATAATAGCCAACAACACAAAATAGAGAATAGGAAAAGAATAGATTTTATACATTACCCAACGAAAGTGACTTTGAGGCCATTTCTTATATATATAAGAATCATAAATAAAGTAACTTATCCATATGTAGGATAATTTATATAAGATTTCCATTATTTTAAAATACAAATTATATTTAAGAAGAGATATATGTAAAAAAGTTATTAAAGAAATAAATTCTTCCCATAACCATAAACGTAAGTCGAGTAACTTCCAAAAAATAAGCCTAATCCATATAGAGATAAAAGGCCACGTTAATATACCAAGAACTACATAGGGTATATACGATAATAAAGACAACTCTTTTATTAGATCATATATGTTTATACAATGACCTAACCTTAAATATCGTAAAGAAGTGTAATATATACCAAAAAGTGCTGGATACATTAAAGCAATTGAAAGACGTAAATAAATACGTGGATTATTCATAGATAGATCTGTCATTAACGGCCACTTACGATTTTTTGACCAAGTATTCATAAGTGGTATTAATATAAAACCGTGTATACATATTATAAATAAGAACTTTTCTATTAAGGATATTTTTTCATTTGCAATAGTTAACACCAAAATAGAAGGAAGAATTAACATAATTATGGGAGCTAAAGTATCCCAAAGAAAATGTTTAGGATATTGAGAAGCCTCTCTTCTATAAATACCATCTAATAAAAGAACTCCTACTACAAATAAAAATATGATAGATGCTATAGAAAGTAATATGAGAAGAATTATTTGAACATAGATAAGTGGTATAGCTATATGTATAATTGGTACGTTAATCATGAGTTAGGTAAAGTAGTTTCATCTTCTGATAGTATAGAGTTTGTTTTTCTGGATGTTGACTTTAACTTTGGAGTCTTTTCTAGTATTTCATCGTCTGAAAAACCAAAGAAATACTTATTAGATTCTCGAGGACCAATTTTATAGGAGGATTTAATAATAGAAGTATTAACGTTTATAAAT
>Ga0208987_1000149_pt1 | contig 14344 bp, 17 predicted proteins | sample MedBloCARef_O2_FD_187845 | JGI IMG/M metagenome (GOLD analysis project Ga0208987, IMG submission 187845) | Forest soil microbial communities from El Dorado National Forest, California, USA - Mediterranean Blodgett CA Ref_O2 (SPAdes) (version 2) | ecosystem: Environmental > Terrestrial > Soil >... | reverse complement strand
ACGCCCGCCGCACCCGCGAGTTCGAGGAGTGCTGCCATGCCGTCTCGTAGTTGTGCAGGCGTGGATACGTTTTCCGGATCGACGTTGACGCGCACCACCGCAGTTCGCATGTGCGCAAGCCTAACTAAGACGATGACGGGCTAGCTTTGAACACCACTCAATCGACAACCATCACCACCGCCGTGGCACCCGGGTGTCAACCGCGGCTGCTCGGCGAACAACCCGGCCGCGGGCGTGAGGATCTCGCCGCGTATCGACAGCTTGGCGGCTATCGGCCGCTCGCCGACGCCGATGGCTTGCTGAGTGAAGTCGAATCCAGTGGATTAGTCGGCCGTGGCGGTGCGGGCTTCCCGATGGCGGTGAAGTTGCGGACGGTGCGCGACAACGGGCGCCTGACCCAAGGCGCGGTGGTTGTCGCGAATGGCGAAGAGGGCGAACCGGCTTCGATCAAGGACCGATGGCTGCTGCGTAACCGACCCCACCTGATCATCGATGGACTGCGGTTGGCCGCGGCGATCGTTGACGCAGACCGCGCCTACATTTATGTATCCGACCTGGAATCTGCGCACAGTGTTGAAACCGCGCTCAGCGAGCTCGATCCCGACACGTTCGGCGTCGTCGCGGTCCGGGTGTTAACGGTGCAGCCTGGCTACGTGGCCGGTGAGGAGACCGCCGCGGTTCGGGTGATCAACGGCGGCCCTGCCAAGCCGACCGACAAGCCGCCACGCCCCTTCGAAGCCGGCGTCGATGATCGACCCACCATGGTGAGCAACGTCGAGACCTTGGCCAATCTTCCTTACCTGCAATGGCACGGTGCCGCCTCGTTTCGCTCGCAGGGCTCGTCGCTGTCACCGGGTACGTTCCTGGCCACCATTACCGGGGCGGGTCGGCCAGCGGTTCTCTATGAGCTCCCCCACGGCTTGCCCTTCGTTGAACTACTTGCCCTGCATGGGATTTCACCCGAAAATGTCCGCGGTGCGCTGATGGGTGGGTATTTCGCCGGTTTGCTCAATCGCTCCGTACTGGAAACCACCCTGGACCACGAGACGATGCGCCGGTTCGGCAGCGGGTTGGGCTGCGGTGCGATCTCGGTCATCACCGACGACTGCCCGGTGGCGGTCGCGGCGTCGGTGCTGGACTACTTCGACCGCGAAAATGCGGGGCAATGCGGATCGTGCTTCAACGGGACGGCAGCGATGGCTGCCGCGGCCGGGGCGCTGCGCGACGGCGCCGCAACCACTGAGGATGTCGACCGATTGCGCCGCTGGTCGGTGGTACTCCGGGGGCGTGGCGCTTGCGCGACACTGGATGCCGCCACCAACGTGGCGGCCAGCCTGCTCGACCAGTTCCCGAACGAAGTGGCCCAGCATCTCGATAGCGCGTGCCAAGACTGCGCCGGCGGCGCCTTCCGTGCCGACCGTCCCTACCAGGCGGAGGCGGTGAGGCACGCATGAAAATCCGCTTGGACCGCACCATGTGCGACGGCTTCGGCGTGTGCGCCAAGCATGCGCCCGGTTACTTCTCGCTGGACGACTGGGGATACGCGTCGCTGATCGGCGATGGCAATGTGCCCGAGCAGGACCACGATGCGGTGATGCGGGCGCTACTGGACTGCCCGGTCCACGCCATCATCGAGATCGGCGAGCGCAAGCCCAGCGTGCCCGACCCGCCGCTGCGGGAGAATGACGATCCAGGCGAACACCTGATCACCGAGTCCAACGAAGCCGAGTGGGGATTCACCCGCTGAACGACCGTTTGCTCGTCACGTTCCACGGCTCTATGACCGGCGCGGTGGCGAAGGCGCACAAGGCATAAGCTGAAGGCAGCCCAAGTCCGGTTGATCCCTCTGGAGGCGCACCATGAGGTGTTGCGGTCGTCGTCTGGTTTCCGTCCTCACAGCCCTGTTCGTGTGCATGGTGGCCACGGTGTTTGTCACACCGGGCATCAGCTCTGCGCAATGCGACTCCAACATGTCATGGAATCCGGCGACCAGTGAGTGCAAGATCCCGCCGGCGGCGCCGGCCTGGTACACACCCCCGCCGGCATATGCGCCGTCGTTTGCCGGGCAAGACGTGCCGCCACCTCCGCCGTGGCCATCGTGGTCACCGGTGGCTCCGACGTGGCAAGTCGGTTTTCATCAGTGGGGCGTCTACCTCAACGGCGTCTGGGTGCCGATCTAACGGTGCTCGCACCGCGAGTACGGCCTAGATCGTGCCTGCTCGCCAGTGATAACGTAATTCTCCGATTCGTATAACGGCCCTACCGCGTGTGTCCGGATGGTCAGGGCCTACCGACTTGCGGAGGTGACGTGTCAGCTGCGCCCGGCCGCCCACTGCCCCTGATCACGCAGGAGAACGAATTCTTCTGGACCTCGGGCGCCGACGGAAAGCTGCGGTTCGGTGAATGCAAGGCCTGCACGGCGCTGATCCACCCGCCCGCGCCGGTGTGCCGCTACTGCCGATCCCGCGACGTCGGTGTACGCGCCGTCTCCGGCAAGGCGACGCTGGCCGGATTCACCGTGAACCAACGGTTCAGCCTGCCCGGGATGCCCGCACCCTATGTGGTCGCGCAGGTGGCGATCGCCGAAGACCCGCGGGTCCGGCTCACCACCAACATCGTCCAGGCCGATCCCGATGACCTCGAACTCGGTCAACAGGTCGAGGTCGTCTTCGAGCACATCGAGGATGTGTGGCTGCCGCTGTTTCGGCCGATCCCCGACGCCGAGCCCGGTCAGTTGCCGATCGACGAGATCGCACCCGAACGCTTCGCCGAACACGTCCGGCCCATGCTCACCGCGGAGAAGTTCGAAGACAAGGTCGCACTGACCGGGATCGGCATGTCACCGATCGGTCGCCGGCTCATGCAACTGCCGCTGTCGCTGACCGTGCAGGCGTGCGAGGCGGCCATCGCCGATGCCGGACTGACATTCGACGACATCGACGGGCTCTCAACCTATCCGGGCCCGCTCAACGTCGCCGGCATGGGGGAAGGCGGCGTCACTGCGCTAGAGGCCGCGCTCGGAATCCGGCCGACGTGGCACAACGGCACCATGGAGACGTTCGGCCCCGGCGGCTCGGTGATCTCCGCGATGCTGGCGATCGCCTGCGGGCTGGCGCGTCACGTGCTGTGCTTCCGGACGCTGTGGGAAGCCACCAACAGCGAGCTGATGAAGCAGGGCAAGATCACCCCGTCGATGGGCAGGATGTCCGGCTGGCAGATGCCGTTCGGCGCCACCTCGGCGGCCCATACCTTGGCGATGAACGCGCAACGCCACTTTCACCGCTATGGCACCACCAAAGAGACTCTGGGTTGGATCGCGTTGAACCAGCGGGCCAACGCCGAGCTGAACCCCACCGCCATCTACCGCTCCCCGATGACAATGGACGACTACCTGAGCGCGCGGCCCATCACCACCCCCTTTGGGCTGTACGACTGCGACGTGCCCTGTGATGCTGCGATCGCGGTCATCGTCTCCGCCGTCGATGCCGCGCGCGATATGCCCAAGCCACCGGTTTTTGTAGAAGCGGTAGGGACCCAGATCATCGAGCGAATCGACTGGGACCAAAGCACTCTCACCCACGAACCACAGGTGCTGGGCCAAGCGGCGCACGTCTGGACGCGCACCTCACTGCGTCCCACCGACGTCGACGTCGCCGAGCTATACGACGGCTTCACCTTCAACTGCCTGTCCTGGATCGAGGCGCTGGGCTTCTGCGGGATCGGTGAGGCCAAGGAGTTCCTCGACGGCGGTAAGAACATCGCGCGCGACGGCCAGTTGCCGCTCAACACCCACGGCGGTCAACTCTCACACGGCCGCACCCACGGCATGGGTCTGCTACACGAAGCCATCACCCAATTGCGTGGCGAGGCCGGCGACCGTCAGGTCGCCGACGCCCGGGTCGGTGTGGTCAGCAGCGGTGGCCTCACTCCCAGCGGCGTGCTGCTGCTGCGGGCAGACGCATGAGCACGGCTCCCCGTCCCCGGCTGGTGATCGTCGACGGGGTGCCCATGTCGGCAGTGGTCGCCGAAGCCGCAGAGCCCAAGGCCGTAATCCTGGCCATCCACGGGGGCGGCACCACCGCGATGTATTTCGACTGCCCGGGTTACCCGTCGTATTCGCTGGTAAGAGCCGGCGCGGCAGCGCGATTCACCGTGATAGCGCTGGATCGCCCCGGCTATGGCAGCTCGGCGCCTTATCCGGAAGCGATGGCCCGGCCCGAGCAACGAGTCGACCTGGCTTACGGAGCGGTGGCTCGCATCCTCGGCGAACGGCCGCGTGGCGCGGGCTTATTCGTGATGGGCCATTCGGGCGGTTGTGAACTGACGTTGCGGATGGCCGCCGACCCGCGCGGTGCCGAGCTGCTCGGCATCGAACTGGCAGGCACCGGCCGGCACTATCACCCCGCCGCCCGGGAAATACTGAAGACGGCTACGCGAGAACGCCGCCCGTCCGGCCTGCGTGAGCTGTTGTGGCAGCCGGAGCAGCTGTATCCGCCCGAGATCCTCACCGGGGTAACGGTTTCCCCGACGGCTCCGGCCTACGAGGACCAGATGGTGTCAGACTGGGCCCGACAAACCTTCCCGGAGCTCGCGCCCGCTGCACGGGTCCCGGTGCATTTCAGCATCGCCGAACACGAAAAGGTCTGGCAGGCCGATGATTCGGCGATGACCGAAGTTACCGCCCTGTTCTCCGCCGCGCCGCGGTTCACCGTGTACCGGCAGCCCAACGCGGGGCACAACATCAGCCTGGGCCACACCGCCGCCGACTACCACTCGACGGTCCTCGCATTCGTGGACGAATGCCTGGCCGCAGCGCCGGACGAAGAGGCGGCCGGTTGATGCGAGTCGGATTCATCGGATTGGGCAGTCAGGGCGCGCCCATGGCCCGGCGGATCATCGAGGGCGGCTTCCCCACGACACTGTGGGCACGCCGGCCCGCGACACTCGAACCGTTCGCCGACACCCCAGCGACAATCGCCCAATCACCGGCCGAACTCGCCGCGTCCAGCGATCTGGTCTGCCTGTGCGTCGTCGGCGAAGCCGACATCGAACAAGTCGTCAACACTGAGGACGGCCTGCTCGCGGGACTGAAGCCGGGCAGCGTCATCGCGGTGCACAGCACAGTGCATCCCGACACCTGCAAAGCGCTTGCGAAAACGGCTGCCAGCAAGGGTGTTTCCGTAATCGACGCACCGGTGAGCGGCGGCGGCCCCGCGGCCTCGGCGGGTCGGCTGATGGTGATGGTCGGCGGCGAAGCCGACGCCGTCGAAAGATGCCGTCCGGTGTTCGAAACCTACGCTGATCCGGTCGTCCACCTCGGCGAACTGGGCTCGGGCCAAACCACCAAGCTGCTCAACAACTTGCTATTCACCGCCAACCTGGGCACCGCTGCCACTGCCCTCTCGCTGGCGAGGGCCCTCGGCGTCTCCCAGGAACGACTCACCGAGGTCATCTCCCGTGGAAGCGGAAATAGCTTCGCGCTCAACGTCATTGGTGGCGAAGGAACGCTGGACCGGTTGGCCGGCCTGGCGGGGACGTTGCTGCAGAAGGACGTCCGGCTGATCGTCGACCTGGCCGAGCAAGCCGCCACCCGCGCGGGGGCCGTCCTGGATGCGGCCGATGCCGCGCTCACGCTGATGGATCACCCCCGGTGAAAGTCGGGTTCATCGGCGCAGGGCGGATGGGCCGCCCGATGGTGGCGCGGCTGGTCGCGGCCGGCCATGACGTCCGAGCTCTGGCCCGCAGCGCCGATCAACGGCACGATCTCGAGCAGCTGGGCGCGGCGGTGGTGGACGAGGTCGCCGAGACCGGCCCGCAGGCCGATGTGGTGGTGCTCTGCGTCTTCACCGACGAACAGGTCCGGCAAGTCTGCCTGGACAGCGCACTGCTGCCCAGCATGCGAGCCGGCTCGACGCTGGTGGTGCACACCACCTGCAGCCCGAAAACAATCGAGACGGTCGCGGCCCGGGCCGACGGTATCGACGTCATCGATGCGCCGGTCAGCGGAGGCCCACACGACGTAACGGCCGGCAAGCTGACGCTGTTCGTGGGCGGGGCCGACGACACCGTGGCACGACTACGACCGCTATTTAGCTGCTACAGCGACCCAATCCTGCACGTCGGGCCGAATGGCGCCGGCCAAAAGGTGAAGCTGATCAACAACGCGCTGTTCGCGGGTCATATCGGGCTACTCGCAGAATCCATCCGGTTGGGCCAGCAAATGGGCGTGCCAGAGCCGACCGTGCTCGCCGCACTGGCGCAGGGTAGCGCCACCAGCCGGGTACTGGACATCGTCGCGGCTCGGGGTTCCGTCGCATCGTTTATCGAGGCAGCCGGCGAATTCGTGCGCAAAGACGTCGCCGTCGTTCGCGGCATCGCCGAAGAACTCGGCAGCGATCTCGGTGCCCTCGAAGACGTGATCGAAGTCCTCAATGTCGACGGAAAGGTCCGACATTGAAGCCACTTCGGTCCTTTTCGGTTCGCCACGAAAGCGCTACCGTTAGCGTTACAGTCAGACATTCAACCGTAATGGTTCCAGCCCGCCCCAAACCTCGCCGCTGAGGAGATTTCAGTGACAAAGCCCAAAGTCGTCTTCGACCCGTACTCCGAAGACTTCTACAACGACCCCTTCGACATATATCGACGGATGCGTGAGGACGCACCGCTTTATTACGACGAGAAGGAAGACTTCTACGCGCTGACCCGTCATGAGGATGTGGCGGCCGCGTTCAAGGATTTTGACACTTACTCCTCGGCGCGTGGGTGCGACCTGGCGATGGTCCGTAAGGGCATATCCCCCGAGCAGAAGTCGATCATCTTCATGGATCCGCCTGAGCACCGCCACATGCGCAGCCTGCTCAACAAGGCGTTCACCCCGCGGGCGATCCAGTCGCAGGTGGAGACGATTCACGAAGTGATCGACAAGTACCTAGGCGCTTGCAATCCGGAGAACTTCGACATCGTGCAGGAATTCTCCGGGCCGTTCCCGGTGGAGGTCATCACTCGGATGGCCGGGGTACCCGAGGAATACCGCCAGCAGGTGCGGCACTGGATCGACACCAGCCTGCATCACGAACCGGGCCAGATCGAGGTCAGCGAGGCCGGCATGCAGGCCAACATCGACACCGCGATGTACTATTTCGGCCTCATCCAGGAGCGGCGCGGAGACCTACAGGACGACATGATCAGCAGGCTGATCACGGCCGAGATCCCCGGTGAGGATGGTTCGACCCGCCAGCTCGACGACATCGAAATCACTGGATTTGCAACACTTTTGGGCGGAGCGGGCGCCGAGACCGTCACCAAGTTGATCGGCAATGCGGCAGTGATCTTCGCCCGTAATCCTGACCAGTGGCAGAAGGTGCAGGACGACCGCAGCAAGATCCCCGGGGCGGTCGAAGAGCTGCTGCGCTTCGAGGGGCCGGTCCAATACAACGTCCGCTACACCCTGAAGGAGGCGCACGTCAGCGGCGGCGTGATTCCCCCCTTCAAGCCGGTGTTCCTGTGCGGCGCCGCGGCGAACCGCGACAGCGATGCCTTCACTGACGCCGACACCTTCGACATCGAACGCGACCAGACCGAGGCACAACATCTTGGTCTCGGGTACGGGATCCACAGCTGCCTCGGCGCCGCGCTGGCCCGCTTGGAAAGCCGGATCGCGCTGGAGAAGCTCGTCGACTTCATGCCGCGTTACGAGGTGGACTGGGACGGGTGCAAGCGGGTGAACATGCAAAACGTCGCGGGTTGGAAGCACGTGCCCGTCAGGGTGCTTCGGTAAGGGGTTCACGATGACGAAGAAAATCGACGTCGATTGGGGCCTCTGCGAGAGCAACGGCATCTGCATGGGCATCAACGCGGAGATCTTTGAGCTCGGCGACGACGACATGCTGACCGTCCACCAGGAAGAGGTCACCCCGGAGATCGAGTCGGACGTTCGCGAGGCTGTGCGTCAATGCCCTCGGCAGGCGATCTCGATCGTGGAGTAGCGATCGTCGCCGGGATTTAGAACCCGGCGACGATGACCGCGTTGCAATCGGCCGCCGCTTGGCGCAGTTTTGCCGCCTTCTGGTAGCCCTCGGATTCGTACCACGCGCGCGCGGCGTCGACCGATTCGAATTCCAGCACCACGGTCTGGTCGCCGTGCCAAGTGCCCTCGACGACCTTGGGTGCGGTGTCGACCGCAAGGATTTTCGCGCCGCTCATCGCTCCTCCGGCGGCCTTGCCGTAGGCCTTCATGCCCTCTGGATCCTTGATGGCCTCAGTGAGGATGACGTATCCCTTAGCCACTACGTATCTCCTTTGATCTCGCTGATAGCTTGCTCGGGGCAGAACTCGATGGCTTCCCGGGCCGCCGACTCCAATTCGGTTGGGACGTCGGAATCTATCGACACCGCATAGCCGTCATCGGTCAGGCTGAACACGTCCGGACAGACCGTCAGGCACATGCCGTGACCGCGACAGCGCTGGTCATCTACCCACACCTTCATGCCGGGGTGAACTCCAGATGCAGCTCAGTCAGGCCACGCAGAATGTACGTCGGAACGTATTGGTAGCGGCGGTCATTCGCCGGACCGTGCACGCTCTCATTGATCCGGATCTCGGAGGTGCGATCCAGCAGCCTCTCGAGCGCGACCCGGGTTTCGGCGCGCGCCAGCGGCGCGCCCGGGCAACTGTGGATCCCCCGGCCGAACGAGATGTGCTGACGCGCGTTCTTGCGGGCCGGATCGAAGGTGGCGGGGTCTTCGAACCGGCGCGGGTCCCGGTTGGCCGCCGCCTGCACAATCATCACGGTGGTGCCCGCAGGCAGGTCGACTCCGCCGACGTTGACAGGCACCCGGTTCAGGCGGAAGTCCCCTTTGACCGGGCTCTCGTGGCGCAGCGACTCCTCGATGAAGTTCGCCAGCAAGCTTCGGTCCTTGCGCAACTGCGCCTGAATGTCCGGCCGCTCCCCCAATATCTGCAGCGACGCGCCAAGCAGCCGCACGGTGGTCTCCTGACCCGCCGAAAAGACGTTGGCCGCAACACGCGCCACGTCTCCGACCTCGGGTATCGAACCATCCGGGTAGGTGGCGGTGGCCAGGCCGGTCAGCACGTCGTCGCGGGGCTCAGCGCGGCGGTCGGAGACATAGTCGGAGAACAGACCGTAGAGGAATTCCAGCGGACTGTGCGACAGCGACTCCTTGCCGGTGCCCCCGATCCCGCCACCTGCGTGCTCGGCGATGCCCTTGACGAACTTGTCGCGATCTTCCATGGGCACGCCCAGCAGGTCGGCGATGACCAGCAGGGTGAACGGGCTCGCGAAGCCCTTGATCCATTCGCCGCGCCCCGGCGGCAGGAAGTCGTCGAGCGCCTGGTCGGCGAGTGCCCACATGGCGTCCTCGTTCTCCTTGAGGCGCTTCGGGGTGATCAGCCGCATCAGCAAGGAGCGATGGTTGGTGTGGGTGGGCGGGTCAAGCGTGGGTAGCTGGTCGCTGAACGGCAGCTCGTCGCGATGCTGCACGATCAAGTCGGTGATGTCGTCACCCTCGAGCGGTACCGGAAAGCCGGGAAAGGGACCGGTCACCGAGGTGCAGGAGGACCACGTCTCGGCGTCGTTCAGCACCGCGCAGGCCTCTTCCCAACCGGTGACCATGGTGACGCCGTGGTGCTCCTCGCGCGTCACCGGGCATTGCTCACGCAGCGCCTCGTAGTAGGGGTACGGATCCGCGATGAGCTCTTTGCCGCGGAAGAAGTCCATCTTGGAGAAGTCGTTCGCCATCATGCTCCGTTCGAATCTCAGCAGTGAGAATGAGCCTCTCAGAGATGAGTATTACATTTCCACACGCCGCGATCGCCGTCAACGACAGCCGAGGAGGCGATATCGAACCGGCTCCGCGGACAGTCAGCTGGCAGGGACCAGATCGGCCGCGACCGAAGGCCAGGCGAGCAGGCCGCTTCGGAAGGTCTCAGTGGGATCGATCGAGTCCACCGAGACAGCCGCGGCGGCCAGCGCTTGACCCTTGAAAATCTGCGCGGCCGAGCTCAGCCGATGTTGTACCAGGCCAACGCTGTCGTCGAGCTCTGCCGGCCACGTCTGGCCCCACATCGTCACTTCGGTGACGCCGTGATCGAGGGCTTGCAGCACGCCTTGGCGCACTTGCGAATCGCATCCGAACAGATCCGCCGCGGCCGCCAGGGCCTGCGGACGGGGACGGGTGTCAACCGACGCCAGGGCGTGCTCGAGGTCCATGGTCTGGGCCCCAAGGATCTGTAGTGGCCGATCGTCGGCGGGGTCGGCGAGCAGGACTGTGACGTCCCACCCGGCCATCGCACGGTCGAAGAGCCAGCCGCCGGCGAAGCGCACTACGTCAACCACGCTTGCGGCGACGACGTCGAGCCGGTACCTCATTTCACGGTCGTCGTTGTCGGCGCGAAGTCCCGCGCCAGTGTCTCTGTGTACTGCTTGAACACCACGGTCAGCGGTATCGAAGGATCGAGCAACCATAGGGTTTCCATTCCGTGTATGAAGGCGAGAATCTCCACTGCCTTGACTGCGGGGTCTATGTCGGTGCGATACGAGCCGTCCGCCTGGCCACGCCGGATGGCCGCCGCGACGATCTCGGTCGCGGACTGGTGCCTGGCCAGCATGCGGTCGTGCAACGGAGCGTCGGGCAGGATGCTCTCCACGAGCAGCACGGTGAACGTGCTCAGCAGCTCGGGAGCCCGGTTGAAGCGGTCAGCGACCTGCGAGATCTGGGCGAGCAGATCGCCGGCCCGGTCGGCGTGTGACTCGTCGTCGAGGTCGCGCGCGTCCAGTACTGCGTGCAGCAACTGTTCCTTGGACTCGAAGTGATGCAGCAGCCCCGCGGGGGTGACGCCCGCTTCGCCCGCGATCTGGGCCAGCGTCGTGGCGCGCCAGCCGTTGCGCGTGAGGAGCCGCTGCGCGACGTCGAGGATCCGCTGCTTGCGGTCCTCACCTTTGGCGAGAAGCGTGTCGTACCGCCGTGCGTCGGGCACCGGACTCCTTTAACCGATTGGCGGGCTGAACCAACCTAGTGAACACACAGTAGGTTGGTTTAGCCGCTGTGACAAGGGTCACCGGTGACTTTTCGCTAAAGGTGGGGCAGAGCCGACACTGAGCCCGCGCTAATTGAGCAGCTCAACCACGGTCGCGTTGGCCGTGCCGCCGCCTTCGCACATGGTCTGCAGCCCGTATCGAATGCCGTTATCGCGCATGTGGCGCACCAACCGGGTCATCAGCACCGCACCGGAGGCGCCCAGCGGATGCCCCAGGGCGATGGCGCCGCCCAGCGGATTGACCCGACGTGGGTCGGCGCCGGTCTCGGCGATCCAGGCCAGCGGCACTGGCGCAAAAGCCTCGTTCACCTCGAATGCGCCCACTTCGGACAGCGCGACGCCGGCTTTGGCGAGCACCTTTTCGGTCGCTGGGATGGGCCCGGTGAGCATCAGCACCGGATCCGCTCCCGTGACCGCACCGGCGCGGTAGCGCACTATCGGCGTCAACCCGAGCTCGACTGCCAGTTCCGACGTGGTCACCAGCAGCGCGGCGGCGCCGTCGGAAATCTGCGAGGAATTGCCCGCGTGGATTACCCCGTCGTCGACGAAAGCGGGCTTGAGTGAGCCCAGCTTCTCGACGCTGGTCCCCCGGCGAATTCCCTCGTCGGCATGGACGACGCCGCCGTCCTCGACAAACACCGGGACGATCTGCTCGGTGAACGCGCCGCTGTCCTGCGCGGCCGCGGCGCGTTCGTGAGACTGGGCGGCGTATTCGTCGAGTTGGGTGCGGGACAATCCCCACTTTGTAGCGATCATCTCCGCTGAGAGGCCCTGGTTGAAGGAGAAATTGTCATAGCGCGCAAGGACTTTCGGGCCGTACGGCATTCCGGTTGCCCGGGCCGAACCCAGCGGGACGCGGCTCATGACCTCCACGCCACCTGCCACGACGACATCCTGCTGGCCTGACATCACCGCCTGCACCGCGAAGTCGAGGGCTTGTTGGCTGGAGCCGCAGGCTCGGTTCACCGTGGTACCGGGAATGGTCTCCGGCCAGCCGGCGGCCAGCACCGCGTAGCGTCCGATGTTGCTCGACTGATCGCCGACCTGGGACACGCATCCCCAGATCACGTCGTCGACGATCTCGGGACTGACGCCGGCGCGCTCCAGCAGCTCGTTGAGGACGACCGCGGACAGGTCAGCGGCGTGCATCCCGGCCAGCCCGCCATTTCGCTTGCCGACCGCCGTACGCACCGCCTCGACGATGACCGTCTCGCGCATATTCCTACTCCGATCGCTCTTCGTCAGATTTTGACAGCGCCCACCGCCCAGTAAACGACGGGTCCCGCCGCTCGGCGAATGCGGCATAGGCGGCCGCCGCGTCGGTCGTGGCGAAATTGCCTACCTGCGCGCGCGCCTCGTTGGCCAGCGCATCGCGCATGGTGCGATCAACCCCCTCGTTCAGCAGAGCCTTTGTCTGGGCGAGGGCGAACGGCGGCCCAGCCGCCAATCGACCGGCGAGGTCGTTGACGAAGTTGTCTATCTCCGCGGCGGACACCACCCAGGTCACCAGCTTCAGAGCGAATGCTTCTGCGGCATCGATAGTTTCGGCCAAAAGCGCGAGCCGTTTCGCCTGTTGCAACCCAACGAGTTTCGGCAGCAGCCAGGAACCACCGAGATCGATTGACAAGCCGCGTTTCGAAAAGATCTGAGAGAAAGTCGATTCCGGTGTCGCGACTACAAAATCGCAGCCTAGAGCCAGGTTCCATCCGGCGCCCACCGCGACTCCGGTTACTTTCGCGACCGTCGGGATCGCGAGCTCATGCAGCGCCAGCGCCACGTCGGTCAACCGCTGCAGCTTGTACCTCGGATGAACGTCGTCGGGGACCGAGATGTCGGCGCCGGAACAAAAGGCGCCGCCGGAACCAGTGATCACCAACGCGCGCACGCCGCGATCACGACCGGCCTCGTTCAGCGCGTCCCGCAGCGCAACCCACAGTTCCGGATTGATTGCGTTCTTGCGGCGCGGACGGTTGAGCGTCAGGGTGCGCACCCCATCGCTGTCCTCCGACAGCAGGGCGGGTTCTTCGGTTGACGTCATCAGCGGCGGGCCGGCGTCAGATCACCATGCCGCCATCCGACCGGCAGCACCGTCATCAATAACTCTTCGGCAGTTTCAGGACGTTGGATCCCAGGAAGTTCAGAATCATCTCCTGGCTGACCGGCGCGATCTTCATCAGTCGTGCCTCACGGAAGTAGCGCGTGATGTGGTACTCCTCCGCGTAGCCCATGCCGCCGTGGGTTTGCAACGCCCGGTCCGCGGCGGCGAAGCCCGCGTCGGCGCACAGGTACTTGGCGGTATTCGCTTCGCGGCCACAGGGTTTGCCGTTGTCGTAGAGCCAGGTGGCCTTGCGCAGCATCAGCTCGGCGGCGTCGAGATGTGCCAGTGAATCCGCGAGCGGAAATTGAATCCCCTGGTTCATACCGATCGGCCTGCCGAAAACCTCACGCTCGTTGCCGTACTTCACCGCTTTTTCCAGCGCCACCCGGCCGATCCCGAGCGCCTCGGCGGCGATCAACATCCGTTCGGGATTGAGGCCATCCAGGATGTACTGAAATCCCTTGCCTTCCTCGCCAACTCGATCCTCTACCGGCACTTCGAGATTGTCGATGAACAACTCGTTGGAACTGACGGCGTTGCGACCCATCTTGCGGATCGGGCGGATGTCGATGCGGCTGCGATCGAGATCGGTGAGAAACAGCGTCATCCCGTCGGTCTTCTTGGTCACCTCGTCGTAGCTCTTGGTGCGAGTAAGCAGCAGTATCTTGTCGGACTCCATCGCCTTGGAGATCCACACCTTGCGGCCGTTAACCACATAGTGATCACCATCGCGCTTGGCAAACGTGGTGATCCGCGAAGTATCAAGTCCGGCACCGGGTTCAGTCACGCCGAAGCAGATATGCACCTCGCCGGTCGCGACGGAGGGCAACGTGCGGGCTTTGAGTTCATCGGAGCCGTGCACGACAACCGGTTGCATGCCGAAGATCGACAAGTGGATTGCGCTGGCCGCGTTCATGGCGCCGCCCGACTTGGCGACTTCCTCGAGCAAGAGGGTGGCTTCGGTGATTCCGAGGCCATGGCCGCCGTACTCGGTCGGAATCGTCATGCCCAACCAGCCGCCGTCGGCTATCGCCTTGTAGAACTCAGTTGGGAATTCGTGTGCCTGGTCTTTTTCCATCCAGTACTGGTCGTCGAACTTGCGCGCCAGCTCGGCGACCGACTTCCGGATCAGCTCCTGGTCGTCGGTCAGCTCGAAATTCATTCCACCGCCGGGCACTGCTGGATCTCCTT
>Ga0208987_1000148_pt1 | contig 14405 bp, 16 predicted proteins | sample MedBloCARef_O2_FD_187845 | JGI IMG/M metagenome (GOLD analysis project Ga0208987, IMG submission 187845) | Forest soil microbial communities from El Dorado National Forest, California, USA - Mediterranean Blodgett CA Ref_O2 (SPAdes) (version 2) | ecosystem: Environmental > Terrestrial > Soil >... | reverse complement strand
GGCCGTTCCGATACCAAGCTGAGTGCGGCAGCTCCGGCGAGCGCTGCAACGCCGGCGGCTCGGGCCAGGGCCGCGATACGGGTGCCGATCATCGGGTGTCCTTTTCAAAAGCCTGCGAATGACTATCTGAGAAAAGACTCTCTCTGTTGCCTTTACAAATTCTTGGAAGATCCTCTCCGACTCTTTGACGTCTCGCAGTGGAATTGAGGCCGTCAAATGCATCCCTTCCGATCTTGCTGTGGCGTACCGTCGTGCGGGAGTTTGCTGCGGCCACGAAGAGGTAGCGATGTCAGAGAATCGGTGGATTCGAGCGGGCGCCTTCGCTGGTCTCGGATTTGTCCTCATTGCGATCGTCGCTGGGGCGCTGACCGGTGCGCCGCCGCAGGCAGATGGGAAAGCCGCCACCTACCAGAGCTTCTTCATCGCGCATCACGACGCTCTGGTCGTGCAGGCCTGGATGTACGCATTAGCCGCGCCGCTACAGCTGATGTTCGCCGTTTCGGTACGCCGAATCCTGCGCAGGTCCGACGGCGGTGGCTATCTCGGTGACCTGTTCTTGGTCGGCACAACAGCCAATGCCACGCTCCTGGTGGTCGCGCAGGCGATGCAGCTTGCCTTCGCGGAGCGAGCGGATGGCTTGGCGGCCGAGGTGGTCTTCACGGTGGGGGTGCACTTCGTGGGCGTCCTCATCGGCTTGTGGGGCTTCATCATTGGCGCAACCGCTTTCGCATTTGCGTGTTGCGTGTTTGCCCACGGCGTGCTCCCACGATGGACGGGCTACTTGGCGCTGCTGGCGTTGTTCGTGAATGTGGTCGGGACCACGGGCGTGTTCTTCCGCACCGGACCGTTTTGCCTGGAGGGCGGCTTTTCTGCCTGGGCGCCGGCCGTTTCGACGGTGCTTTGGTACTTGGGCGCATCGATTGCGATCCTACGAACGCGGGATCAAGTCCGATGACCTCATCCACCGAACTTGGATCGCCGATGCGCTTTGACGTGAGCGACGCGGTCGGGGAGCACGCATCGTTGGCGGCGACCTACTATCCCGCCCGCACCAAGACAGCGGCCAGCGCCGTCTTCGTTTGCCTCCCGGGCGGCACCTACAGTCGCGAATACTGGGACCTGCGCATTCCCGGCCACAGCGGGTACAGCTTCGCTGACTTCGCCGCCGAAAACGGCCATGCCGTAGTGACGATCGATCCGTTGGGAATTGGTGAAAGCTCCAAGCCTGCAGGCGATTTCGATTTCGCCGACATTGCCGCCGCGCTGGCGCACGCGGTGGCTACGCTGCCGGATGCAATCGGGGAGCACGCACCGCCGGTGGCCGTCGCGCATTCGTTGGGCGGTTATCTGGCGATCACCCAGCAGGCTCTGTTCTCCAGCTATGCGGGACTCGCGATCTTTGGATGTACCAACCAACACGTAGCGCCGCTGAACCTCGATGCGGCGTTCATCGCACGCGCCGCAACGCCGCAAGGGCGCATCGAACTTGCTCGGGAGATCCTGTCGGTACTTCGCGAACCGTATTCCCATGGACCGCGCGAACACATGCAGAGCTGGTTTCATCTTGACGACGTGCCGGTGGACGTGGCGAACGCCGACACCGCGGTCTCAGTGGTCCCGCGAGTGTTCGGCACCGCCATGATTCCCGGGGTGGTCGCCGAGCAGGCGGCCCGGATCGATGTTCCGGTGCTGATCGGCTATGGCTCCGTTGACGTCTCACCAGACCCTCGCGCCGAAGCCGGCCTGTATGGCAGTTGCCCCGACATCACCACTGTCATCCTCGCCGGCAGCGCACACTGCCACAACATGTCGTCGAGTCGACATCGCCTATGGCGGCGACTGCTCGCCTGGGCCGCGACCGTCACAGACGGGCACGCCCTCGAGAGTTAGTGCGCGCCGGACAGATTCAATGTGACCACCCCAGCGATGATCAGCCCGACCCCGACTACCTTCGCCACCGACAGCGGCGAGCCGAGAAACAGTACGGCGATGAGCACGATGGCGGCCGTGCCGATCGCCGACCACAAGGCGTACGCAACGTCGGTTTGCATACCGCGGGAGATAGACCAGGCCAGGAGCGCGAACGAGACGCCGTAGCCGATCAGGCAGATGACCGTCGGCCAGAGGCGGGTGAACCCTTCGGTGCTCTTGAGCAGGCTGGTGGCGATCACCTCCGTGAAGATCGCGCCGAACAGCAGCAAGTACGTCAAGACGCCTCCTCGGGTACGGCTGGACAGCGCCGTAACGTTGTGGTGTGAAGCAGAACCTCCATCATCGCCTGACTCGCTACCAGCCGGTCGTGCTGAGCTTGTTCCGGCTGGTCTATGGTTTCGTGTTCGCCGGATGGGGCTCGATGATCTTGTTCGGATGGCCGGTCCATCCCGCGCGGCACGTCGATCTCGGTGCTTGGCCAGCCTGGTATGCCGGCCTGATCGAATTCGTTGCGGGGCTGCTGATCGGCACCGGATTGTTCACTCGCCCAGCCGCATTCATTGCCTCCGGCGAAATGGCGGTGGCGTATTTCTGGAAACACCAGCCACGATCACTGTGGCCGATCGGCGATCCACCGAACGGAAATGGCGGAAGTTTGGCGATTTTGTTCTGCTTCGCCTTCTTCTTGTTGATTTTCGCGGGTGGGGGTAGCTACTCGATCGACGCCCTACGGCGCAGGGCCGGGCCCTGATCGGGTCAGTCGCCCCACCGGCCGTGTGAGGCCATGAGTTCCATCAGGGTGGTGCGGCCGGTGCGCCGTTCGCGCAGGAGCTCGCCCGGCATCGAATAGGGCGGCGCCGCGTCGGGGCTGCGTTGGGCGTGCTCGACGATCGCCTCCACCAATGTGCTGGCCATCGACAGTCGGGGGTAGCTGTGGTGGATCGCCGTCGCGGTCTGCTCGTCGATGAAGTCGGCGTTGCGGCCGAAATCGGCACCCACACCGCTGCGAACAAGATGGCACAGCGCTCCGCGCCGCTCGGCAATGCCGCCGGAGGTGTGCAGGGCGATGGCCTCCCACACGCCATCGACCACGTCGTGGCCGCAGCCGTGTTCGGTCAGCAGCGCCGCCGCGAGGTCGGCACCTTCGACCTCAAACCGCGACTTACCGGGCGCCGCGGTGCCGACGCCTAGGTCGTGCAGGACGCATCCGAGGAACAACGCCTCGCTGTCGTAGTCGGAGCCTGAGCGGATGCCGTCGCGCGCGGCGAGCAGCTCGGCGAAAAAATAGCTGCGCACGCTGTGATTGAAGACCGACGGCGACTCGGTGGATTGCGCTACTCGGATCGCTGCCTGCGCGACGGCGGTCTCGATGAGATCTGGAACGGGCTTCATGGCACTCACGTTAAGGGCGTCGACGCCGTGTCTGGGAGTGGCCAAAATGCCGCAACTCCCACAATTCAGGACAGCTTCGTCTACCCGAGCATGAAGGTAGTTTCACGCTCGGTCGCGACTGTGCAACTGACTTCACGCTCGGCGAAAGGGGTCACCCCAGGCGCGTACCAGCTCGACGCCGCCTTGCGCGATGGCGTGCCGGGCGGCGGTATGGGGGTGGTGGCTGAGACCTGAGATCGATCGACGATAATGGCATTCTCTGGTTTGGAGAAGACGTTTCCGCAGTGCGGCGGTTCGGAGGAGGTCGTTGATGAGCCCTGACCAACGTTGTGACGGAATGGTGGCCCTGATCACCGGGAGTAGCCGGGGACTGGGCAAGGCGATCGCCGAGCGCCTTGCGGCCCGCGGCGCCACGGTGGCGCTGACCGCGCGCACGATGGACCCCGATCCCCGATATCAGGGCTCGCTCAAACAGACCCGCGACGAAATCGTCGCCGCGGGCGGCCAAGCGGTGGCGGTCCAAGCGGATCTGTCTCAAGCCGAGGAACGCGACAGGTTGTTCGCGGAGGTCGTCGAGGCGGTCGGGGCTCCCGACATCTTGGTGAACAACGCCGCCGTCACCTTTTTGCGACCCCTGGACGGGTTCCCGGATCGGCGGGCCCGGCTGATGCTGGAGATGCACGTCCTCGGGCCACTTCATCTGAGTCAGCTGGTGATTCCCGCCATGCGTGAGCGTGGGCGAGGCTGGATTTTGAACCTGACCTCGGTCGGCGGCGACCTGCCACCCGGGCCGCCGTTCGCCGAATTCGACCGCACCGCGGGCTTTGGCATCTACGGGACGGCCAAGGCCGCGCTCAATAGGCTGACGAAAAGCCTTGCCGCCGAACTGTATGACGACGGGATCGCCGTCAACGCCGCGGCTCCGTCCAATCCGGTGGCCACCCCGGGAGCGGGCACCCTCGACCTCGCGAAGACCGACACCGAGGACATCGAACTGATTACCGAAACGGCGTTCCGGCTGTGTACCGGAGACCCCAAGACCCTCACCGGGCGCATCGCGCATACCCAGCTGTTCCTCGCCGAAGTCGGCTGGTCGAAACCGGTCGACTGAATGGCCGAGCTGGACATCGACGAACTGCGCCGGCGGCTCGCCCACGCCGACATTGTCGACGTCACCGCGGTCAGCGGGGGCGCGTCCAGCCTCACCTTTAGTGGCACCCGGGATGACGCTGCGGTGGTGATCAAGGTGGCCCCGCCCGGCGTCGAGCCGGTCGCGCACCGCGATGTGCTGCGCCAGGCCCACATCGTCAAAGCGCTTGGCGCAACTCATGTTCCGGTGCCGACAGTGGTATGGGAGGATCTGGGAGATCCGCCTGACGTCCCGCCGCTGTTCGCGATGTCGCACGTCGAAGGTGACTGTGTAGAGCCGCTATTCGACGGCTGCGCACCGACCGCGGACCTGGCCGACCGTTACCGCAATGCGTCTCGGACCATGGCTACGTTGCACAGTCTGTCGCCGAACGACCTCGGACTGGGTGACGAGCCGATCTTCGATCCAATTGCCGAAGTCCACCGCTGGTGTGAAACCTTGCAAACCGTCGACCCTGCGTTGGTGCCGGACTGGCCCGAGGTGCGTGACGCGTTACTGCGTACGGCACCAACTGCCATGGGGCCCAGCGTGCTGCACGGCGACTTCCGGTTGGGCAACCTATTGGCCGTCGGGGCCCGCATCAACGCCGTAATTGACTGGGAGATATGGACAATCGGCGACCCACGTATCGATGTGGGCTGGTTTCTGATCAATTCCGACCCGGACACCTATCAGCGCGTCCCTGGTTCGGCAGGGATGGCGCCGCCGATCGCTGAGCTTGCCGAGATTTACCAGCAAGAGCTGGGTTGCGAGGTTGCCGACTTGGCCTGGTTCGCTGCGTTGGCGTGCTTCAAGTCGGCAGCGACTTGGTCGCTGATCGTCAAGCACAACCGTCGAAGACGTTCGCCGCGAACCGAATTAGAGGCCATGGTGCCCACCTTGCCGCGGTTGCTGGCGCGGGCCAGGTCAATGCTGGGTTAGCGGCGGCGCGCCCGGATGCCGCGCACGAATGTTCTGAGATGACGCCGCGCCGTGGTCGGCCAATCGGGATCATCCGGCAACGGCGTGGCTATCAGCGTTCCGCAAACCGCAATGTCGAGCGCAGTGACATCGGTGTGCACCGAGCCTTGCTGCTGGCCTCCGGCAAGAAGGTCCCCAATTGCTTCCAGGATTCGGCTTTTAGCCTTAACTGCGGCATCGTCGGAGAGCGGCGGGGCTCCCCGCAGTGGCAAGGCCACCAGCTGATCCGCCAACTGCAGACATTCCTCCAGGTACGCCTCGATGGCGTCTGCGCCGGTCAGTCCCTCGACTTTGATTCGAGCCAGGGTCTCCAATAACAGGTCATAGCCGCGGCGCTGCAATTCCTCGAGCAGTGCTGTGCGGTCCGGGAATCCCCGATAGAAGGTGCCCACTCCGACACCAGCGGTGTCTGCGATTTCGGTCAGCGGAACGTTATGACCGCGGCGCGCCATCAGTTGGGCCGCGGTGCGCAGGATCTTCTCCCGGTTCTCGATCGCGTCCCGGCGCACCGCCCGTGATCGGGAGCGGGGTGCGCCGGCAGGCGTCGATCGAATGTCAGCTATCACAGCGCACATTCGACTTGACGGGACACAGTGGTTGGGGGAATGCTGACCATAAGCGGAAGATTACTTCCGCTACAGCGGGAAAGCAACCGAACGACTCCACGGTTCAGCGACCTCGAGGAGACATCATGAGTGACGACGACTTCAACCGTCGCAACATCGAAGAATTCCGCGCCAATCACGGCCGGGTCGGTGGGCAATTTGAAGGTGCGCCGGTTCTCTTGCTGCATAGCAAGGGAGCGCGCAGTGGCCAGGAGCGAGTCAACCCGATGATGTACCTGGCTGACGGCGACCGGTATTTGGTGTTCGCGTCGGCAGCGGGCGCCGACCACAACCCGGCCTGGTACCACAATCTCATCGCTCATCCCGATGCCCGCGTCGAAGTGGGGGATGACGACATCGAGGTCCGTGCGGTGGAACTGCACGGCGCCGAACGTGACGCCAACTACGCCACCCAGGCACAGCGGTATCCGGGCTTTGCCGACTATGAGCGCAAAACCACTCGCAGGATTCCCGTGCTCGCGCTGATACCCGCGCAGGCGTAGGCATGAGCGAGGTCGTCGCGGGCTTGCGTGCGGAGTTGAACGACGTCGTATATGAGCCAGGCGACGACGAATATGCCGATGCCACAAGCCCGGACAACTCCAGTTACCCCCAGGGGCCGTGCGTGGTCGTGCGGCCGCATACGGCTGAGCAGGTCGCGCAGGTGGTCAAGATCGCGTGGCAGTTGGGCGCGCCCGTCGTCGTCCAAGCCACCGGCCACGGCGCGGGAAGGCCGGTCACCGACGACCAGGTACTGCTCGACACCTCGGCGCTCGCGGACGTCTCCATCAACGTGACCCGGCGCACCGCGCAGGTCGGTTCGGGTGCGATGTGGCCGGCGGTCCAGGAGGCGGCGCAAATCCACGGCCTGCTCGGTTTGAGCGGGACGTCGCCGACGGTTGGCGTAGCGGGATACACCTTCGGCGGCGGAGTGGGCTGGTTGGTTCGGAAGTACGGCCTGGCGTCGGGAACACTGCGCGCGGTGGACTATGTCGACGGCGCCGGCGAGTTGCGCCAGGCTTCCGACGATGCCACCGATCCGCTTGATCGTGAAGCACTTTTGGCGTTCCGCGGGGGTGCGCCCGTCGGTATCGCCACGTCGATTGAGATCGGGCTGTTCCGCGTCCCCGATCTGTGGACGGGCTATTTGCTTTGGCCCCAGAGCGCGCTGGGCGCGGTCATCGCGGGGTGGGCGTCGGCTCTGGAATTGGTGAGTGAATCGGTAACCAGTTCGCTCTCGCTGTTGCAGCTGCCCGCTGAGGGACCGTTTCCCGCCGAACTGCTCGGCACCCCGGTCGTCCATCTTTCCTACGCGTCGCCCGACGGGGCGGCACACCTCGAGGTTATGCGAAATGCGGTGCGCGACGCGGCGATACCGGTCGTGGACACCACCGGGCCGGGGGATCTGCAGTCGTTGTCGGCCATCCATCTCGATCCGCCCGCCGCGATACCCGCGCGGGGCACCGGTCGCTGGCTGGGACCCGAGGCGACCGACGTCGTGGCGGCGATGTTCGACGCCGCACGGGTCGGCCAGCCCGGGGGCTTGAGCATGATCGAGTTGCGACACACCGATTGTGCGGATTTCGGTCCCGCGGGCGCGCTGGCCACGGTTCCCGCGCCGTTCCTGCTACATGCGGTCGGGGCGGCCCCGGACGACGACGCGAGACGTCAGGTGGACACCGTCCTTGATCAGGTCGAAAACGCGGGCCGAGTCGCCGACGTCGGGCGCGCGGCGCCATCGTTCCGCGAAGGGCAACCAGACGTCGCCGACGCGTGGGAATCGTCCGAACAGGCGCGACTGCGCGCGGTCAGGGCGGCGCTGGATCCCGAGCGTGTCTTCAAATTCCAGCGTCACCCGGTCTTCTAACCGCGCGGGATGCCCGCCAGCTTGTCGGCGAACTTCGCCTCCGCGGCCGCGCGTAACCGCAGCAGGTGCTCGGACGGGAACAGATCGGGCGCGGCGGGCCGGTCTTTGAGCAACAGCCGGGCCAGCGTCACCTTGTGTACCTCGGTCGGACCGTCGGCGAGGCCGAGCACGAACGACTCCACCAGGTATTGCACGAAGGGCATCTCATGCGTGGTGCCCAACGATCCGTGCAGCTGAAGGGCGCGCGCCGACACGTCGTGCAGCACCTTCTGCATCATCGCCTTTACCGCTGAGATGTCGGCGCGTACCGCTTTGTAGTCGTTGAATTGGTCGATCTTCCAAGCTGTTTGGAGAGTCAACAGCCGAAACGCCTCGATCTCCATCCACGAGTCGGCGATCATTTCCTGCACGAGTTGCTTGTTGGAGAGCACCTCGCCCTGGGTGTAGCGCGACACGGCCCGCTCGCAGATCATGTCGAAGATCCGGCGAACCAAGCCGACCGTGCGCATCGCGTGATGAATGCGCCCGCCGCCCAACCGGGTCTGCGCGACGACGAAGGCGCCCCCGCGCGGGCCCAGCATGTGATCCGCGGGCACCCGCACGTTCTCGTAGCGGACATAGCCTTCCCGCCCGCCTCCGACGGGCTGATAACCCAGTCCGACGTCGCGCATCACGTTGATACCGGGCGTATCGCCGGGGACGACGAACATCGAGTACCGCTGGTAGGGCGGCGCTTCGGGGTCCGTCATCGCCATCACGATGATGACTGAGGCCATCGAGGCAAACGAGGAAAACCACTTCTCGCCGTTGATGATCCAGTGGTTGCCGTCTTGGACCGCGGTGGTGCGGAAGACTTTCGGGTCGGCGCCGCCCTGCGGTTCCGTCATCGAGAAACAGGACACGATGCGGTTGTCCAGCAGCGGCTCGAGGTAGCGGGTCTTGAGCTCGGGTGTGCCGTAGTGCGCCAGTATTTCACTGTTGCCGGAATCGGGTGCCTGCGAACCGAACACGATCGGCGCACACTCCGAACGGCCCAGAATCTCATTGAGTAGCGCCAATTTCACCTGGCCAAAGCCCGGGCCGCCCAGATGTGGTCCGAGGTGCGTGGCCCATAGCCCGCGCTGCTTGACGACCTCTTGCAGGGGCGGGATCAGAGCTTGCCGGACCGGGTCGTTGAGATCATGAGATTCCTTGACAATCAGGTCGATCGGCTCGCATTCGGTGCGGACGAAATCCTCGACCCACTCGAGTTGTTGCGCCCATTGCGGGTCAGTCGAGAAGTCCCACGACATCTGTTACCCCTTCTTGCTTTGCGCCACCACACCGGATTCAACGAGTTCGCTGATGGTGTCGGTGTCTAATCCAAGTTCATCCAGCAGCGCACGCGTGTGGTCACCGGGTAGCGAAGGCGATGACGGCACGCCGGGCACGGTCCGCGAGAAACGCGGCGCCGGTGCGGGTGCAGTGATGCCGTCGAGATCGAGAAATGATTGCCGAGCAACCAGGTGCGGATGCTGCGGCGCCTCGGTGAGCGAAAGCACCGGTGTCGCACAGCATCCCGGGGAATTCAGGATCTGCTCCCATTCGTCGCGCGACTTCTCGGCGAAGCGTGCGGCGAGCGAGGCGCGGTGGGCGGCCCAGGCGCCCGGGTTGTCGTCGTCGTGCGGCACGTCGACGCCGAGGCGATCGCAAAGCTCTGCGTAGAACTTCGGTTCCATTGCGCCGACTGCGATATGGCGCTCGTCGGCGGTGGCGTAGACGCCGTAGAAGTGCGCGGCGCCGTCGAGCAGGTTGTCTTCGCGATGATCGCGCCAGGTTCCCGCGGGCACCATCCCGAAGTACGGCGCCAGCAGCGTGGCCACGCCATCGATCATCGCGACGTCGAGGACCTGACCCTCGCCCGACTCGCGGGCCTCGAGAATCGCACTGAGCAGGCCCACGGCCAGCAACATCCCGCCGCCGCCATAGTCGCCGACCAGATTTAATGGCGGTACTGGTGATTCGGCCGTTCCGATGCCATGCAGGGCACCGGTCAGCGCGATGTAGTTGATGTCGTGGCCGGCGTGTCCGGCCAGCGGGCCATCCTGTCCATAGCCAGTCATGCGGGCGTAGACCAGACGCGGGTTGCGTTGGCGCAGCGCGTCGGGGCCGATACCCAACCGTTCGGCAACGCCGGGTCGGTACACGTCGACGAAGGCATCGGCCTCGGCGGTCAGCCGGTGAACGAGGTCGCGGCCGCGGGGGTCCTTCACGTCGGCGGCGACGGAACGTTGGCTGCGCCGGACCGTGTAGTCGATGGGTAGTGATCCGTCGACACCGGCGAGGGGATCGACGCGTATGACGTCTGCTCCCAAGTCGCCCAACAACATCCCGCAAAATGGGGCAGGACCCATCCCGCCCATCATCACGATGCGGACGCCGCGTAACGGACCGCTCACTGCGACCACTTGGCGCGGCGCGCGCCCGCTTCGTCGCTGGCGTGCGAGATCACCTGGTTGCGGTTCTCCAACTCCAGCGCCGAGGACAGGCTGGGGGCGTCGGTGTTGACCTGCAGCGCGCGCTTGGTCAACTGCACACCCAGCGGAGAAAGATCTGCGATCAGCGAGGCCAACTCCACGGCGCGGTCAGCCAGGGTATCCGGCTCGACGAGCTCGCTGACTAGGCCGCGCCGATCGGCTTCGGCGGCCGACACCGTGCGCCCGCTGAGCATCCAGTCGGCAGCGACGCTGGTCCCCACGATGCGCGGCAGGTGGTAGCTCATGCCCATCTCGGCGCCCGATAACCCGAGCAGGATTGCGGCGTTGCCGAATGATGCTGCCGTTGAACAGATCCGGATGTCGCAGGCCAGGGTCAAAGCGAATCCCGCCCCGACGCACGGTCCATTGACGGCAGCAATGACGGGCTGCGGCAGTTGGCGCACTGCTTCGGCGAGTCCGGCCATCTTCTCCTGAAAGTGCAGCCGGTCGATGGCCGGAGCGCTGGCCTCCGGCACATTGGGTCCGAAGTCGCGCATGTCGATGCCGGCGCAGAAACCGCGCCCGGCACCGGTGAGCACCACGGCATGCGCGGTGCGATCGGCAGCCAAATCGGCTAGCGTCTGGCGCAATTCGATCTGCATGGCCTCATTGATGGCGTTGAGCTGCTTTGGGCGATTAAGACGCAGCACGGCGACGCCGTCCCGCGGTCGGTCGACGTCCAACGTGCTTGGCATGCTCAGGCTCGCTCGATGATGGTCGCGGTGCCCATGCCGCCGCCGGTGCACATGGTGACCAGTCCTGTTGTCAGATCGCGACGTTCGAGCTCGTCGAGGATGGTGCCGAGGAGCATCGCGCCGGTAGCGCCAATCGGATGGCCAAGTGCGATTGCGCCGCCGTTGACGTTGACCCGATCGGGGTCGATCTCGAGATCGCGGATTGTTTTGAGCGGCACGGCTGCGAAAGCTTCGTTGATCTCCCAGAGATCGATGTCGTTGACGCTCATGCCGGCTCGCTCCAGACAGCGCTGTGCCGCGGGCCCCGGGGCGGTGAGCATGATGATGGGTTCGCTGCCGATTGCGGCGGCGGCACGGATCTGCGCGCGGGGTTTTACGCCACTGGCGCTCATCCAACTCGACGATGCGACGGCCACGGCGGCAGCACCGTCGACCACTCCCGAAGAATTGCCGGCGTGGTGTACGTGGTCGATGTGGTCGATGCCGGGATAGCGCTGAAGACAGATCTCGTCGAAGGTGAGCGTTTCGCCATCGGCGCGACTGGCGCCCATGGCCGCAAAGGCGGGCCGCAGGCGGCCCAACGTTTCCGCGGAGGTTCCGGGACGGGGGTGCTCGTCGCGCGCGCATCCGCCGTCGGGGGTGGCCACCTCGACCAGGGACCGCTCGAACCTCTTCTCGTCGATGGCAGCGGCGGCCCGGGTCTGGCTGAGCGCCGCATAGTCGTCGACGGCCTCGCGACTGAAGCCTTCCAGGGTGGCGATCAGATCAGCTGAAATACCCTGCGGCACAGTCGGGTACCGCGCACGAAAGGCCGTGTTGTTGCCGTCGATCGTGGGGACGCCGGCCGTCACTTCCCACCGGGACATCGATTCGACGCCACCGGCGATGACCAGGTCCTCACTGCCGGCGGCGATCGCGGAGGCGGCCACGGTGACTGCTTGCTGACCGGAACCGCAAAAGCGGTTCAACGTCATCCCGGGAACGGTCTCGGGCCAGCCGGCCAACAGGACGGACAAGCGCGCGATGTCGTCGCCGTGGTCGCCGGACAGAATGCCGTTGCCGGCGATCACGTCATCGACGTCGACCGGCTCGAAGCCGACGCGCTCGGCAAGCGCGGTCAGGCACGTCGCGAACAAGGTCTGCGGATGAACAGCGTGCAATCTGCCGTCGGGGCGACCTCGCCCCCGCGGCGTGCGTACCGCGTCGAGAATCCAGGCGTCGATGTCGGGCTCCGATCGTTGTGCGCGTCAATCCCCGTCGATTCCCCCGATCGTAATGGGTCTCTCGATCTAGGAGAATAACCTTCTCCTAAGAAGCGAAGCTGTTCTCCGCTTTTGGGCGTACCGAGACGCGTCAGGCGTCGAAGTTGGTGTTGCTGGTGAGCTCTTCCCAATCGGCGACTTCGACAGAGCGGGTGTCCACGGTGTAGCGATACAACGCCAGCGCGTCGGGACCGAGCAGCAGGAATGCGGGCGGCTGGCTGGATTCGACGGCAGTAATGATGGCGTGGGCCGCTTTGGCGGGGTCGCCGGCCTGGTTGCCGTGCATGGTGTCGTTTTCTTTGCGGCGCTTGCCGGCGGTGGCGGCGTAGTCGTCGATCAGCGTTGCCGACTGGACGAGTGAGCGTCCGGCGAAGTCGGTGCGGAATGCGCCGGGCTCAACCGTGGTCACCGAGATGCCCAGCGGCGCGAGCTCGCCGCGAAGTGCCCCGCTCATGCCTTCGATGGCCGCCTTGGCCGCGGCGTAGTAGCCGGATCCCACCGGGGTCACCGTCGCGCCGATCGAGGAGATGTTGACGATCGCTCCGCTACGGCGTGCCCGCATGCCGGGCAGCACGGCCTTGATCACTGCGACGGTCCCGAAGAAATGCGTGTCGAACAGGGCGCGGACCTGTGCGTCGTCACCTTCTTCGACAGCGGCGCGATAGCCGTAGCCGGCGTTGTTGACCAGAACATCGATGCCGCCGAACCGCTCGTCAGCCTGCTGCACGGCCGCGGCAACCTGCTCGGGCTTGGTGACGTCGAGGGCGGCCGGAAGCACGCGCTGCGGAGCCGCGTCCGCCAGATCGCTGACCCTCGCGGTGTCGCGCGCGGTGACGACGGCATTGTGGCCGGCTGCGATCACAGCCTCGGCCAGCGCTCGGCCGAGTCCGGTCGAGCAGCCGGTGATGAGCCAGGTGGACATAGGCGGTCTTCTTTCGGTCGCAGCTCTGCGGTCCACCGGCATGGTATGCCGCTCAGTCGGTCAGCGCGCGCCCGACAATCAGCGGATCCGGCTCACCGACCACCTCATGGTCCTTGTCGTCGTAGTCGGATTGTGCGAGTACATAGCGCATGGCGTTGATGCGGGCGCGCTTCTTGTCATTGCTCCGCACGACGATCCACGGAGCGATCTCGGTATCGGTCGCCTCGAACATCGCCTCCTTGGCCGCGGTGTAGTCGTCCCACTTGTCCACCGACTCCATGTCCATCGGCGAGAACTTCCAGTGCCGAACCGGGTCGATCAGCCGGATGGCGAACCGGGTGCGTTGCTCCGCGGGCGACACCGAGAACCACAGCTTGGTCAGCTTGATGCCGTTGGCGACCAGCATTCCTTCGACGAGCGGTGCCTGGTGCATGAACTCGGCGTACTGCTCCTCGGTGCACAACCCCATCACCTTTTCGACGCCGGCGCGGTTGTACCAAGACCGGTCGAACAACACCATCTCGCCGCCGGCCGGCAGCTGGGAGATATAGCGCTGGAAATACCACTGCGTCTTTTCGCGCTCGCTCGGCTTCTCCAGCGCCACCACTCGCGCGCTACGCGGATTGAGGTGTTCCATGAAGCGCTGAATGGTGCCGCCCTTGCCGGCGGCGTCACGACCCTCGAACACGATCACGTGTTTGGCGCCGGTGCGCTTGCCGTGTTTTTGCAGCTTCAGCAACTCAATTTGCAGTCGCCGCTTCAGCTGCTCGTATTCGTCGCGCGGCATCCGGTGGTCGTAGGGATACCGCTCTCGCCACGTTTGCACGTGGTTACCGTCCCGATCGAGCAACACCGGGTCGTCGTCGTCCTCGTCGTTGACGGTGTAGCCGTGTTCGGGGGTGGACAGGTCCTCGAGATCTATCTCTGCCATGTAGGCGGTATGCCCGGATTTGGCGGGCGCCAACGTCGAGTTGTTGTGTGCTTTCGCGTCCTCTATGCGGAGGCGCACCGCTGAAGCCGGAAGGTACGCATGAACCCGCCCGGCTGCGTCGTGAGAGTCACCTCGACTGCGCCACTGGGCGCGACGACGTAACGCTCCTCGAC
>Ga0208987_1000147_pt1 | contig 14425 bp, 15 predicted proteins | sample MedBloCARef_O2_FD_187845 | JGI IMG/M metagenome (GOLD analysis project Ga0208987, IMG submission 187845) | Forest soil microbial communities from El Dorado National Forest, California, USA - Mediterranean Blodgett CA Ref_O2 (SPAdes) (version 2) | ecosystem: Environmental > Terrestrial > Soil >... | reverse complement strand
TCTGGAACACGGCCAGCAGGTCGGCGTCGCCGAGCGGCGGTTTGCCTTCCCCGCCGCCGGGCGGTATCGAGGCCCCGCCGTAGAAGCTGCCCGCGGCCAGATGGCTCTCGCCGACCGCGGTGAACGGGTACACGCCGAACGGGGCGCCGTCGATCACGATCCGACCGCCGGACGGCACGAACGCCTCGCGGTAGTCGCCGTTGAAGAAGTAGCGGAAGCTCATCGCCTCGCTGAGCGGGTTGAACAGCGTCGGCCGCCCATAGTCGTCGTACTCGATGTAGTCCCAATGCCTTGGGCGCACGAGGGACTGACTGCCTACCTTCACGATGTCGACGTTGCCGCTGTGGGCGTCGACGACGTTCTGCACCCGTTGGCTGAAGTCGTAGACCTGCATCGGCGGCACCGGTGGGCTGGCGGGGTTGATCCGTGTCGCCGGTGCGGCCTTGGCGGCCGAGATCGCCGGCGGTGACGCGTCCAGCCCCCGCGGCGGAGGCACCACGTTGGCGATTCTTTGTGCCCCGGGGCCAGGCGGATTGATCGTCGGGGTCTGGGGCGCAGCCACGGTTGGGGGTGCGGCAGTGGTCGGAATGACCGACGGTAGCGGCTCCGGCGGCAGGTTCAGCGGCGGCACCTCCGCAGTCTGGATAGGCACCGTGCTCGGGGCCGGCGCCCGGCGGGGCGCTGAACCATCACAGACGTTCGCGGTGTGATACGCGTTCACGTAAAACAGGCAGTGCTGGCAGGACGTGGGATTCGACCCAGCGCCGGAACACGGCGCCGCTTGGGCCACACCCGGTGTGCTGACCAGCAGCGAGAGCGGTGCGAAAGCGATGACGGCCGCCGCCAGGGCGGCGAACACCGAAAGTGGCGCCGACGAATAACGGGGCAGCTTTGCCATCACCGAAAACTTCGTCGCTAAACCAGACACTGTCGCACTTTCTATCGATTTTCCGATCTGATCCGGACCCGCGCGGGCCGATCCGTGCGGAGACCCTGATCCCGGGTCCGGCCAGCCGCGCTGGGCTGGACGCGCCTAGCGGCTCGTCTAAGACTACGCGGCAAACATGCGGCATTCATCGAGCAGCACACCCGCCACGCCTATCGACTGGAATTTATCCAGCCAGGAGCTCTGGGCGCAGAGACGTGTTTCTGCTGGTAGAACCGCCGCCAGCAGGCACCGCAACCTCAGGGCAGGATGCGCAGACCCCATCGACCGAGCAGCGGGCGGACCAGCACAAAGTACGTCGTGTTGTCGTCACCCTCGAGTGAGCCCATCAAGATGCCGACCGCACTGACGGTGCCGTCCCCGTTGTCCACAAAACCCGCGCTCCCACTGTCCCCGGGCAGGGCGTACACGCTGGCTTCTACCACTTCGCCATCAATGTTTTTGATGGCGCCACACGTCTCACCGGTAATTGCGCCGAGCTTGCAGAACGGCGTGCCCACTTTGATTTGGGAGGCACTCCATACGTCTCGCACTCGCCTGCCCCCCACATCAGCTGCGGGCTTGCCGACGTCCGGGTCAAGGCGAATGGCCGCGGCGTCCCTTCGATCGCCGTCTTCCTCACTGGCGGTGATTTTTCCGAGCGGGATGTCCTGCTCGTATTTCCACAGTGAGCCGTCGTGATGGTCGCAATGTCCACTCGTCAACAGGTAGTAGCTGCCGTCGTTCCCCTGCGCCGCGAAACCCGCTGTGCACTTGAAGTTTTCATCAGTGACCTGGATCCCCGGCGTGGGCGGTGCTGCTGCCAGCGCCGTGCCTGCGAACACGATTGCCGCAATCACGACGGCCGCGGCCGGCCCTACACATCGAAACCAACGCTCGGTCACACCGCCAGCCCACCATAGAAATGGTCCACGGGCACACTAAGAGATTGCTCCACTGCCTTGGCGACGACGAAAACGACTGGTTACGAACAATTTTGGCGGCCGGCGACAGGACCACCTTCGCGCTGTAGCTGCCACGATCTGCGGCGAGTTACCCTGTCCCGGTGAGCAGCAAGCGAATACCCGGCGGTGTGGTACACGAGTTACCGGCAGATCTGCGGACGGCGCTGCTCGCCAATTCCACGGCACTTACCGCCTGGAACGACATCACCCCGCTGGCGCGCAACGAGTTCATCTGTTGGGTCGAAGACGCCAAGCAACAGGCAACCCGAGAGCGTCGCATTCGTCGGACCCAAGAGGAACTCGAAGAAGGCCAGCGGCGACCCTGCTGCTGGCCGGGGTGCAAGCATCGCGAGCGGACCGGCAGGTAAGGAGTCCGCCAAGTGTCAAAGATCGCAGTGAGCCGTGCCGCGGTGCTTGCCCTCGGCGTGACGATCGCACTCGGCGGTTGCGCACCGTCGACGGCGACCGCCACACCGGCGGCGTCAATCCATGCGCCCGCACCCGCCGCGCCGAGCCCGCCCACCGGTGCCCAGCCTCAGCTAGCGGGAGATCCGGCGCAGCTCGCCGACGATCTGGTCGCCGACGAGCGTGCGTTGCGTGACACCTCGACCCCGGAGCCGGCGCTGGTGGCGGCCGCGCACCGCGAGCAGGTGGCCTACCGCGCCATCGGACGGCACCCCGAATGGGATGCGACTATTCGACCGCGAATCCCGGCGGAGTTGATCGACGTCTATGACCGCAATGTCGATGCCCGTCGACAGCTACAGGCCATGGCACACGTACGAGACACGTTGCCTGCGTGGCAGATTGAGCAGCCAATTCCGGTCGACGAGCTCACGGGTTATTACCACCAGGCGGAGTCGGAATCCGGCGTCGGCTGGAACTATCTGGCCGCGATCAACTTCGTCGAGACCCGCTTCGGCAGCATTGTCGGCGTGAGCACCGCCGGCGCGCAAGGCCCCATGCAGTTCTTGCCGTCGACGTTCGCGTCCTACGGCCAAGGCGGCGATATCAATTCGCCGCACGACAGCATCCTGGCGGCCGGCCGCTACCTGGCCGCGAGTGGCTTCGCCAACGATCGCGATCACGCGATCTACGGGTACAACCATGCGCACGAATACGTGCAGGCGGTCGACGACTACGCCGCCTTGATTGGAGCCGATCCCGCTGCGTTTGCCGCGTTCCACCGGTGGGACGTCTACTACGTCACCACCGCGGGCGACGTGTTACTCCCGATTGGTTACGCCGCGGGGTCGCCGATCCCGGTCGGCGATTACCTGGCGGCCCATCCGCAGTAACTACCGCTTGCGTGACAGGAAATCCTGCATGTGGCGTTGCGGTTCACCGGTCAGAAAGGCCAGACCGAACTGCTCGACGCTGTCTTCGATCGCGCCCTGAACCGTCATGTCGAACCACTTGTTGAGCAGCCGCTTTTGCTGCCGGACGGCGTGCGGGCCGTATCCACCGAGTTTCGCGGCGAGCTCGGCGATGCGGGTGTCGAGCGAGTCGGCCGCGACGACCTCGTGCACCAAGCCCCACGTGGCAGCCGTCGTGGCATCGATCGTTTCACCGGTCAACAGCAGCCAGGTCGCGTGCGACGCCCCGATCAATGCCGGCATCAGCGCCGAGTGGATCACCGACGGGATTCCGACGGCGACTTCCGGCATTCCGAATCGGGCGCCCGACTCCGCGATCCGCAGATCGCAACACATCGCGACTTCCAGACCACCGCCGAGACACCAGCCCGAGAGCCGGGCGATGACAGGGACGGGGCATTGGCGAATCGCCTCGCAGAAACCGGCAAGTCGACGGATGAACACCTCAGCGCTGGACCGGTCGAGGGCAACCATCTCGTTGATGTCGGCGCCACCGATGAACGCCTTGTCGCCGGCTCCGCGCAACACCACGGCCCGCACGTCGTCGTTTTGGCTGGTGGCGCGAAACGCCTCGGTTAATTCGCCGATGGCGCCGCTGCCGACGATGTTCAGCGCTTTGGAGTTGATCAACTCGATGGTGACCACACCGTCTTCGCGACCGATCCTGACGAACCGGTTTTCCGTCGTGTTCATCCGCTTCTCCTATCACAGCCGGAGAACCCGAAACAGTGAAAGCCGCCCCGACGGACGCCAGGGCGGCTCTCACAAAGGGTCTATCAGTACAGCGGGACCCACACCCCGAAGAACCAGTAACCCCAACCTCCGTACTGCCAGTTGAAGACCGGGACGACGGTGAAGGTGTTGTAGGCAAACGGGCCGAAGTCCGCCCGGGCGACGAATTCGTCGCGCGGCGGGCCCTGCCATGGGCGGTTCCAGCCACCGGCAGGCGGCGGGCCGTCCCACCCACCCGGAGGTGGCGGGCCGACCCAGTTTGGCGGCGGGCGATGAGGCGCCGGGCCGTCATTCCAACCGAACCCGCGCGGCGGCGGTGGCGGTGGCGCGCCGCGCCCCGGGACGATGAAGTTGACGGTCAGATCCCCCTGGCCACCCGGCCCGCCTATCTGCGTACTCGCGGTGACCAGGTCGTGGCGCGGGACATAGGCCGGGTGCGGCGGCTGCGTGCTCGGCGGGTTGAGAACAACGGTCACACCCGGTTTGGCAGGCGGGCTGCTGTGCTCGTTCGCCGGAGTGGTGGTTTGCGCGCTCGGCGCCGTGGTCTGTGCTCCCGGCTGCGTCGTCTCCGTCCGCGGCGGCTCGCTGCTGTGTGTCCCCGACGGCTGCGTGCTTTGCGTCTCCGGCGGCTGGCTGCTCGGGGTAGTCGGCGGCTCGCTGCTGTGGGTGGCCGGCGGTTGGCTGGTCATGGCCGGCGGCTGGCTGGTCATGGCCGGCGGCTGGCTCTGAGTACTCGGCGGTTCGTGAGTCTGTGGCTGGCTCTGCGGCGCCTGCGGCTGGCTCTGCGGGGCCTGCGGCGCGCCGCCGCCACCACCACCGCCGCCACCGTGGCAGTTCGGGCATGGCGGCGGAGGATCCATCGGGGCGGCGCTGGCGAACCCGGGGTTCAGCATTGCGGAGATGCTGAGGCCCGTCGCGAGTGCTGCCGCGCTGACGACACGTTTCATAGACATAGCTGCGTCCCCTTTTGGGTATCGGTCGCCTGCGCTACGGGCAGGTCGCGTCCAACTCGAATGGCTTGGTCACCGTTTGCGGCTGCTGCGGGTTGCTGACGTCAGTACCCGTCGCGGTGCCCTTGATCGCGTAGGACTTGCCGTTGACCGCGGCCCCGGCATTGCTGGCTTGGTTGGGAGCAGCGTCGGAGAAACCGAGCGCGACGCCGTTGACGCTGCCCAGTCCGACTGAATGGACGATGGGCGGGGTGTCGGTGCTGAGCACCGCGCCGATTCCGGCCGTCGCGTCACCGACGCCGATGGTGAATACACCGTTCGCCGAGTTGCACGTGACCTGGCCGCTGATGTTCTGGTTCTGACCGTCGACGATGAGCTGGGGGCCGGCCATCGCGGCCGCTGAGCTCGATGCTGCGCCGGGGTTGGACTTGTTGCTGGAACATCCGGCGCAAGCTGCGGCCGCGATGGCCAGGCCAGCTACGCCGACGACGATCTCGCGTTTCACCTACTGCACTCCTTCGTGTCGCTGGTGTGAGTACCTTCGTAGCCTTGTGAACTTCTGCGGACCCTACTCGCCCGACCAAAGACCGCTGCTCGGGACACCGGGACGGCGGGTACCCGCAACCGCGCTCAGCAAAACCGCGACTTCGACGGGATACCCGGTGCACGTCACGGCACGAGCCGCAGACCCCACTTCTCCAAAAGCGGAGACACCAATATGAAGTAGGACGTGTTGTCGTCGCCGTCCGGTGAACCCGTCAAGATGCCAACTGCGCCGACAGTCCCGTCGAGATTCTTGACGAATCCGGGACTACCGCTGTCCCCGTTCAAGCTGAAGACGCTGGCCTCGACCATCCCGTCGTTCACCTTGGTGACCACGCCGCACGTCTCACCGGTAACGGCACCGAGCTTGCAGAAGGGCATTCCCACTTTGATTTCGTCGGAGCCGTACACGCCGTGGACCGGCCGACCGCCGACATCGCCGGTGGGCGCACCAATACTCGGGTCGAGACGGATAATCGCGGCATCCCGGTTAGCGCCGTCGTTCTCGCTGACGGTGATCGTGCCCAGCGGGACATTCTGCCCGTAGGTCCACCCTGAACCGTTGTGCGCGTCGCAGTGTCCACTCGTCAGGAAGTAGTAGCTGCCGTCGTCACCGTGGGCCGCGAAACTTGCTGTGCAGCTCATGTTTTCGTCCACGACCCGCATGCCCGGCATCGGCGTGCCGGGGTTCGCGGCTGCCGGCGCGGTATCCGCGAACAGCAGGACGGTCATCACCATGGCGCCTACCGACCCCAACCCCCGCAACCGCGCTGTGGCCACGCCGCTCTCCTGTCGTGTAAGGCGGCCTGCATCGTACCAACACGAAAAGACCTGTCAGCAACGGCAATACGTGGCTATCTGCGGGCTATGGCATGCCACGCGAGATCGGCTATGGCCTCGCAGTATTTGTCGTCGATGATGGCGTCGGAGTAAAGACCACGAATGTTCAGGGGCGCCATCACAATCTGCACTGCTGCCGTCGTACTCACGCCATCGCGCAATTCGCCGCGCTCCCTGGCCCGGTCCACCACCGCGCGCACGACCGAGAAACGCATCCGCCAAAACATCATCCGGGTCTCTTCGTCGTGACGCCCACGCCGGTCCATGACCAACGCCCGTAGCAAGGTCCGGCCGACGTCACTGTTGATTCGCTCGGTTACGTTGCGGGCCAACGCCGTCAGGTCGCCACGCAACGAGCCGGTGTCCGTGGCGGTGGCCAGCCCCTCGACATCAGCGAGAGCGGCATCGACGATGAGTTTTTGGCGACTACCCCAGTACCGGTAGATCAGCGCCCGGTCGAGTCCGTGACGCTCGGCCAAAGCCTCGATGCTGAACCGCTCGACACCCCAGCGGGCTAACTCGTCAAGCACCGCCGGCATGACTCGCGCTCGGATGTCGGGAGGGACATCGACGACGTGGTCATCAGGCGGCTGAGACTGCTGCATTGCATGTCTCCCTCATCTGACCTGGCAACTGTGGCACCAGTGTGGCATCCCCGGGTCAGCGGCAATGGACATTCCGAGCAGCCGTTTCTTGACCGTCATCCAGCATCGACATGCCGACCCAAGAAGTCTAGAACGGCGCCAGCAAAAACATCGTTGCGGTCGCCGGCGACCATGTGCCCGGCACCGCGCACATCGGTGAACTCCACTTGCGGGAAACGCGCCAGAAATTCGTCCGCGCGTTCCTGGCTGACCAGGTCACTCACCTGACCCCGAATCAGCAACATGGGGACGCCACGGCGCAGGATCGCTTCAACCGCCGCATGCATGCGGTCGGGGTCGGTGACCTCGAAGGGCGGAAAGGCCGCCGAACCGCTGATGAACTGCGGATCCCAGTGCCAGTACCAGCGATCGCCGCGGCGACGCAGGTTGGTGGTCAGACCGTTCAGGTCGGTGGGCCGGGGCCGATGCGGGTTGTACTCGGCGATCGCGTCGGCGACCTCTTCGAGCGAACCGAACCCCGATTCCACCTTGTCGGACATGAAGTTGTGGATGCGATTCGCTCCGGATTGCTCCATGTTCGGCACGATGTCGACCAAAACCACGGCGCTGGCAATGCCCGGCGAGATTTCTCCGGCCAACAGCATCGAGGTGAATCCCCCCAGCGAAGCGCCCACCAGCACCGGTTTTTCGGGTAGGCCGCGCAGCACTTCGGCGACATCGGCGGCGAAGCTGACGACCCGATAGTCGCCCTCGGTTGACCAGTCGGACTCTCCGTGGCCGCGCAGGTCGATGGTGACGGCTTGCCACCCGCGCTTGGCGACGGCGGCGGCGGCCCGGCCCCAGGATCGGCGGGTCTGCCCGCCGCCGTGCAAGAACACCACGGCGCGTGCTTGAGGGTCGCCTTGACGGTCAGCGACGATGCGAACACCGTCCAACCCGGAAGTCGAGAACTGCTCAGGTGCCAACGCCATCACAAGATGGTAGGACGCCTCCTAACCTGGCCGTACGTTGACCGGACGCTTAGCGCAACACGTGTCGCGGCAGGGTGAGCGGAAGATCGAGAGCGCTCAGCAATCCTGCCTTGGCGCCCACTACATATGGGATCGCGTTGACGACGCGCATCGCCGTGGACACCATGGCACCGGCGCCCGAGTCCATGGGGGACCCGGAGGCTTTCGGCTCACGCAGGCTTGCGGTCATGTCGCAGGCGATATCCGGCTCGCCCTCGATCCGAATCCGATAGACCGGCTTTGTCATTTCCTCGGCCCATTCCAAGCCGAGATCGGGGGCCAGCCGGTTGACGTGTTCGATGGTGATGGCCTCTCGGCCGTCGATCACGGCGATCGCCTGCGTGCGCAGGGCACCGCAGGTGCCGGCCTCCGCCGTGCCGAATGCCACGCGTAGATCGCGGTCGGTGGCGACCCTGTCGAAGTTCTCCCGGATCTCATCGATCTGCAACCCGAGACCATGCGCGATCAGGCGCAGCCCGGGACCCCATTGGAAGGCGATCGTTCCGGGGTAGGCCAGCAGGGGCACATAGTCGAGCGGACGCCCGAAACCCATCGCGTCCATCATCGTGTCGACCACGGGATAGTCGTCATACAGTGCGATCTCGCTGGCGTGGATCGAGGTAATGGTTTTCGACTGCGTCGCCAGCATCAGCACCAAATGGTCTGCGGCGAAACCGGGTTCGATGCCGCTGGCATACAGTGATGCCCCGCCCGCGGTGGCCGCCCGGGTCAACTGCTCTCGCCAGCTGTCCGGCTCGAAGGTCGGGGGATAGATCAGCCGATTCACCGTCGTGGTGACGACGTTGATGCCGGCCTCCAACAGTTTCACGTAGTCGGGGATGGCCGCCGCGTCACGCTCCGGGCCGGCTGCCGCGTACACGACGCACTCCGGCTGCAGCGCGATCAACTCGTCGGCGTCGTTGGTCGTGATCACGCCGATCGGCCCGATGCCGACGAGTTCGCCGGCATCGCGACCCGCCTTCTCCGGTGAATGAACCCATACCCCGACCAGATCAGTGCCCGGATTCTCCGCAACAGCGCGTACCGCAATTGATCCGATGCCGCCGGTGGACCAGACGACCACCCGTATGGCACTGCTAGACATTTGTCGACTCCGTTGTCTGAAGTTGCGCGGCAAGGTCTTTCAGTCGTGCCGTGTAGGCCTGCACGCCCCAGACCATCGCCTCGCCATCAAGTTCATTGGGCAACGATACATCGCGGATGCGATCCCAATTTTCCGCGATGTCTTCGACGCTCGGATGTGGTCCGAAGCTCGCGCCTTCGGTGTGCGACACCGCGTATCGGCAGTAGTAGCCACCGGTCGCCCCGAAGATCTGCGCCGTCGCGGGGCAGCTGCGGTGCACCAGCGCTAAGGCCATCGGTGTCACCCGGCTGGCGGTCAGCAATGCCACGTATTCGGCTGCATCCAAGGAGATTTCGAGTTCGGGTGGGCGCCCACGCAGCGAGGCATCGCCGTCCGGGGTGAACACCGAGAATAACCGGGTGTCGAAGGCCGCCGGGGCGAGCGCGTTCACCTTGATGCCGAAACGGGTGCCCTCCCACGCTATCGACCGCATGATCCCGAGCACGCCCATCTTGGTGGCGGCATAGGCCGCCTGACCGAACGCACCCGACAAACCCGACGCCGACGTCAGCGTCACGATGCGACCCCCGCCATTGTCCTTCATTGCGCGGTACACGGCGCGCACCGTCCGAAACGTGCCACGCAGATTCACCGCCATGATGCTGTCGTAATCGTCGTCGGTGACGTCTTCGAAATGATCGTCGAGCACGATCGCCGCGTTGTGTATCAGCCCGTCGATGCGGCCCCAGGTATCCATCGCGAGCTCGGCGATCTGCTGCGGCCCGTCGCCCGAGGACACGCTGGCTGCGCTGGCCACCGCTTCGCCTCCGGCCGAGACGATCTCGTCGACAACAGCCTGAGCCATCGTGGCATCCGAGCCGCCACCACGCGGGCTGCCGCCCAGATCGTTGACGACGACGCGGGCGCCGCGCCGGCCCAGCTCGATGGCTTGAGAGCGACCGATTCCGCCTGCACCGCCGGTGACGATCACCACGTCGCCCTCGAACCGAATCTCGTCGCTCACTTGATCTCCTGTCTACAGATCGGGTGACTCGTTGGGAAAGAGCCCACCCGGAGCCGCTCCGTCCACCTCCAGCAGCTTCCCGGTGATCCACGACGATGCTGCGGAAGCGAAAAACAAAGCGGCAGAAGCGATGTCTTCGGGCGTGCCGTTGCGGCGCATCGGCGTTTTGGACTGCAAGCCGGCCCGCACGTCGGGCATGGCATCCATGAATCCGCGCAGCGCCTCGGTTTCCACACAGCCGGGCAGAATCGCGTTCACCCGTACTCTCGGCGCGAGCTCGACGGCCGCAAGCTGAGTGAATTTGCCGAGCGCCGACTTCGCCAGGCTGTACGGCAGAAAGCCCCGTTCGTTCTGCATGCCGGACATCGAGCCGATGTTGACGATCGCTCCACCGCCACGAGCGAGCATGTGCGGCAACGCGAGCCGGCCCAATTCGAACGGCGCCGAGACGTTGAAGCGAAACGCGTTCTCCAGGATCGCGACCGTCATGGCGGTGTAGGTGCCGAGCTGTTCGACACCGCCGGCGTTGTTCACCAGAATGTCGAGCCCCCCCAGCGCGCTCGCCGCTCGCTCGACGACGTCGCCCAGCGTGTCGATCTCGGTGACGTCGGCGGGAATCGCCACGGCAGTGCGGCCCACGGCGCGAATCTCCTCAGCGACCGCGTCGAGGTCGTCCTTGGTCCGGGCGACTAGCGCCACATCCGCTCCCGCGTGAGCGAATGCCAGGGCTATCCCCCTGCCGATACCCTTGCCCGCGCCGGTGACGAGAGCGGCCTTGTTGTCGAGACGAAATTGGTCGGCGATATCCGGCACTAGCTAGACCTTGATGCCGAAGATCTCGGCGGCGTTGCCGCGGCAGATCTGATCGACCTCGTTGGCCGGCACGCCGTCGAATTGTTTCTCAATCCAGTCCGCGGAGAACGGGAACGAGCCCTCGTGGTGCGGATAGTCGTTGCCCCACATCAGGCAGTCCAGGCCGGTCAAGTCGCGGTTCCGGATCGCCAGCGGGTCCCACATGAACGTCGCGTGCGTCTGACGTTTCAGGTAGTAGCTCGGATGCACGTCGATCTTGGCCGGACCCATGAGGTCGTCGATGCCAAGCTGGTGCAGGCGGCTCTGGCTGAAATGGTGGTCGTAGAACTGCATCGCGAACGCCAGCCATCCCGCGTAGCCCTCGGTGCAGATCACGTGCAGATTGGGGTAGCGCTCGAAGACGCCGCTGTAGGTCATCCAGCCCAGCGTCTCGCCCATGCCGCAGCTCTGCACGTACCAGCCGATGTCCTGCCGGCCGGGGTAAGCCATCAGGCCCGGCCCGATCAGCGGCTGGCGCAGACCGCCGACGTGCATGGTGATCGGGATCCGCAAGCTGTCTGCGGCCTCCCAGAGCGGTTCCCACTCCTCCATGTAGTAGGGCCGTTCGAAGATCCCGTCCGGCAGCAGCGCGGGCCGAAGCCCCATACCGGCCGCGCGCTCCAGCTCGGCTACCGACGCCGCAACATCCTTGAACGGCAAATGGATACCGGGCGCGACACGGTCGAGGTAGGGTCCCCAGTGGTCGGCCAGCCAGTCGTTGGCCACCTTGCAGTACGCGGTATCGGCATCGGGCGGAATCCCGTTGGGCATATCGGCGATCCGGCCGATGAGCACCGCTCCGTAGACACCGTCGCGCTCCAGATCGGCGAGTTGCTCGGCGGCGTCCAAGCTGATGTGCGCCTCGCTGACGACGTTTCCCTCGGCGCCGGTCGCGTCGGCCTGGATGTCAGAGTCGGCCCCCTCCCCGGTCATCATGGCCAGCGACACGATGTGGCCGAGCTTGTACACGTCCTTACCGGTTTCGTCCTTCTCGATGCGCGGGAAGTATTCCCGGTAATGCTCCGGCAGCTCGTTGACTATCGACAGTGGCGGGGTGATGTGACAATCGGCCGTGATCAGCTTGTCGGGCACCATGACTCCTCCTAATTGGTTACGAGTGCTTGGCCTGTAGTTCCTCGAGGTCGGGATTGTCCGGTCCCGCAGGCATTTCCGGAAACGACCGGGAATCCCAGTAGTCCCGGTTGTGCACGATTAGGCCGTCGTCGTCGGTCTCGCCGACCGATGCTCCGCGACAGGCGAATTCAGTGTTGAAGATCGTGCCTGAAATCGTCCACTCCACGCAGTACTGGTTGCCGTGCTTCATGCCACCGTGATGGGCGAACTTGCAGTCGGGGATCGCCATCAGGGTGAGCTCGACCATGGTCTTCACGCCGTCGAGGCCCTTGTAGTCGATGTGGCCGGACACGTCGTCCCAGTAGATGTCGGGCGAGCAGAGGGCAAGCATCGGCTCGACCTCGTGCGTGTTGAAGGCGGCAATGAAGTCTTCGCTCCACGTCATGGGATTCCGCTCCTTCGGACGCAACGCAGACTAGACGGGCGTATAGCTATGAGGGAGCCTAGACGATCGTCTAGGGATGTCAAGGGGTGGCGGCTAAAGGGCCTGTGCGCGCAGCAGTTTCGTCAATCGCGGCTATGCCGAGGCGCGGTTGGGATTTCGGGCGCTGGGGGGCCGCACCCGCGATTGAGTGGGGAGATCGATCAGGCGCCCCGCCATATCGAGTAGCTGGGCGCGCAGCGTGTCATCGTCGAGGTCGGCCACCAGGGGATGCGCGACCGTACCGCCGACGACGCAGGTCAGCGCCGCCAGACGAACCTGGGTGTCGGGTCCGGGTTCATCGCCGACCAGCATGCCGTAGAGGCGTTCGATGAAATTCTGGAACGGCTGGTGTTCGGAGATCAGCCGCACGATGACGGGGTCGAATTGCAACGTGTTGGCGGCACGACGGTGCTCGACCGCGTGATCGATGACTCGGTGCAGCAATAGCTCGCGGGCCTCTGACCGATCGTCAATGGCTTCGGCGGCTTCCAGCGCATCCTCGAGGCGAGCGAGCTCCATTTCCGCTACCGCAAGCACGATTTCGTCTTTGGTTTTGAATTGGTGATAGATCGCGCCCTTGGTGACCCCAACGGCGTCGGCGATCATCTGATACGACGTGGCGCCCACCCCGTATTCGGTGAACAGCTGAACCGTCGCACGCAGCGTGCGCAGCTGGACAGGACTCCGTGGCGTCGAGCCAAGCCGCGGGCTCGGCTGATTCCTGGCAGCCATCGGGAAAGGGTATACCCGGACTGCCAGGAATCTGCCGCTCTAGTGCGTCAGCCTTCGCCCGTCTCAGGCGCGGCGCCCCCGTCGGCACCGAAGAATTTCGCGACTCGGCGCACGACCCTTCCGAGTGGACTTCCGGCTCGCTGCGAGTCCTTGATGCTGTCTAGCGTCTGCTTTCCCTCTGCGGCGTAATCCTTGACGGATTCGTCGCCTTCCTCAGCGCGCATGCGCTTCCTCCTCTGTGGTGACTCCATCTGGCCTACCCGCAGATGCCGTGTCCCAAAACGATGAGCCCATGGCGATCCACCCGTCGCTATACCGGCCAGCCCGCTATCTCCGCCGCCACGACTCGCTAACACTTGCGGCCGACGCGGTATTTGCCGAGGGTCGGGCGGCGGCCGATCTTCATGCCAAGAAAATCTCAGTTGATTCAATATGCAATTTGCTGAGATGGTGGCAATCTAAACTCCACCTCCTCGTTGAATTCGAGTGAACCTGCGACATCAAGAGGTGCGCGATGGCATCCGACCGTCCATCTTCAGTGACCCAGTTGACGCAAGAAGTCCGCCTTGCCACAACCTTCACGGGTGGCGTCAGCCTGGCAATTTGGATGGCTGGTGTCACCCGCGAGATCAACTTGCTAGCGCAGGCATCACAGTGCCGCAGGATGGAGGCGACATTTCCATCGGAGGACCCACTCAGTGCGGAATCGGCCGCGAGCCTCACGCTCTACGCCAAACTCATCGATTTGCTTGATCTGGTCGTCGATGTCGACATCCTGTCGGGCACCAGCGCGGGCGGTATCAACGCAGCTTTGCTCGCTTCGTCCCGAGTCACCGGCGCCGACCTGGGTGGCCTTCGTGAGCTCTGGCTGGATCTCGGGGCGTTGCTCGACCTCATCAGAGACCCGACGGACAAGAACACGCCGTCCCTGTTGTACGGCGACAAGCGGATGTTCGCCGCATTGGCGGAGCAGATCCCCAGGCTCGCGACCGGCCCGTTCCCGCCGAGCAATTTCAAGGACGGTCCCCGCACTCCATCGACGACTTTGTATGTCACGACAACTCTTCTCACAGGCGAGACAAGCCGCTTCACCGATTCGTTCGGCACGCTGGTCCAGGACGTGGACCGGCGCGGCGTTTTCACCTTCGTCGACTCGCAACTCGCACAAAACCCGACCGCGCTGGCATTGGCGGCTCGCAGCTCCGCTTCATTTCCCTTGGCCTTTGAGC
>Ga0208987_1000146_pt1 | contig 14426 bp, 10 predicted proteins | sample MedBloCARef_O2_FD_187845 | JGI IMG/M metagenome (GOLD analysis project Ga0208987, IMG submission 187845) | Forest soil microbial communities from El Dorado National Forest, California, USA - Mediterranean Blodgett CA Ref_O2 (SPAdes) (version 2) | ecosystem: Environmental > Terrestrial > Soil >... | reverse complement strand
CGAACTCCACCTCAGTCGTCGGGCAATCAGTCGTCGGGTAGTCGGACAAGGAATCCGCTCACGATCAGCGAGCGGACCAGCTCGATCTGCTGCTGTGCATCCAGCTCGGGCAATTCGCAAACCCGAAACGGCTCAGTGCTTTTCGATAAGAACGTCATCGCGGCTCGATGGTCGAGACCGGCGCCCACCGACGAACTCGCGAACTGCAGCGAAACGCCGCCGTCAACAGCCCTAACCCGCGAATAGAGCGGCTGGTATTTCCGCACGAGTGATTGTCCGTCGATTCCGGTGTTGTGGGCAATCTGTCCGATTGGCGAGCATCGGCCGCGGCGGACCAAATCATCCGCGAATGCGTCTAGTACTGCGGCAATGGCGTTCCGGTCCCCGGGTTGAAAGCTGTCACGCACCAGATCTCCCAGGGCGGCAGATACGTCCGCGTCGTCGAGGTAGCGCGGCGGTAGTTGGGCGCTCAAACGATCGTCGTTGAAGCTCTGCGAATGGAGCGACGCGATGGCGAGCATGAACAGGGTGGGCGGGTGAATTGCGACGGTCAGATGGATCGATGGCTCCGAGGTGGTCTCGGCCGCATGAACTCTGCCGCGTGGGAGGTAAAGCACGTCGCCGGCGTCCAGGCGCAAGTCTGTAGGCGGTAAGAGGTCGTCGATAGCCAGTGCTTTGTCTTTGTTGCGCAGGATTTGCCGCGGCGGTATCACGACGCCGTCGTACAGATGCCAGATCTTGGATCCCAGGACCTGCAGGACCAACACGTCGTGCGTGTCGTAGTGGGGAGTGAGTCCCTGCGACACGGATGGGGTGATGTAGGCATTGACCTTTACGGGAAAGTTCAGCTCGGCCTCGATGGAGTGCGACAACGACGCAATCGCGTGCACGTAGCGCTCCACGCCGTCCAGCACGATCGTGTAGCCATCGGCAAAGTCGTTGCGAATACCGTCAAGGTCGAGGCTGCCATCGATGAGTCGGTAGCTGTTGGGACCGATCTTTTGGTCATTTCCCCGGACTAGGCGCACCGCCGATGGCTCGCGGCGAAATAACGTCAAAAGTTCCTCAATCGCCGATGAGCCCGGCAGGAGACCATCGAAGTAGCCCACGCAGCAACGCTTGACGTGGTGCTGCGTTGCTCCCCATATTTCGTCGAGAAATGTTTGCACCGTGAGGGGTTGAAGCAACCAGGCTAGCGACGGCTCGATGATTGACCTCCCAAACGTCGGAAACGCGGTATTACCAGCATTTCAGTTCGAGGAGCAGTTTGCATCCCAGTGTTCGCCACTACCGTTGCGCCCATAGGGAAACGGCGCCTTGGCGCGGCGTAGGCTGGCCGCGTGCGCAGTGAAGGCGATACCTGGGACATCACAACGAGTGTGGGTTCGACCGCGTTGTTCGTGGCAACAGCACGAGCGCTGGAGGCTCAAAAGCCCAACCCGCTGGTCGTCGACCCTTACGCGGAGATTTTCTGCCGCGCGGTCGGCGGTCACGCCGCCGACGTCCTGGACGGCAAGGCTCCCGACCACCAACTCAAGAGTGACGGCTTCGGCGAGCATTTCGTCAACTTCCAAGCCGCGCGCACCAAATACTTCGACGACTATTTCCGCCGGGCCGCCGATGCGGGCGTGCGGCAGGTGGTGGTCTTGGCGGCGGGGCTGGACTCTCGTGCCTACCGGCTGGACTGGCCCGCGGCGACGACGATTTTCGAATTGGACCGTCCGCAAGTCCTCGACTTCAAGCGTGAGGTGCTGACCGATCAGGGCGCGGGGCCGCGGGCCGAGCGTCGTGAGATCGCCGTCGACCTGCGTGAGGACTGGCCGCAAGCGTTGCGGGACAGCGGCTTTGACCCGGCCAAGCCGTCGGCGTGGATTGCTGAGGGGCTGTTGATCTATCTACCGGCCAGCGCTCAGGAGCAGCTGTTCACCGGCATCGACTCGCTGGCCGGCCCCGGTAGCCACGTCGCCGTCGAGGATGGCGCTCCCATGCAACCCGATGACTACCAGGCTGCCCTCGAAGAAGAACGCGCGGCTGCCGCTGAAGGCGACCCGCGGGTGTTCTTCCAGCTGATTTACAACGAGCAGCACCAGCCGGCCTCCGAATGGTTCGGCAAGCACGGTTGGAAGGCGGTCGGCACTCCGCTGGCCGATTACCTGCGTGAAGTGGGCCGGCCGGTGCCCGGACCGGATGTCGAAGCCGGCCCGATGATCGCGCGTAACACCTTGGTGAGCGCCGTCCGGGCGTAAAACCACAAGCAACTCCGCCTAGGGCGGGAACTTTTTCGGTCTGGCAGCCGACTACTACTTGCGTGTCGCCCACGAGTCGAGGCGCGCGTCGAGTGCATTCCCAACCGGTTAGGAGTCGCTGCCATGACCGCGCCGGTTTGGATGGCTTCCCCGCCGGAGGTTCATTCCGCGTTGCTCAGCAGTGGTCCCGGGCCCGGCAGCCTGCTGGCTGCGGCGACGTCGTGGACGTCGTTGAGCACCGCTTACGCGGAAACGGCAGACGACCTCATGACCGTGTTGGCCGGGGTGCAGGCCGGGGCGTGGGAGGGCCCGAGTGCCGAGCAGTACGTCACCGCGCACGCGCCGTACTTGGCGTGGCTGCTGCAGGCCAGTGCCAACAGCGCGTCGATGGCCGCCGAGCACGAGACCGCGGCTGCGTCGTATGCGACCGCGGTGGCGGCGATGCCCACCCTGCCGGAGCTGGCCGCCAATCACGTGATCCATGGGGCCCTGGTAGGGACCAACTTCTTCGGGATCAACACCATCCCCATTGCGGTCAACGAGGCCGACTATGTGCGGATGTGGACTCAGGCCGCGACCACCATGACCACCTATCAAGCGGTGTCCACGGCGGCGGTGGCAGCGGCACCGCAGACCGACTCGGCGCCGACCATCATGCATGCCGACCACGCCGATGACGATGGCGGCGGTGACGGCGGCATCGTCGACAACGACGGCGGTAACCCTTACGACCTGAGCTGGTGGATCAACCGATTCCTGGAGATCTTCCAGACCCTGGGTCGCGACCTCGGTGAATTTCAGACCAACCCGGCAGCGGCATGGACGCAGCTGTTGTCCGATATCGGGGGACTGTTCGCCGACGAGTTCGGCCACGCCATCGAGGCCATTGAGGCCTATTTGCCCCAACTTATCGCGCTCGCGGTCACGCTTCCGGCCGGTGCGGGAGCCTTAGTGAGCCTGACCGCGCTGGCCGCTATCCAGCCCGAAGCAATCGAGGCTCCGGCGCCGGTGCCTGCGCCGGTGCCCCAAGCTCCCAGCTTGCCGGCGGCACCCATCAGCCCTCCGGTGGTCGCCGCCTCGGCCGCGGCCCCGGCGCCGTCCTCGGCCCCGGTATCAGTGTCGGCCACCGTGTCGTCCGGGGCACCCGCGCCGGGAGCCCCGCCACCGCCCGGCGTCGTCGGCGGCGCGTTCCCCTATCTAGTGGGCGGCCCGACCATCGGCGGCAGCACGGGGATGAGCAGCAGCGCCCAACGGAAGGCTCCGGAGCCGGATTCGGCGGCCGCCACGGCCGCGGCGGCGGCATCGGCCCGGGCGGCGCAGCGGGTAAGTCGACGGCAGCGGGCGGCGATGAACGGCCACCACCGCGGCTACCGGTACGAGTTCCTGGATGCTGACCCGAACGCGCGCGCGGTTGCCGACGCGGCGGAGGAGTGGGGCGCGTCGGCGCACCCGTCCGATCGGGGCGCCGGGCCGCTCGGTTTTGCTGGAACTGTTCCCAAGGATGCCGTCGGGGCGGCAGGATTGGCCACGCTGGCCGGGGGCGAGTTCGGGGGCGGGCCGCCAGTCCCGATGATGCCGGGCACTTGGTTGCCGGAAAACTTTGATAATGAAAATCATGTTCAGTAAGCTGCTGACAAGCTTGCTATCGACGTACGTGGAAGGGTGAACCGGTGACCGCCGAGGACACGCTGGTCAGCGCGACTGAAGCGGGCGCTGGAGCCCCGGATCCGACCATCCCGAGCGCCTCGACAGTTAGCTTATGCAATGCTAACTTCAGGCGGATTAGCTTAGGGGAGACTACCTAGATGAAAAGGACCAGCCGTGGACCGCGGTGACACTGGCATGCTCGCACCTCAGCCTGCCAATTCCGGCCTGAACGGCAAGGTCGACGGCGACATCGTCAGCCGATTCGCCACGTCTTGCCGCGCCCTGGGCATCGCGATCTATGAGCGGAAGCGTCCGGCCGATCTCGCCGCCGCCCGCTCGGGCTTCACCGAGCTCACCCGCATCGCGCACGACCAGTGCGACGCGTGGACGGGACTGGCCGCGGCGGGCGATGCGTCACTGCGCGTGCTCGAGGCGGTGTCGGGCACAGCGGCCACCGCAGGCAGGTTGCAGCGGCAGGTGGAACTGGACTCCGGCGCGCTGGGTTTCCGTTACGACAGTGGACTGTATCTACAGTTTCGCGCCAGCACCCCGGAGGAATTCCACCTCGCTTACGCCGCAGCGCTGGCAACCGCCGGGCGGTTTGCTGAAGCCGATCGAATCATCAGCGGCCTCACTAAGCGCCGCCCGAGTTGGCGCGAGGCCCGCTGGGTTGCCGTCGTCCTCAACTACCGCGCCGAGCGGTGGTCGGATGTGGTCAAGCTGCTGACCCCGATCGTCAACGATCCCGAGCTCGACGAGGCCTATACGCACGCGGCCAAAATCGCCCTGGGCACCTCGCTCGCTCGGCTGGGCATGTTCGCCCCGGCGCTGTCCTATCTCGAGGAGCCCGAGGGACCCGTCGCGGTAGCGGCCGTCGACGGCGCCCTAGCCAAGGCACTTGTCCTGCGAATGCACGTCGACGAGGAGTCGGCGAGTGAGGTGCTGCAAGACCTCTACGCGAGCCACCCGGAGAACGAACAGGTCGAACACGCCCTGACCGACACCAGTTTCGGGATCGTGACCACCACCGCAGCCCGGATCGAGGCCCGGACCAATCCGTGGGACGTCGAAACCGAGCCCAGCGCAGAGGATTTCGTCGACCCGTCGGCGCACGAACGCAAGGGTGTGCTGCTGCACGAGGCCGAACGGCAGCTCGCCGAGTTCATTGGCCTGGACGAAGTCAAAAACCAGGTGTCGCGGCTTAAGAGCTCGGTGGCCATGGAACTGGTGCGCAAGCAGCGCGGCCTCGCGGTAGCTCAGCGCGCCCACCATCTGGTCTTCGCCGGACCGCCCGGGACTGGCAAGACCACCATCGCCCGCGTCGTCGCCAAAATCTATTGCGGCCTAGGCCTTTTGAAGAGAGAGAACATCCGAGAGGTGCACCGCGCCGACCTCATCGGCCAGCACATCGGCGAGACCGAGGCCAAAACCAACGCGATCATCGACAGCGCGCTGGACGGGGTGCTGTTCCTCGACGAGGCGTACGCGCTGGTGGCCACTGGGGCCAAGAACGACTTCGGGCTGGTGGCCATTGACACCTTGCTGGCCCGGATGGAAAACGACCGCGATCGTCTGGTCGTCATCATCGCCGGCTACCGAGCCGATCTGGACAAGTTCCTCGACACCAACGAGGGCTTGCGGTCGCGGTTCACCCGCAATATCGACTTCCCCTCGTACAACGGGTCGGAGTTGGTCGAGATCGCGAACAAGATGGCCCAACAGCGCGACAGCATCTTCGAGCCGTCGGCGCTCGATCATATGGAGACGCTGTTCGCCAAACTGGCCGCGGCCAGCACACCCGATTCCAACGGGATCGAGCGGCGCAGCCTCGACATTGCAGGTAACGGTCGTTTCGTGCGAAACATCGTTGAAAGATCAGAGGAAGAACGGGAATTCCGGTTGGACCATTCAGAACAGGCTGGAACCGGTGAGTTCAGCGACGACGAACTCATGACCATCACCGACCAGGATGTCAGCAGTTCGGTTGATCCGCTGCTGCGTGGTCTCGGGCTGTGGGTGCCCGCATGACGAACCCTGAACCACAGGACGAACGGCGTTCGTTCACCTCGCGCACGCCGGTCAACGACAATCCCGACAAAGTTGTCTATCGGCGTGGTTTCGTCACCCGCCACCAGGTGACCGGCTGGCGCTTCATAATGCGCCGCATCGCATCGGGAATCGCCTTGCACGACACCAGGATGCTGGTCGACCCGTTGCGCACGCAGTCTCGTTCGGTGCTGATGGGCGCGGTCATTCTGATCACCGGTCTGGCGGGTTGCTTCGTATTTTCGCTCATTCGGCCCAACGGGCAGGCGGGCAACAACGCGGTCCTCGCCGACCGAGAGACCGCCGCACTGTATGTGCGGGTGGGCGACGAACTGCACCCAGTGCTGAACCTGACCTCGGCGCGGCTGATCGTCGGCAAGCCCAGCAACCCGACAACGGTGAAAAGTACTGAGCTGGACAAGTTTCCGCGCGGCAACCTGATCGGGATTCCGGGCGCACCAGAGCGAATGGTGCAGAACGCGTCGCACGACGCGAACTGGACGGTGTGCGACACAGTGAGCGAGTCCGCTCAAGGCGGGCACGCGGCCCACAGCACCGGTGTCACGGTGATAGCGGGGCCGCCCGACACCCGCGGTGCGCGTGCCACCACTCTCGGTGCCGCGCAAGGCATCCTCGTCGACAATGCCAACAGCACCTGGCTGCTGTGGGACGGCAAGCGTAGCCAGATCGACCTGGCCGACCATGCCGTCACCAACGCCCTTGGACTGGGTGTCGACGTGCCCGCACCGCGGCCCGTCGCACCGGGTCTGTTCAACGCCATCCCGGAATCGCCGGCGCTGTCGCCTCCGGCGATCCCGAATGCCGGTGCAGCGCCTGCCTTCCCGGCTCCCGGCCCGATCGGGGCGGTGGTGGTGTCCTATGGGTTGGACAAGACCTCGTCGGACGCGGTGCGCTATTACGCTGTGCTGCCGGACGGCCTGCAGCCGATCTCGCCGGTGCTTGCCGCGATCCTGCGCAATGCCAATTCCTATGGTCTGGATCAACCGCCACGCCTGGCTGCCGACCAGGTGGCCAAGCTGCCGGTGTCGCGGTTGCTGGACACCACTCGTTATCCCGGCCAGCCGGTCAGCCTGGTCGACGCGGGCAAATCTCCGGTCACATGCGCGTATTGGAGCAAGCCGGGCGGCGCCGCTAGCAGCGCTCTGAGCCTGCTGTCAGGCTCTGGGGTGCCGGTGCCTGATGCGGTGCGCACCGTCGATCTGGTCGGCGCCAGCAGCGGTGCCGCCGGGATTGCGAACCGGGTCGCACTGGCACCCGGTACCGGCTACTTCGCCCAGACTGTGGGCGGCGGCCCGACTTCACCCGGAACGGGGTCATTGTTCTGGATCTCCGACACCGGGGTGCGCTACGGCGTTGACACGGAGCCGGACAACTCCGGCTCTGGGCACGGGAAAGCCATTGAGGCCCTTGGCCTGAACTCACCGCCGGTGCCAATCCCATGGTCGATTCTGTCGCTGTTCGCGAGCGGCCCGACGTTGTCGCGGGCGGATGCGCTGCTCGCACACGACGGATTGCCGCCTGACAGCAAACCCGGCCGCCCGGTGGCGGCCGAAGGAGGGCCCCGATGAGCCGACTGATCTTTGAAGCCCGCCGACGGCTGGCGCCGCCGACGACTCGCAAGGGCACCATCGCCATCGAGGCGCCGCCGGAACTCCCTCGGGTGATTCCGCCGTCGTTCCTGCGGCGCGCGATGCCTTATGTGATCGTCATTCTGATCGTGGGCATGATCGTCGCGTTGGTCGCCACCGGGATGCGGGTGATCTCCCCGCAGACCTTGTTCTTCCCATTCGTGCTGCTGTTGGCGGCGACCGCGCTATATCGCGGCAACGACAACAAGATGCGCACCGAGGAGGTCGACGCCGAACGGGCCGACTACCTGCGGTACCTGTCGGTGGTCCGGGACAACATCCGGACCCAGGCCGCCCAGCAGCGTGCTGCCGCGCAGTGGTCCCATCCGGAGCCGGCGGCATTGGCGAGCATCGTCGGATCGCGTCGCCAGTGGGAGCGCGACCCGCACGACCCCGACTTCCTGGTGGTGCGGGCCGGCCGCGACGACGTGGCATTAGACACCGTGCTGCGAGTCAAGGACACCGCGGACGAGGTTGACCTGGAACCGGTGTCGCACAGTGCATTACGAAGTCTGCTCGACGCCCAGCGCACCGTTGCCGACGTGCCGACCGGGATCGATTTGACCAAAGTCTCGCGCATCACCGTGCTGGGCGAGGCCGACGAGGTGGGGGCAGTGTTGCGCGCCTGGATCGCTCAGGCGGTTACCTGGCACGACCCGACGGTGCTCGGGGTAGCGCTGGCAACCCGCGATCTGGAAAGCCGGGACTGGTCCTGGCTGAAGTGGCTGCCGCACGTCGACATTCCCGGTGAGGTCGACGGCGTCGGCCCGGCCCGCTATCTGTCGACCAATCCCGACGAGCTGGTCTCGAAGCTGGGATCGGCGACTGCCGATCGCCCGTCGTTCACCGGTGAGCCCGCGGATTCGCTGCGGCACTTGCTGATCGTGGTCGACGACCCCGACTTCGACGTGAGCGCTTCGGCGTTGGCAGTCGGCCGGGCCGGGGTCACCGTAGTGCATCGGTCCACCACCGAGCCGAACCGCGAACAATATTCAGATCCCGAGAAGCCGATCCTGCGCATCGCGGATGGTGCCATCGAGCGCTGGCAGACCGGCGGCTGGCAGCTCTACATCGGCAGCGCAGACGGATTCGGTGCCGACGACACCGGTCATCTGGCCCGGCAGCTGTCCCGCTGGGACTCCAACCCGACCCACACCGGGCTGCGCTCGGCGGCGACCCGGGGCGCGAGCTTCACCACGATGCTGGGTATCTCGGACGCGTCGCAGCTGGATGTGCCGACGCTGTGGGCGCCGCGCCGTCGCGACGACGAGTTGCGCGTTCCGATCGGCGTCACCACGACCGGCGAGCCGCTGGTATTCGACCTCAAGGACGAAGCCGAGGGCGGAATGGGTCCGCACGGCCTGATGATCGGTATGACCGGTTCGGGCAAGTCGCAGACTCTGATGTCAATTCTGTTGGCACTGTTGACAACTCACCCGGCGGACCGGCTGATCGTCATCTACGCCGACTTCAAGGGTGAGGCCGGGGCGGACAGCTTCCGGAACTTCCCCCAGGTTGTCGCGGTCATCTCCAACATGGCGGAGAAGAAGTCGCTGGCCGACCGGTTCGCCGACACACTGCGCGGTGAGGTGGCCCGTCGCGAAACTCTGCTGCGCGAGGCGGGTCGCCAGGTTCAGGGCAGCGCGTTCAACTCCGTGGTCGAATACGAAAACGCCATCGCCGCCGGACATGACCTGCCGCCGATCCCGACGCTGTTCGTGGTCGCCGACGAGTTCACCCTGATGCTCGCCGACTACCCGGAGTATGCGGAGCTCTTCGACTACGTAGCGCGCAAGGGCCGCTCGTTCCGCATCCACATCCTGTTCGCATCCCAGACGCTGGACGTGGGCAAGATCAAGGACATCGACAAGAACACCTCGTACCGCATCGGGTTGAAGGTGGCCAGTCCCAGCGTTTCTCGCCAGATCATCGGTGTGGAGGATGCCTATCACATCGAATCCGGCAAGGAGCACAAGGGCGCGGGCTTCCTGGTGCCCGCTCCCGGTGCCGCTCCGATCAAGTTCCGCAGCACCTACGTCGACGGCATCTACGATCCGCCGCACACGGCCAAAGCCCTCGTGGTGCAGTCTGCTCCGGAGCCCAAACTGTTCCCCGCCGGTTGGGTTGAGCCGGATCAGGGCACGGTGATTTCCGGCGCGGAGGTGCAGGAGACGGTCGGACCGCCACGCAAATTGATCGCCACCATCGGCGAGCAACTGGCGCAGTACGGACCACGGGCGCCGCAGCTGTGGCTGCCGCCGCTGGACGAACCGATCCCGCTGACCGAGGTGCTGGCGCGCGCCGAGGTGCCGCAACGGCAATGGCGTTGGCCGCTGGGCGAGATCGACAAGCCATTCGAGATGCGGCGTGACCCGCTGATATTCGACGCCACGTCGGCGTCCGGCAACGTGGTGATCCACGGTGGATCCAAGTCCGGCAAATCCACTGCCCTGCAGGCATTTATCCTGTCAGCGGCCAGCCTGCACTCGCCTCGCGACGTCACCTTCTACTGCCTGGACTACGGCGGCGGACAGCTGCGGGCGTTGGAGGATCTAGCGCACGTCGGCAGCGTCGCGTCGGCGTTGGAACCCGAACGCATTCGCCGCACCTTCGGCGAGTTGGAGCAGCTGTTGCTGTCCCGCCAGCAGCGAGAGCTGTTCCGGGACAAGCAAGGCTCAGCCCCCGATGACGGATTCGGCGAAGTTTTCCTGGTCATCGACAACCTGTACGCGTTCGGCCGCGACAACACCGACCAGTTCAGCACCCGTAACCCGCTGCTGGCCAAGGTGACTGAACTCGTCAACGTCGGCTTGGCTTACGGGATCCACGTGATCATCACCACCCCGAGCTGGCTGGAGGTGCCGCTGGCAATGCGGGACGGCCTCGGGTTGCGGCTCGAGCTCAAGCTGCACGACTCGCGTGACAGCAACGTGCGGGTTGCCGGGGCGCTGCGTCGTCCGGCCGATGCGGTGCCGCACGATCAGCCGGGCCGCGGCCTGACCATGGCCGCCGAGCATTTCCTGTTCGCGGCGCCAGAGCTGGACCAGGTGGACGCGATCAACGCCCGCCACCCAGGGGTGACGGCGCCGCCTATTCGGCTGCTGCCCACCAACCTGGCGCCCGACGCGATCGGGCCGCTGTACCGGGGTCCCGAGCAGGTGGTCATCGGTCAGCGCGAAGAGGACCTGGCGCCGGTCGTTCTCGACTTCACCGAGAATCCGTTGCTGATGGTGTTCGGCGACAGCAAGTCTGGAAAGACCACACTGTTGCGCCACATCATCCGCACCATCCGGGAGAACTCGACCGCGGATCAGGTGGCCTTCACGGTGCTGGACCGGCGGCTGCACCTCGTCGAGGAGCCGCTGTTCCCGGATAACGAGTACACGGCCAACTTCGACCGGATCATCCCGGCGATGCTCGGACTGTCCAACATCATCGAATCGCGGCGGCCACCGGCGGGCATGCCGTCGACCGAATTGGCCCGGTGGACCTACACGGGCCACACGCATTACCTGATCATCGATGATGTGGATCAGATACCGGACTCACCGGCCATGAGCGGTCCCTATATTGGGCAGCGGCCATGGGCCAGCCTGATCCCGCAGCTCTCGCAGGCTGCGGATCTGGGCCTGCGGGTGATCGTCACGGGTCGCGCCACCGGGTCGGGGCATGCCTTGATGACCAGCACGCTGTTGCGTCGCTTCAACGACCTGCAGGCCACCACGTTGATGCTGGCGGGCAATCCGCAAGACAGCGGCAAGATCCGCGGCCAGCGGTTCGGCCGGTTACCCGCCGGACGCGCAATTCTGTTGGGGGACAGTGATAGCCCGACGTATGTACAGCTGGTCAACCCGTTGGTTGGCGAGTCGGTAATTGGGGGAGCCGACGAAGGCTTCGCCCGCTGATGGTTAGTGAAACGCAACGAAAGGAGAAACCATGACGTTGCGAGTGGTGCCCGAAGGTTTGGCCGCGACCAGTGCGGCAGTGGAGGCGCTGACGGCGCGGCTGGCGGCCGCACATGCGGCGGCCGCCCCAGCGATTACCGCGGTGATACCGCCTGCGGTGGATCCGGTATCGCTGCAGACGGCCCTCGGGTTCAGCGCCCAGGGCCAGGAGCACGAGGCTGTCGCCGCGCAGGGCGTCGAAGAACTGGGCCGTGCCGGTGTCGGTGTGGGTCAGTCCGGAACCAGTTACCTCGTGGGTGACGTCGCCGCCGCCGCCAGCTACGGAGTGGCGGGCCGCTGACAATGACGGCGCCCGTCTGGATGGCTGCTCCGCCGGAGCTGCACTCGGCAATGCTGAGTGCCGGCCCTGGTCCGGGTCCGCTGCTGGCGTCCGCCGGGGCATGGACCTCGCTCAGCGCCGAATACGCCTCTACAGCAGCTGAACTCAGCGGTCTGTTGAGCACGGTACAGGCCGGGGCGTGGGACGGGCCGAGTGCCGAGCAGTACGTGGCCGCGCATCTGCCCTATCTCGCGTGGCTGCAGCAGGCCAGTGTCGACAGTGCAGGTGTGGCCGCGCAGCAAGAGGTCGCGGCCGCGGCCTACACGACCGCATTGGCGATCATGCCGACGTTGCCGGAATTGGCCACCAACCACGTAGTGCACGGCGTGTTGATTGGGACCAATTTCTTTGGCCTCAACACCATTCCGATTGCCCTCAATGAGGCCGACTACGTGCGGATGTGGGTCCAGGCGGCCACCGCCATGGGTACCTATCAGGCGGTCTCGGGTAGCGCGCTGGCGTCCGCGCCTAGAACCACCGTGGCGCCAAACATCGTGACTCCCGGTGGTGTACAAGCCAATAACGTCTCGAGCTTCGCGCAAAATGCAACCGACTCCGGGAACTGGCTGGAGAACCTGCTCAAGCAGATAGGGCAGTTCCTGCAGAATGTGCTGTCGGAGTTGGGGCCGTGGCTGGTTGCCAACTTCCCGTTGCTGTTCTTCATCGCCTACGAGGCGTTTTTCATTCCGGTCGGTTTTACGACCTGGGGCCTGGGTCTCAGCGCGCCATTACTGATACCGCTGGCTTTCGCCATCGGGATCACTGTCTTTCTGCAGCTGTTCGATTTGCCACCGCTCGGTGACACCCCGGCGGTGGCACCGGCTCTCGCGCCCCAAGCTCAAGCACCGCTGCCGGTGGCCTCCATGGCCCCGACCACGGTAGGCAGTGCCGCTGGCGCTCCGGCGTCGGCACCCGCAGCGGGTGCTGGTGCGGCCGCCACTGCGGCACCGGCGCCGGCACCCGGAGCCTTCCCGTACGCGGTGGCACTCGGCGGGGGACCCGAAGGCGGCTTCTCGCCGACCGTGGGCGGCCGCAGTGGGCTCAAGGCCCCGGCCGCGACCATCCCCGCGGCCGCTGCGGCAGTACCGGGTCGGGCGATCGGGGCGCGGCGGCGCCGGCGGTCTGACATGCATGATCACGGCGACGAGTTCTTGGACATGAACTCCGATTTCAGCGTCCCGCCCGATTTCGGTGCGGGCAACGGGGAAGAGCGGCTGGCCTTCGCGGCGGCTTCCGGCAGCGGCGCCGGGCAGCTGGGGTTCGCCGGAACCGCGTCCAAAGACGCGGATCTGCAGGCAGCGGGGTTGACCAAGCTGGGCGGCGACGAATTCGGCAGCGGCCCGCGAATGCCGATGGTGCCAGGTACCTGGGATCAGGACCCTGAGGGCCCGAATGAGCCGGGTGAATCAGGGAGGGGGGGTCAAGACAGTTAGCAGCGTGGCAGTCAGTGACCGCAATCCGCAGAGAAGTAAAAGAAAGGAATCGCTATGAGCCTTCTAGATGCTCATATTCCGCAGTTGGTGGCCTCGGAGGCTGCATTTGGGACCAAGGCGGCGTTGATGCGCAGCACGATCAACCAGGCCGAGCAGGAAGCGTTGTCGGCGCAGGCATTTCACCAGGGTGAGTCGTCAGCGGCGTTTCAGGCGGCGCACGCCCGGTTCGTCGAGGCCGCAGCACGGGTGAACACCCTGCTGGACATCGCACAGGCGAACCTGGGCGACGCCGCGGGCACCTATGTGGCCGCCGACAGCGCCGCCGCGTCCGGCTATACCGGATTCTGATCCGGCCGATCACACACGAAAGGACTTGTGATGTCGCAGATTATGTACAACTACCCGGCAATGCTGAGTCACTCGGCGGACATGTCGGGATTTTCCGGCACGTTGTCGGGACTCGGTGCCGATATCGCCAGCGAGCAGGCCGCGTTATCGAATGCGTGGCAGGGCGATACCGGGATGACCTACCAGGTTTGGCAGGCGCAGTGGAACCAGGCGATGGAATCATTGGTGCGGTCCTACCAGGCGATGGCCAGCACCCACGAATCCAACACGATGTCGATGTTGGCTCGCGATACCGCCGAAGCCGCCAAATGGGGCGGCTAGATCAATCTAGATGAGCGTCGAACCCAACGCCGTCGAACTGACGGTCCACCAAGCATGGTTCATCGCCGAAACCATTGGGGCAGGTAACTTCCCCTGGGTATTGGCGATCACCACGCCCTACCGCGATGCCGCCGAACGGGGCGCGTTCTTCCAGAGTCAGAAGGACGAACTGACCCGGATGGGTCTGGTATCGCCAGAAGGTGCCGTCAACCCGGCGGTGGCCGATTGGATCAGGGTGGTGTGCTACCCGGACCGGTGGCTGGATTTGCGTTACGTGGGGTCTGTCGCGGCCACCGGTACCGGCGAGCTGCTGCGCGGTGTGGTCGCGCAGCGCGCCGGTGCGGCCGGCAAGCCCACCAAGACGTTAGTGGCGCTGCGCAGTGCGCAACTGATCACGTTCACCGCGATGGACATTGATGATTCGCTGGGGCTGGTCCCGGTTTTGGGCGTCG